>Ga0307934_1000230_pt1 | contig 43963 bp, 40 predicted proteins | sample OrgLakmetageno90_FD_201838 | JGI IMG/M metagenome (GOLD analysis project Ga0307934, IMG submission 201838) | Saline water microbial communities from Organic Lake, Antarctica - #90 | ecosystem: Environmental > Aquatic > Non-marine Saline and Alkaline > Saline | place: Antarctica: Organic Lake...
CCCCAAGAAATCCGCGCTGGTATCATCGGCTATTTGGATACGCTCCCCGGCTTTATTGGCGATGCTTATGACGACCAAGGGAATCCAAAACCGCCAGGGCCGGACACGCCGCAATACGACACAACCACAGCCAGCCAACAGCACGGCTACTTATCCATGCAGTTTACGCGCGCGCTACAATCGCTTGGCGATGAATATGGCTATATTTTTGACACCCAAGCGGCCGATGTTGACATGGTTGATGTTGTTTTGAACCGCCGTATTTTGGTGACGCTTATTCCCGCACTCGAAAAATCCGCTGATGAAACCGCCAACCTTGGTAAAATTGTTGCCGCAACCATTAAGGGCATGATGGGTTCAACGCTTGGCGCCAATGTTGAAGGTGAATCATCCACCGTGATTGAAAACAAACCAACCCACTCGGCAACGCCGTTCATGACCGTGTTTGACGAAGTGGGTTACTATACCGCACAAGGCATGGCTGTCATGGCGGCGCAGGCGCGTTCGCTTGGTTTTTGCCTTGTTTATTCCGCACAGGATTTGCCCGCTCTTGAAAAACGGGTCAAAGAAGAAGCGCGCTCGATTACGGCAAACTGTAACATCAAAATTTTTGGCAAGCTTGAAGATCCGACCCAAACCAAAGAATTTTTTGAAAAGACTGTCGGCTCTGCCATCGTGATCGAAAGTTCTGGCTTTCAGATGAGCGGCGGCGGCAGTGGCGGTTCATATTATGATAACCAGCAAGCCTCCATGCAAATTCGTCCGCGCGCCTCTTATGATGCACTGCGCGGTTTTGTTGAGGGGCAAGCGATTATTACCTTTGGTGAAATGGTCATGGATTGCCGCGTGTTTTACTCAAACCCGGGGCACGCCAAAGCGATGCGCGTAACGCGCTTTATGGCCTTGCCGCCGCCAGATGAAAATATGATGAAAAATGCGGGCGCGATTACAGCCGTGCGCGACCTGATGGTGCATAAAACATGGACGGCAATGAAGGCCGATGTTGCGGTGGAAACGCCCGAAGAGATCGCGGCGCTTGCCCAAAGCTATGAAACCGCACAAGCCGCGGAGCATGTCGGGGTTGAGTGCGGCATGGTCGCTATTGCCGGCGTTTATGCGTTAAATAATGATGTTAATGCAGATGCGAGCGTAAAAGGCGGCGCGAGTTCATCCGGCGGCCCTGCACCAGCAAAAACAGTGCAAAAGCCAAACTTTGCGAATATGAAGCCCAAAAACCCGACCTCCGTTATGCCGCCCAAACCGCCGCCGACAAGCGCGCAAAAACCTCTTCCCGCCGTGCCAGAGACGAAAGCGCCGCCAACGGCGCCTATCACACCACCGCCTACAGAGGTGCCGCCCCAAACGCAACAAGCCCCACAAGCACAAGTGCCAACAGCGCCGCCGCAAGATGCGCCAGCGGATCCGCCGCAATCATCAAGCCCTATGGGCTTCTTCGCCGCCAAAAAACCGGCGGAAAATGGTGAGGGTGCGAGTGGGTCTGATGCGCCCCCAAGCCCTGCCGCACCGCCAGACGGTTCTGTAAAAATGCCGCAAAAGCCGGATGATATGAAGCAAGCGGTTGATACAAGCAAAGAAACCTCGCCAAGCGGCGATATGGCGGCAAGGCTTGCGCAAAGTGGTCAGCCAGAAGGCACAGCGCCAAAAGGGCTTGATGAAGAAACGCAAAAAATTCTAAAAGAGGCGGGTGAGAAAAACCGTAAATCATTATCGGAGAGCAAAGACGGCTCTGATGATGAAGGGGCGGCAGATGCCACAAAATAAACGCGATCAAAAACCACAGCCGCATTTTTGTATCTCTCGCCATCGTCGCCATCGTCAGGGTGAACAAGGAAACTTGTTCTTCATTATCTTTTTGGCAGTGGCTTTGTTTGGCGCGTTAATGTTCACCTTTTCACGCGGCGCGCGACAAGGCGGCGATGATCTCAGCCAGCGTCAATTATCGCTTGCCGCCTCCGATATTTTAAATTTTTCACAGCAGGTCGAGCGCGGGCTCAACCGCATTTATCGGCGCGGCTTTTCTGAAAACGAAATTAGTTTTCAAAACAGCTTTGTATCGGCTTATGAGAATACAAATTGTACGGCGGGCAATCGGTGCCGCGTTTTTGAGCCGGAAGGCGGGGCGATTGTCTATAAAAGACCCGCTGCCGAATGGTCGCAAAGCGCAACGGACTGGCTGTTTAGCGGCTCAAACACAGTTGTCGGGATCGGCGTGCCTGGCGCGCCTGTGTGTGCGGCGGATAATTGTGTAGAACTTACGATGATGCTGACCGATATTCCGCGTGCGCTTTGTCAGGCACTCAACAAACAATTACTAGGCGCGGGCGATGATGCTGATCCGCTGACGGATGCGGCCGTGGATACGACAACATTATTTACAGGTAGCTTTTCGTTTAATGCTAATAGCGATATAGGTGATGAAACACCAGCTTTGGCTGGCAATGATGCGGCCTGTTTTGAGGAAACTTCAACAAGCCAATATCATTTTTATAATGTCTTACTCGCGCGCTAAGCCTACATACGATCAGGCACTGTAATTCCCAAAAATGACAAAGCCAGAACGAGCTGTTTATGTGTTAATGCACAGAGCGCAAGACGGCTTTGGCGTAATGCCTCATCAGGCTCGGACATCATGTGGTGATTGCCGTAAAAACGGCTGAAGGCGCTGGCAAGCCGATAGGCATAATCACATAAATTATGCGGCATATATTGCTTGAGCGAAGCTTCGAACGCCTCGGGGAATGCGCCAAGCAATAACGCAAGGGCGCGGTCGCCTTCATGAATCTTAAACGTCATTGCCGCGCTTTCATCAAACGCGGCTTTGCGGAGCAGAGATTGAATGCGCACAGTTTGATATAAAATATAAGGCCCTGTCTTACCTTCAAAACTTGTGAGTTTATCCAGATCAAAAACATAATCCGACAAACGCGGGTTTGATAAATCGGCAAACTTAATTGCGGCGATGGCAACTTTATGCGCGACTTCGGCCTTTTCGCCTTCATTCATATCTTGCGCCAGAGCGGCTTCGCCAAGGCGCTCCATCGCTTTGTCTTGCGCCATTTCAATCAAATCTTCAAGCCGCATCACGCCGCCCGCGCGGGTTTTAAAGGGTTTGCCGTCCGGCCCGTTCATTGTGCCAAAACCTGCATGGGTGAGTTCAACTTCAGGCTTTGTGATGCCGCCTTTTTGGCTCACGCGAAAGACCTGTTCAAAATGAAGGTGCTGGCGCTGATCGACAACATAAATAATGCGCGCCGGATCATAGAGTTTGACCCGCTCGACAATGGTCGCCAGATCAGTTGTGCCATACATAACCCCGCCATCACGCTTATATAAAAGCAGCGGTGGAATTTCTTTTTTATCATCATCATTTGCAACAGGAACAATCAGCGCCTCATCATCTTCCATCGCCAGATTTTGCGCCTTTAAATCTTCAACCATCGGCGCAATATAATCATGAACGTCCGACTCGCCCTTCCAAAGATCAAAATGGACACCGAGCGAATCGTAATTGCGGCGCATGCCATTCACAGAGGCAGCTTTAATAACATTCAATAAATCGTAATAAGGCGCTTCTTTATTTTGTAATTTAACCGTCGCCTCGCGCGCTTCTTCTTTGCGCGCCTCATCTTCCCTGCAGGCGGCGGCAACGAGCGGGTACATCGTGCCGAGTGTTTTCATCAGATCATCAATTTGTGCTTCATCTGATAAATCAGTGGCTAAAATATCTTCAGTTTGGCCTGTACGGATAAATTCGCTGATAATCATGCCCATATGCGTGCCCCAATCGCCCATATGAACATCGCCGAGCGTTTCAAAGCCTGCAAATTTCATCATACGCCGAATTGAATCGCCGATAATCGCCGCCCGCAAATGCCCGACATGCATGGGTTTTGCGATGTTAGGGCCGCCATAATCCAGCACAATTGTTTGATTGTTACCGCTAAGGGGTAGGCCACAACGTTCATCTTGTGATAAATCTGCCATAGCATTTTCCAAAAATGAATCGGTGACATCCAGATTAATAAAGCCGGGACCGGCAATTTCGATTTTGGAAAAAATATCGTTTTTTTCAAGTTCGCTCACAATCATCGCGGCAATTTCGCGCGGGTTCTTTTTCGCCACGCGCGCCGCGCCCATCGCGCCATTACACTGAAACTGCGCCAGATCAGGGCGATCAGAAACCGTAACGCGCGCCAGCTCTTGCGGTAAATCGAGCGCTGCGAAAATCTCGGTGGTGATGACGGTCAAAATATCGGCGTGCGCACTCATGATATTGTCCTTTGATGTTATTCGGGGTTATAGAGCATGAGCGGGATGGAGGCCAGCGCCATGGAAAGTCCGGCTAGATTCACAATGGAGGGGCGCTCACCAAAAAAGGCGATGCCGATTACAGAGGCCGCAAGCAGTGACAGCACAAAAATAACTGCCATACTGATCCCAAGCGGCGCGCCTTTGCCAAACATGGTGGCAATGCACAAATCAACAATAATCACCGATAAGCCCGCAAGGCCTGAGAAAATCAAAGGCCACATCGGCAATGATTTGACCGTTTCCATATCGTTATTCTTAAACCAGAAGGCAAAAATAATCATCACACCAATAAAGCCGCATGTGTACATGGCTGTGGCGAAAATGGTTGCCGGAATTTGCTCACCCGCCAGCTTGGCGCAGAGTTGGTATAAAAACATGCCGCCCGCCGCCATGAGGGCAAACGGAATCCACGATGCTAAGCTTAAAAACATGAAAACCCCTTTGGTAGAACGCACAGATTATCGGCGCGGCTCAGTTTATACGTCCAGATTGGCCACTTTTAGAGCGTTGTCCTGAATGAATTTACGGCGCGGCTCGACTTTTTCACCCATCAAGGTTGTAAAAACGTCATTGGCATCCATCGCATCGGCGATTGTAACCTGTAAAAGCGTGCGGGCGTCCGGATCGAGCGTTGTTTCCCAAAGCTGTTCGGGGTTCATTTCACCCAAACCTTTATAACGGCTGATCGCAATACCTTTGCGACCTTCGATTTCAGCGGCTGTGAACAGGTTAAACGGGCCGGTCACGCGATGTTCTTTGCCGTCTTTGCCTTTGAACATGCTTTCTTTTTCAAAGTTTTCTTGAAGCCATTCAGTATATTGATGCAATTTGTGGCGGCGCGCTGTGCGGATATGCTCGGGCAAAATGAGAACAGTCTCTGTCACGCCGCGCATTGTCCGTTTTAAGGTGTAGCCGCCGACAATTGTAAATTCAGCCGTCCAGCCGCGCTCAAATTCTGTCGATAAGCGGTTCAGGCGTTCAGCGATTTTAACGGCAGTGTCTGTGCCATATGAAGCGTTGTTCTCATCAAGTGCTTTTTCGTCAAACGCGCCGGCAATGGCGGCTTGCTCGATAACGAATTTATTGCCTGTTTTTTGCACAACCGCATCAATCGCATGGCCAATCTGGCGCGTTGTTAGCAAGACTTCTTTCAAGTCAGCGCCCACCCGCGTTGCGCCGCTTGAATCTGTAAACGACATATCGGCAAGGGCGGCATCAATCAAATAATGATCCAGACCTGTTTGGTCTTTTAAGTAAACTTCAGAATTACCGCGCTTTACTTTAAACAAAGGAGGCTGGGCGATATAAAGATATCCGCCATCAATAATTTCAGGCATTTTGCGGTAAAAGAATGTCAGCAAGAGGGTGCGAATATGCGCGCCATCCACGTCCGCATCGGTCATGATGACGATTTTGTGGTAGCGCAGTTTTTCCATGTTGAAAAATTCTTCGCCATAGCCTGTGCCCATCGCTGTAATGAGCGTGCCAATTTCTTGATTACCAAGCATTTTATCATCGCGCGCTTTTTCCACGTTCAAAATTTTACCGCGCAATGGCAAAATCGCTTGAAAACGTCGGCTTCGACCTTGCTTGGCCGAGCCGCCCGCAGAATCTCCTTCCACGATGAACAATTCGGCTTCTTCGGCTTTTTTGGTCTGGCAATCAGCCAGTTTACCGGGGAGTGAGGAGATATCCATCACGCTCTTGCGCTTCATCTCGCGCGCTTTACGCGCCGCTTCGCGGGCTTGCGCGGCCTGAATAATCTTGCCGACAATAATTTTGGCTTCTTTTGGATTTTCTTCAAGCCAGTTGCTGATGGCTTCTGTCATCACGCCGCTAACAACGGGCTGAACTTCAGAAGATACCAGCTTGTCTTTGGTTTGGGACGAGAATTTCGGATCAGGCACTTTAACAGAGAGAACGCAGGTCATGCCTTCGCGGATATCATCGCCTGACAGAACCGTTTTTTCGTTTTTCATCATACCGCTTTCGCGGGCATATTTGCCGACTGTACGCGTCAGCGCATCACGAAAACCAGCCAAGTGCGCCCCGCCATCCCGCTGGGGGATATTGTTGGTAAAGCAATGCATTGTTTCGTTATAAGAATCATTCCACTGCAGCGCGCATTCTACGTTGATGTCTTTGTCTGTGCCGTTCACGGCGATCGGCTCTGCGAGCATGCCCGTGCGGGCGCGGTCAAGATATTTCACAAATTCGACAATGCCGCCATCATAATGAAAACGCACTTCGTTGTGCGGCTCTTCGCGCTTGTCAGTCAGGTAAATATTAACGCCTGAATTCAAAAATGCGAGTTCGCGCAAGCGATCTTCCAGCGTTTTGAATTTAAACTCTGTCATCGTAAATGTTGTGTCAGACGGCAAGAACGTCATTTCTGTGCCGTTGCGCTCACCAGGTTCTAAATCACGAATGGCTTTGAGCGGGGCTTCAGAAGCGCCGTCACGAAAGCGAATCATCCATTCTTTGCCATCACGCCGCACGCGCATTTCTAGCCGCTCAGAAAGCGCGTTGACAACCGACACACCCACGCCGTGCAAACCGCCGGAGACTTTATAGGAATTGGAATCAAATTTACCGCCCGCATGAAGCTGTGTCATGATCACTTCAGCGGCTGAAATGCCTTCTTCTTTGTGCATATCAACAGGAACGCCGCGACCATTATCCTTGACCGTGACAGAGCCGTCTTCGTTCAAAATCACATCGACGCGGTCGCAATGGCCAGCGAGTGATTCATCAATCGAGTTATCGACAACCTCATAAACCATGTGGTGCAGACCCGAGCCGTCATCAGTGTCACCGATATACATGCCGGGGCGCTTTTTAACCGCCTCAAGACCTTTGAGAACTTTAATGTTATCCGCGCCGTAATCATCTTCGGTGCGTGTTACGATTTCATCTTTTTGAGCCATTTGAACCATGATCTGTTTGTCTTGTTATTGAATGTGGAAAACGCCTCTATAGCGGGCATTTTCATCAAGGTTTTTTATAGCACGCCCCCACCATCAACGCACGCGAAAAAGCCTGTTTTTCAGGGTTTTACCCAAAGTGAAGCCTGTGTTTTTGGCGCGCGCGGGAAGGGCGCGCAAAAAGCTTGTTTTTAGGCGACGATTTTTAAGCGATCTGTGACCGAAGAGTGCGCAATTTGATAGAGCGCGGCGCGATTTTGTAGCGGCGCAAACAAAGACATATCTGTCCCTGTCAGCCAGACCTGCCCGCCAAGGGCTTCCAAAATATCGTAAAGAGCGCGGCGGCGGCGATCATCAAGATGCGCGGCAACTTCGTCCAGCAGTAAAATCGGCGCGTGGCCTTTATTGGCTTTTATCAGGCGGGCATGGGCCAAGATAATCCCGATGAGCAGGGCTTTTTGCTCGCCCGTCGAACATTGCGCGGCCTGCATGTTTTTATTGGCGTAATGAATGAGCAGATCGCTTTTGTGCGGGCCGATAGCTGCCCCGCCGGTGATAGAATCGCGCGGGCGGTTTTTTTCAAGCTGCTGGATGAAATTTGTTTCCACTTCGATGGCGGGCGCTTTTGTCAGCAAATCTTCAATTGTGCCTTGAAGGTTTATGGCGGCGCGTGGGAAAAGTGATTCATCCGCAGGGCCGATTTGATCGCACGCATTTTGCAGGCGCTGTACAAAATCATGGCGCGCGGCGGCAATGGAGACACCTGTTTGCGCGATTTGGCGCTCCAGACTGCTCAGCCATGTTGCGTCTGGCACGCGGCTTTCTTGCAAAAGGCGCGAGCGCTGGCGCATGGCGTTTTCATAGCGTGTGACGCGGCCTGCATGGCCGCTATCAAAGCCAAAGACCAGCCGATCCAAAAAGCGGCGGCGGCTCGCGGCAGCATCCAGAAACAGCCCATCCATTTGCGGGGTGAGCCAGACGCAAGACAGATATTCGCCCAACATATGTTGCCCTTTGGCATTTTCGCCGTTGATACGAATAAGGCGACGATTTTGTTTGTTTGGATCGCCCCCTGTGCCGATGCGCGTATTTTCATACGGGCCACCAAGGCGCGCGGAGACAGACCACGGCATATCATGTTTTTGGTCATGTTTTTGATCGTTTTGAATATCATCAAGCTTGGCATTGCGAAGGCCGCGCCCTGGCGCAAGAAGCGAGACAGATTCTAAGATATTTGTTTTGCCAGCGCCATTATCGCCATGCAAAACAACGAACCCCGCAGGCAAATCTTCGAGCGCGGCTGTGTTATAGCTGCGGAAATGTGTGAGATTGAGGGTTTGAATAAAAGACATTTTCTTTTTTGATGGCTCAGCAATTATAAAAACTTTATCTGTTATGTCTTGCGAGCGTCTCTTATCCTTTCTTTATTATATAAAAAGCCCCGCCATTATATCAATGTCGGGGCCTGTATTTAAATTATTATCATTTTATGTCTTGGCAAGGGCATCACGAATTTCACGAAGTAAGACAATGTCTTCAGGTGTTTTTGGCGCAACTTCGGGCTTTTCCTCTTGGGCTTTTTTCATTTTGTTGACATTTTTCACCAAAATGAACACAACAAAGGCGACAATTAAAAAATTTATGACAGCATTGATAAACAGGCCATAATTGATTGTGGCCGCGCCGGCCTCTTGCGCCGCCGTCAGGCTTTCAAATTCGCGATTTGAAAGATTGATATACATGTCAGAAAAATCAACGCCGTCGCTGAAAACGCCAATAATAGGCATAATCACATCTTTTACCATGGACTGGACAATGGTTGTAAAGGCTGCGCCCATAATGATGCCGACAGCCATATCCATGACATTGCCGCGGGCAATAAAGATTTTGAATTCGTTAAACATTATAACTCCGCATAAAAGCCGTCAAATTGTGTTTATTAGACCCGAAGCGGCATCAACACATAAAGCGCGCTTGTATCGCTGATATCCTGAATGATGGTAGGTGACGCTGAATCGGCCAATGTTAAACGAACACCTTCGCCTTCAATCTGGTTTGTGATATCGAGCAAATAGCGTGCGTTAAAGCCGATTTCCATGTTGTCGTTGCCATGAATTTCAAGATCTTCAGTCGCGCTTCCTGATTCAGGGGAATTGGCGGAGAGCGTCATTGTGTTACCGGCCAAAGCAATTTTAACAGCGCGTGATTTACCATCTGAAATGGTTGAGACGCGATCAACCGCGCCGCTCAAGAGTTTAGGGTTCACTTCAACAATCTTGTCATTGCCCTGCGGGATGACTTGCTCATAGTTGGGGAATGTGCCGTCGATGAGTTTTGAGGTTAAAATGATATGATCGAACGAAATACGAATTTTGCTTTCGGACAAGCTGATATGGATTGAATCCGCAGCATCTTCCAAAAGTTTGCGCAGCTCGACAACCAATTTGCGCGGTACAATCACGCCGGGCATGTCTTTTGCGCCCTCAGGAAGCGGCATTTCAAAACGGGCCAGTCTGTGGCCGTCTGTGGCAACAGCGCGTAAAACAGAGACGCCATCATGATCGGCATGGTGCAAATAAATACCGTTCAGGTAATAGCGCGTTTCTTCTGTCGACATCGCAAATTTTGTGCGGTCAATCAGCGCGCGCAAATCAGCGGCGGGCATTGTAAAAGACACTGGAAATTCTTGATTGGCAATAGCAGGAAAATCAGCAACCGGTAAGCAGCTGAGGCGGAAGTTTGAACGCCCGGCTTTCACACTCATCATGTTACCATCATCAGACAATGTCATTTCAACATCTTCGCCATCGGGCAATTTACGCACGATGTCGTGCATGGTGGTGGCGGGCACTGTCGTTGCGCCGTCTTTTGTGACATTGGCGGCAACGGATTCGTGAATTTCAAGATCCATGTCAGTGGTTGTCATGGTCAAGGTGCCGTCTTCGGCTTTCAAAAGTACGTTTGATAAAATCGGAATTGTGTTGCGGCGCTCGACAACGCTTTGAACGTGATTGAGAGAGCGCATCAGCGCGGCGCGATCAATTGAAAACTGCATCTTCTTTTCCCCTTTTGGAAATAAAGCCAAATAAAATGATAAAAAATTTAAATCTATAAGGCAGACTATATCACAAGAGTGAGTGAAACCAAGCCCTTTGAACGGTCACAGCGGTTTTTATGCCCATTTTTATGCGGCTTATTTTATGTTTTTGATATCAATACAAAAAAAGAGCCGCGAACGGCTCTTTTAAGGTTTGCCCGACTATTTTATTCGTAAAATAGCGGGCGCTGGAAAACGCGTTAGCCTGTCAATGCGCGGCGGACGATTTCAACATCCTGTGCGATTTGCGCGTCAGCTTCCATCAATTCTTCGATCTTGCGCACGGCATGCATCACGGTTGTGTGATCGCGGCCACCGAACTTACGGCCAATTTCTGGTAGTGAGCGCGCTGTAAGCTGTTTTGAAAGATACATCGCCACTTGGCGCGGGCGCGCAACGTTGCGGGCGCGGCGGGCTGAGTGCATGTCTGTGAGGCGAATATTATAATGCTCCGCCACCTTGCGCTGAATTTCATCAATTGTGATGCGGCGATCATGGGCGCGCAGCAAATCAACCAGCACTTCTTGCGTGCTTTCCAAGGTGATGTCTTGTTTTGTGACATCGGCGTGCGCCACAATGCGGTTTAAAGCGCCTTCAAGCTCGCGAATATTCGAGGTGACTTTTAAAGCCAAAAATTCAAGCACGGAGGCCGGAATATCAGCTTCAAGCAAGTCGCGTTTTGATTGCAAAATGCCAAGGCGCAGATCATAGGTTGAAGGGTGAATATCCGCTACCAAGCCCCATGCAAGACGTGAGCGAAGGCGCTCTTCAAGGCCGATAAGGTCAGACGGAGATTTGTCGGCAGAAATGATAATTTGTTTGTTTTGGTCAACCAAAGCGTTGAATGTGTGGAAAAACTCTTCTTGCGTGGATTCTTTGCCGCTGATGAACTGGATGTCATCAATCATCAATACATCAACATTACGGAACGCATCTTTAAAGCTCATTGTGTCTTTGGCGCGTAAAGCTTTCACGAATTGGTACATGAATTTTTCTGCCGAGAGATACATCACGCGGCGCTCGGGCCAATGTTCTTTCATCGCCCAGCCAATCGCGTGCATCAAGTGCGTTTTACCAAGGCCAACGCCGCCATATAAAAAGAGTGGGTTGAACGGCACGTTTTTGCTTTCAATCACGCGGCGCGCAGCGGCGTGCGCCAATGCGTTGGGCTTGCCGACAACAAATGTGTCAAACGTATAGCGCGCATCAAAGGCTGAAGACAAATTATAGATGTCTTCGGCTTTGTCGTTCTGGTTTGCTTTGGTTTTGATTTTTGTTTGGATGTCGCCATTGTCAGAGAGAATAGATGTTTGCACGACAACGATTTCAAGGCGTTTCACTTCGTTATTTTCAGCGGCGCACATTTCTAATATACGGCCAGCATAATGCGTTTGAATCCAGTCTTTCATGAAGCGTGTCGGCACAGAGACTTCCATTGTGCTGTGGTAGTAAGCCTGAAGCGTAAGAGGCTTCAGCCAGCTGCGGAAAATGGCTTCGCCGAATTCGCCGCGCATGTCTTTGTGAACAACATCCCACAGATCCAGAATATATTTCGGGGGTACATAAGACTCGCCTTTTGATCTGCCTTTTTGTATTGCCGCCGCTTGTTTGTTTTCTGATATCTCGGACATTCTTTTAGTTCTCCACACGTTTTCATTGGTTACAATTATTATCAAATATCTAAAAAAAGAACGCAGTTATCCCATTGCGATTTTTACAAAATCGCATCCTTTTTTTAAATTTTAATTTAAACTTATTTGTGAAGGCGAAACAAAAACTCGTCTTTGTAGCCTTCAAAATTTCGTATCAAATTTTTGACACTTGGTAGAGTTAAAGCCCGGTACGTAGCGCCAGATTAGCGCACTTGATAAAGAACGGAAGCTTTATCTCCGGAAGGCTTTTCCCTTAACAGCGCGACATATTTGTCTGCCCGCCGATGTCCAAACCTTAGAAGTTTTCTTTTTTAAATGCAATGAGAACAAAACAAGAAATTTGAAAAAGAAATTATCGTACAAGTTTTTTTTCAAACAGCACAAAAACCGCGAAAAAAAACGCGGGTTTCAAAACGGGTATAAAAGGGAGTGATTTAGGCTTACTTAAGAGCCTTAATACGGGCAGACAAACGCGAAATTTTGCGTGAGGCTGTTTTCTTGTGAAGAAGACCTTTTGCGGCACTTCTTTGAATTTCAGGCTGGGCAACTTTTAATGCTTCGTCGGCAGATTTTTTATCGCCGGAAAGAATAGCAACTTCAATTTTCTTCATGAAAGTACGCATACGGTTACGGCGTGCACCATTAATGTCGGCGCGGCGATCGTTACGACGGATACGTTTTTTTGACGAAGCATGATTTGCCATCTTGTAATTACCTTTTCTATATATTCTTGCGCAAAATTTTCGCTAAATGCTTAATTGCGCCTTCACAGTTTTATTAAGAGTTAGGTGATACGATTTTAGTCCACACATTGTCAAGAAAAAGCTGTGTATTTTTTTAAAAAAAGAAAATACGATTTTTCACCAATTGGATAATCCTCTTTTACGATTTACGCCCTTTTATCAATTCAGCCAACACCGCCGGCTCGGCTAATGTTGAGATGTCGCCGATACTGCCTTCCTCATGGCCGACTATTTTGCGCAAAATACGCCGCATGATTTTGCCACTGCGGGTTTTAGGCAGGCCGTCGGCGAATTGAATGATGTCGGGTTTTGCAATCGGCCCGATGATCCGGCGGACAATTGTACAAATTTCATCTGCGATCTCATCGCTGGGCTGCGCGCCGCTATTTAAGGTGACGTAAGCGTAAATTCCTTGGCCTTTGATATCGTGCGGATAGCCGACAACGGCACTCTCGGCGATGAGTTCGTGCTCGTTAATGGCGCTTTCAATTTCGGCTGTGCCAAGGCGGTGGCCTGAGATGTTCAGCACATCATCCATGCGGCCTGTGATCCAGTAATAGCCGTCCTCATCGCGCCGCGCGCCATCACCTGTGAAATAGGTGCCTTTAAAGGTTGAAAAATAAGTTTGCACGAAGCGCTCATGATCTTTGTAAACGGTGCGCATTTGCCCTGGCCAGCTTTCTTTAATCACAAGCGCGCCTTCGCAAGCTCCGTTCAGCTCAATGCCGTCTGTGTCAACAATCGCGGGCTGGACGCCAAAAAACGGCACGCTCGCCGCGCCCGGTTTGGTGGGCGTGGCGGCCGGAAGCGGCGTTATCATATGCCCGCCTGTTTCGGTTTGCCACCATGTATCGACAATCGGGCATCGCCCATCGCCGATAATATCGTGATACCACATCCACGCCTCATGATTGATCGGCTCGCCCACCGTGCCAAGAACGCGTAGCGATGCGCGGTCTGTTTTTGCGACAGGCTCGTTTCCTTCTTTTAATAAGGCGCGGATGGCGGTGGGGGCGGTGTAAAAAATATTGACCTTATGTTTATCCACCACGTTCCAAAAGCGTGATGCGTCTGGATAGTGCGGCACACCTTCAAACACAAGCGATGTTGCGCCATTGGCAAGCGGGCCATAGACGATATAGCTATGCCCCGTCACCCAGCCAACATCGGCTGTACACCAGTAAATTTCACCCTCTTTATAATCAAACACCATTTCATGCGTCATCGCCGCATAAACCAGATAGCCGCCGGATGTGTGCAAAACGCCTTTGGGCTTGCCTGTAGAGCCTGAAGTATAAAGAATAAACAGGGGGTCTTCGGCGTTTATTGGTTCGCACGGGCAATCGGTACTTTGGGCAGGCACAAGATCGTGCCACCAGATGTCGCGCTCATCTTTCATGTCGGTGCGTTTGTCTGTGCGCTGATAAACCAAAACTGTATGAACATCAGGGCAGGATTTGAGCGCCTCATCAACATTATTTTTAAGCGGAACAGACCGCCCGCCGCGCACACCTTCATTGGCGGTGATGACAATATCGGATTCACAATCTTGAATACGGTCTTTGAGCGAGTCGGGCGAGAAGCCGCCAAAAACGACCGAATGCACCGCGCCAATGCGCGCACAAGCTAGCATCGCGTAAACCGCTTCCAAAACCATCGGCATGTAGATCGTCACGCGATCACCTTTTTTCACGCCGCGACTTTTAAGAGCATTGGCAAGGCGGCTGACTTCGTCTTTTAAGGCGGCATAGGTGATTTTGAGATCAACTGAAGGGTCATCACTCTCCCATATCAGCGCGGTTTGATCGGCGCGGGCGGGCAAATGGCGGTCAACGCAATTATGACAGACATTCAAAACGCCGTCTTCATACCATTTGATATCGACCTTATCGGGCGCAAAGCTGGTGTTTTTAATTTTGGAGGGGAATGTTGACCAATCAAGTCGCTTGGCCATATCCGCCCAAAAAGCGTCAGGCTCTTCGAGAGAGCGCTTATAAAGCGCTTGATATTTTGCCGCGTCAATATGTGCGTTTTGCGCGAAATCTTTTGATGGTGCAAAGATTTGATCGGGCTGAGCGTGTTTAATCGCATTATTATCCATGATAAATCCCCTGTTTTTATATCTCAGGCGTTATTTTTATCATGAAAAAAATAGCAAGTAGAGCATCACTTATGATGCGTTGCCGCAAATTGTGGGCTGTTCTGCGTCACTCTTTTGCAAAAAGAGGCACGGCAACGCCTGCGTTATCGCCCCAAACTTCATCAAGGCGCGCATCACGGCCACAGCGCCAGCGATAGAATTTGTAGCGCGTTGCGTTGGTCTGGTAATAATTCTGATGATAATCTTCGGCAGGGTAAAAGATAACCTCATTTAAAATGGGCGTGACAATGTCGTTTTCAAACAGGGCTTCGATTTTATCTTTGGAGTCTTCTGCCAAGATGCGCTGGTTGTCATTCATCGCAAAAATGGCGCTTTTGTAACTATGGCCGCGATCACAAAACTGCCCGCCATCATCCAAAGGGTCAATATTGGCCCAATATGTTTCCAAAAGTGTCTCGTAGGAAACCAGATCAGGGTCATATGTCACTTCGATCACTTCATAATGACCTGTGCCGCCTGATGTGACATCCTTATAGCTCGGACTCTCGGTCGTTCCGCCGGCATAGCCTGAAATGGTTGAAATAACACCATCAAGCTTATCGTAAGGCGGCTCCATACACCAAAAACAGCCGCCGGCAAAAATGGCGGTTTGGGTGTTTTGGGCGTTTGATGGGCTTGTTATGCTGAGCGTTAACAGCAGCGCGGCAAAAAATGTATAAAAGAATTTCATGATGATGTCTTTTTCTTTGTTGTGACTTTAATTGACCTAAAACAACATTCCCTCAAAACAAGGCTATCGTTACATCTTTCAAGATAAAAGCGGGGTTACAGCCCCGCCAGCGCGCAAATAACGTCCCATTCATCTTCTCGCACAGGCGCAACCGACAAGCGCGATTGTTTGACAAGCGCCATCTCTTGCAATGCAGGGTGCGCTTTGATCTCCGCTAAGGTCACAGGCGTTTTGACGGGTTTTAAGGCTTTGAAATCAACCATGCCAAAGCGGGCTGATGCATCTGTATGATCGGGATAATGTTCTTTGACCACTTCAACAATGCCGACAATCTGCTTTTCTTTCACCGAGTGATAGAAAAACGCCTGATCGCCGATTTTCATGGCTTTCATATTATTGTTGGCCTGATAATTCCGCACGCCATCCCAAGGCTCAACGCCTTTTTTAACATGTTGATCCCATGACCATGTGTTGGGTTCGGATTTAATAAGCCAATATGCCATGATGTTTCCTCATTTTATTAAATGTTGAGCCTTAAAGATAATAATGATCTTGCACCATTTCGCGAATTTCAAGCGTGTTCGCGCAATCTTCAGGAATATGCTTGTTTAAAACCTCTTTGAGCGCATCGCCATATTGTTTCAGGGTCTGCGCGTTGCGACCTTCCAGCAAAAGCAGGCTTGTATGAACCATCTGGCCATCGCGCCCTTTATCGCCGACGATGAAATGCTGCAAAAGCGTTGCGCGGGTTTTAATGCGCGCCATGTCAATATCTTGTGCCGCCAGCGTTTCATGTAAATCCTGCAAAAGCGCCGGAATTTTGTCTTCCATCAATGGGACATATTCAACAATAATGTGGGGCATGAAGGTTCGGTCTCTCTGCTGGTGCATTTTCCTTAGCGAAGCGGGCGTTCAAGGATGTTTTCAACAATGTCTTCAAGCGCAATCTCTTCATTCACCAGCTTAAAGACTGCTTCGGCAACGGGCATGTCAACGGCGTGTTTTTTGGCCATTTTGATGAGTGCTTTGGCGGTGTGAACGCCTTCGGTCACAGACTTACCCTGACGATCTTCCATGATTTCAGGCAGGCTCTTGCCTTGCCCCATCATATAACCGAGCGAGTAATTGCGCGATTCCATCGAAGAGCACGTCAGCATCAAATCCCCAATGCCGCACATGCCCATTAATGTTTCTTTTTGCGCGCCCATCGCAGATGAGAGGCGGCTCATTTCGGCAAGGCCGCGGGTTAAAAGGGCGGCGCGCGCGCTTTCGCCCAAGCCTTTGCCCATGACAACGCCGCAAGCAATGGCGATCACATTTTTGACAGCGCCGCCAATTTGCGCGCCAATCATATCGTCTGTGATGTAAGGGCGCAGGGTTTTGCTTGTAATCGCATCGCGAATTTCTTGGGCGACATCTTTGTCTTTGGCGGCGATTGTTACCGCGCTCGGCAATCCGCGCACAATTTCGCTGGCAAAGGTCGGGCCTGTTAAAATGCCGACCATGGCTTTGGGGACAATTTCTTGGGCGACTTGGGAGAGTAAAAGCCCTGTTTCAATTTCAATGCCCTTGGCGCAAATCACAACAGGTTTGCCTTCGGCCAGATCACCTTTGAGAGATTCAAGCGTGGTGCGGACATGCTGTGCGGGGGTGACAATCAATAAAGTGCTGCATTCCGCCGCTGCCGCCGCCAATGATTCGGTGGCGCGGATGGAGGGGTGCAGTTTCACATCAGGCGCATAGGCGTGGTTCATATGCTCGTCATTGATGCTTTTGACAATATTGCCCTCGCGCGCCCACATCAATACATCATGGCCGCCGCCCGCAATGGCTTGTGCCAAGGCTGTGCCCCAAGCGCCCGCGCCGATAATCCCGATTTTTTGCATTTTATTTTCCTTCATTATTTACACGTTGCTCAAAAGCGCGTCTGTGCTTGTCTCCATCCGGATCAAGCGGCCAGCGTGGCCGTGCGGCGCAATCAAGGCTGTCGATCAACCCTCTTTGAAGGCGTTCGATTCCTGCCCATGCCACCATCGCGGCATTATCACCACACAAAGACACGGGCGGTGTTATTAAGGCGAGATCATATCGACCCGTCAAGTCCTTTAACGCGTTGCGCAATCGCAGGTTTGCCGCAACGCCCCCCGAAACCACCAGCGACGGCGCGTCAAGCTCAGGAAAGCGGCGTTTAAAATAGACAATGGCGCGCTTGAGCCGATCACTAACCGTATCGCAAATCGCGATTTCAAACGCATAGGATAGATCATTCACATCATCGCGCACGAGCGTGTGCTGGTCGCTCGCCATCGCGTCCACATGCGTGCGAATGGCGGTTTTTAAGCCCGAAAACGAAAAGTCACAGTTTTTGCGTCCCTTTAAAGGGCGAGGCAGGGGAAAGCGCGCAAGGGCGCTCTCATGGTTTTGACATTCAAGCGCGGCTTTCTCCAGATTCGGCCCGCCCGGATAACCAAGCCCCATCAATTTGGCTGATTTATCAAAACATTCGCCCAAAGCATCATCAATCGTTGTGCCCCACAATTCATAAGAATTCACATCTTTGGCGAGCAAAATCTGCGTATGCCCGCCCGACACCAAAAGCAATAGATAAGGAAACGCGATCTCTTCCATCAGGCGCGGCGTAAGGGCATGCGCTTCCATATGGTTCACACCGATAAAGGGCAGATCATGCGCGGCGGCAATCGCTTTGCCTGCCATCATCCCGACCATCACCCCGCCGATCAAGCCGGGGCCTGAAGTGGCGGCCACGCCGTCCAGATCGGTAAAGGTAAGCTGCGCATCATCAAGCGCGGCGCGGATGAGTGTGTCGAGATGATCCATATGAACCCGCGCGGCAATTTCAGGCACAACCCCGCCAAAAGCACGATGGTCTTTCAGCTGGCTAAGGACGTGATTAGACAGGATCGCGCGCTTGTCTGTGACAATTGCGGCGGCTGTTTCATCACAAGATGTTTCTATGCCTAGAATTTTCATGAAAACCCTTATATAAGGAAATTGAATGATGATAAACACCAAATCACCAAGCACGAAAGAAGAAGAGGCATCATGAGCAATACATCAAGCGCCCGCACGATCAAGATCGGCACGAGAGGGTCTAAACTTGCGCTATTTCAAGCGCATATGGTGCGTGATGCGCTTTGCAAAAGCCATAACGAATTGGGTATTGAAATCTGCGTGATCGAAACGTCGGGCGAATGGAAGCCATCGCAGGGCGAAACGCGTTTGTCGGAGGCCGAAGGCGGCAAGGGGCAATTTGCTAAAGAAATCGAGGAATCTTTGTTTTCAGGCGCGGTTGATATTGGCGTTCATTCCATGAAAGACATGGAATCATTTCTGCCTGAAGGCTTGGTTTTAAACCATATTTTAAAGCGCGAAGACCCTAGGGATGCTTTTCTTTCCAATAATTATAGAACTATCGAAGAGTTGCCTGAAGGGGCGGTTGTCGGCACATCGAGTTTACGCCGACAGGCCTTTATTTTGGCGCGGCGCCCTGATCTGAAAATTGTACCGTTTCGCGGCAATGTACCGACGCGAATCGAAAAATTGCGCAGCGGTCAGGTGGATGCGACAATTTTGGCCGTGGCGGGTTTGAAAAGGCTTGGGTTAATGCATGAAGCGGCTTCGGAAATCCCTGTGCAAGAAATGCTGCCTTCTGCGGGGCAGGGCGCGGTTGGTATTGAAATAAAAGAGGCTGATACAGAGCTTGCACAGATTCTAGCACCTTTGCATTGCCGCGAAACGGGCTTGCGCGTTCAGGCAGAACGCGCAGCATTACAAGCTTTGCATGGCGGTTGCCATACGCCTGTCGGCGCATACGCTGTTTTAAAAGGCGATCAAATGCATTTGAAAGTGATTGTTGCCGAGGCAGACGGAAGCCAAATGTATGAAGATGAGACAACCAAAACCGTTGAAACCGAAGAGCAGGCCCGCGCGCTGGGGCAGATCATAGGAGAGCGCTTAAAAGAGCGCATACCGCCGCATATTTTAGAGCATTGATTGTTGGAATTTGATGATGATTCAAGGCCGTATTTTACTCACCAGACCTGAAAATGAATCCGTGGCTTTGGCGCAAGAGCTGCAAACGCATGGCATTCAGACATTCATCGCGCCGATGATTGAAATTGCGCCTGAAAAGGCTGCAATCATTGAGAAAGCCATTTCCCAAATCAAAAGTGACGCGCCCCAGCCACACGCAGGGCTTATCTTCACCAGCATTCACGCCGTCCGCGCAGTGGCTGATTTATGGACAGACATGGCAATTCCCGTTTATTGCGTTGGCTCTAGAACAGCACTAACAGCTAAGGAACACGGCTTTTGCAACGTTCATGATGCAAACGGCAATGCCGTTGATCTTGAGCGCATTATTCCGCGCGCCGCGCAAAAATATATTTATTTTTCAGGAAAGCATATTTCAAGCCCGCTTGCAGGAACGCCGCATGATCGCATTGTGGTCTATGAAGCTTGCGAAAAGCCGCATATTCCTGCGTACGTGCAAAAAGCCATGGAAAGCGGTACAATAGCAGCTTGCGCTTTCTTTTCGGCGCGCACGGCCGCGATTTTTATGAAAGCGGCTGAAAAGCAAGGGTGTACGTCTGCCTTGAAACAGATAAAAGCCTTGTGTATCAGCGATTCAGTGATAAAATACGCGGACAAGAACAAATGGCAAGACGTACAGCACGCAAGCGCCCCGAATGGCGATGATTTGAAACGGCTTGTCTACGAAACAATGATATAACAACAATTGATATAATCAAGTGGAGTAAGAGATATGAGCCGCCCCGAAAATGGATCAAGCCAACAACAGCCCATCGACAATGCCAGTGAAATTATTGATCGTTTTGGTGGTATTCGCCCCATGTCGACAAAAATGGACGTGCCTGTGACGACAATTCAGGGCTGGAAAAAGCGCGATGTCATTCCTGCCAATCGCCGCGCTGAAATTGTGCGCGCCGCGACAACGCACAATATTGATTTGACTGATTTGCTTTCTAATGTCGCCAATCAAAGTGCCGAAGAAAAGGCGGGGCACAGCGTGCCGCCAGTTTCTGAAACAAGCGCCCAGCCAAAAAACTCTGAAAGTTTTGAAGACACAGTGCGTGAGACGATTGATAACTCAAGCGTCCAAAGTGATAAACAGCATCGTGAAGCTGTGTTAGCCGCTTCGCTTGCGGATCGTGACACAGACGAAATTAATGAAAGCATTATGTCGCAAGTTAGCCATATGAACGCGGCGACTTTTAAACGGAGTGCTGTTTTCAGTGCTATTTTTGTTGTTGCCGCGATTGTCTTATCAATCGTTCTTTTGTGGCCTTCGCAAAAAAACATGCGCGATGCGGTTCGTCAAAATGGCGATGATATACAGGGGCTTCAAGGGGAGGTGGCTGATTTGCGACAAGATCAATCGGGCTTTCGTAACCTCATTCCGCTGAATTTTCGAGATCAGTTCGATGATTTACAATCACAAGCCAAGGCCGTGCAAACCCGCGTTGAAACATTAAGCGCTGAAGCCGAGCAGCTTTCACAAACCGTTCTTTCGCCCGGTCTTTCGCTGAATGATCGTGTCATGCGTCTTGAAGATCAAGTGTCGCGCATGGGCGGCCCCGCGCAACTCACGGATATTTTGCAAAAAATCCAAGGGCTGCAAGCCAGTGTGCAAGGGCAGGAATTGATGTCCGGCTCTGTCTCAGAGCTCAACACTTTAATCGGATCATTGCAAGGCCGTATGGACAATCTGGATGAAGCTTTGGTTCAGGCCAAAAGCGAAGACGGCGCGCTGGGGCAAACGCTCGGCGGTGTTTCACCTGAAGATTTGAAGGCGGCAAGCATGCTGTTGGCGTTTTCGCAATTCCGGTCTTCGCTCAATCGCAATGCACCGTTTGAAGAAGATCTGGCTGTCTTGCAAAAAATGCTTGGCGAAGATGATCCTGCGCTCAATGCCGCCATTTCTCGTTTAGCGCCGCGCGCCCAGCAAGGTGTACTTACACCGGGCGGCCTGTCCAATGAGTTTAAATCGATGGCAGGTGACATTGTTGTTGCGTCTTTAAAGGGCGAAGATGTCTCGTTCCGCGATCAGGCGGCTGCGCGTTTTAACAATGTACTGCAAATTGAAAAAGACGGCGAACTTGTCACGGGCACAGACACGCAAGCCAAAGTTGCCCGCGCGCAAAAAATGTTGGATGAAGGCAATGTCCAAGGCGCTCTCGCCGAGCTGCAAACATTAGAAGGCGCGGCCGCACAACAGGCCAGGCCTTTCATTGGTGATGCTGAAATGACCTTATTGGCACAGCAGATTCAAAGCATGTTATCGGGTCGCATCTCTGGCGAGTTGCAAAATACTGGTTTGCTTGGCAATAACGGGATGAATATCGGCGCAGGCGGCTTTTCTCTTGATCGTCTTTTGAACGAAGTCGAGAACGTGATCCCGCGTCAGGTGATATCAGACGATGCTTCAGGGATCTCTATTTTAGCGCCAGCGCCGATGGCTCTACCGCAGTAGTAAGATCGCATAAGGCTTATTGATTCGGTCTGGTCAAATTCGGGGGGAGCGCGTAAACTCGTTTTTGTGATTTTGAAAGCAGGAGCATAAACACATGTTACGCGCCATTTTTTTCGCTATAAAAGTTTTGATCGTCATTGCGCTGGCTGTGTGGGTCACAAGGCAGCCTGGTGTGGTCGAAATTAACTGGCTCGGCTATAACATCACGGCTCATATCGGGCTTGTATTATTTAGTGCGCTGGTCTTCATCATTGTTTTGTTATTTTTACACCGCATTTATTTATGGATTGCGCGTCTGCCGGCTTTTTTCAAAAATAAAAAATCACAGGCCAATGTCCAAAAGGGCATATCCGCCGTTACGCGCGGCTTAACAGCCGTGGCATCGGGCGATGCGGACGCTTCACAAAAAATGGCGCTGGAGGCGCGGCGCTATTTGCCCCATGAAAAAGGCCTGACATTGTTGCTGGAGGCGCAATCAGCGCGTCTTAAGGGGGATGAAGTCAAGGCCAATGAATGTTTTCAGGCTTTGTTAAACGATAAAAACGCCTCGTTTTTAGGGATTCGTGGTCTTTTATCAAACGCACTGGCGGAAAAAGACCACCCCAAAGCGCTGGAATATGCGCGCAAAGGGCTTGATATGAACCCGCGCCAACCATGGATCATCCGCACCGTTTATGATCTCGAAGTGCAAGCGCAAGAATGGGAAAACGCGGCCAAAACATTGCAGCGCGCCATGCGCTACAAGGCGATTGACCCTGAGCAGGGGAAAAAAGACCAAATGGCAATGATTTTATATCAATCCGATATTATGGCGGCGGAGGGCGATGATCGCAAAGCCTTACAGCTTGCTAAAAAAGCGCTGAAGATGGATGGCGGGTTTACGCCTGCGGCTCTGTATGTCGCGCGTTTGTTGCAAGAAAAGGATAATAAAAGGGCGGCGATCAAAGTGATCGAGACGGCATGGAAAGCAAAGCCGCACCCCGATCTCGTTTCCTATTGGGACGCCCTTGCGCCCGAAAAAGCCAAAAATAACCCGATGCAGCGTTTGCGCTGGTTTGAAAAACTGGTGGCATGGCAGCCCGATAGCGATCAAAGTCAATTGGCGGCGGCAAGCGCGGCGATTGACGGCGGCCTATGGGGCGAAGCGCGTCAATATTTAGACAGGGCGCAATCTTTGCGCGAATCAGCCGCGCTTTATAAATTATTCGCTCAATTATATGAAAATACGAGCCAGCCTGAACAGGCTCGTATTTGTGAAGCCAAAGCATGGGATGCCCCCGCAGACCCAGTGTGGGTTTGCCGCAAAACAGGCCGTATTTATGAGCAATGGAGTCCGCTGGCAAAACCGCATGATAGCTTTAATACAATTATTTGGGGTTTTCCGCAAAACGCCATGATGTCGTTGCCGTTTCAAAGCAACGGCCAAGATGACTTTTTAGCGCCAGATATTTTATTGTCGCATAAGCCATAATAGAGCTCTCGGGAAAGCCGAAGGCGTGAATCATGAAAACGGGATCAGAATCATATTTCAGATTAATGAAAATAAATATCTGATGGCCACGTATAAAATTGCCAATACATTTGCCAATAAGAAATACAGAACAATTGAGTATAGGCCTGAAAACATCATTATATGCGTGAGTCTTTCGTGCTTACCGCGCGCATAGAATATGAGACCAATCAGTGCGGCGAGCGGTATGATAAGTATCATCGCAAAAAGAAGCGTAAGAAAGATCGATCCTAATGAATAGGTCAAAGACGTTTGATCTTGGGCGTTTGAAAGACCCGATCCCATCGCCGCCGCCCCGAATAAGAAGAAAAAGCAAGAGAATGCCGTTGAAAGAAGACATAAAAACGCAATAGAGAGTTTTTTCTTGTTCTTGATGAGCCATTGTAAGGCATTTTTAAAGCTTATGCTGTTCATGTGAACATCGCGGTACAAATTCCTGCGCGGCGTTTATAGTGAAACCCGTCTGAGACAGGGAATTTTTCCAAGCCCTCATGGCGAAGCTTTGTCGCGTGCTGATTCATATATGTTTCAAAATCTGCGCGACTATCGAAATGATAATGGATTTCATAGGTTTTCATAGGGGTGTCGATGCCGTCTTTATCCATTAAGAAGATATCAGCTTTGAGCGCGCCACATTTTAAAATTTGCGGGATATGCTCGTTTGTCATCCATTCAAGCCAGTCTTTTTCCAGCGTGGCATAGGTGACTGTGCATTCAACGATGTATAAAATTTTGCTCATGTGAATCTGCGCATAAAGGGTTTGATCAAGATCAGTCCGGCGCAAAAGCCGCCAATATGTGCTGCCCATGCAATGGCGCTCCCATCAGGGCCGCCCATCATCCCAAAAATAAAAGAAAGGCCGATCCAAAGGGCTGCAAACGGCCATATGCCAAAGCGCCCCGCGGGCAGCATCCCTTGGGCATGAAGCATCACCAGCACGGCGGCAAACAGGCCGCTAATGCCGCCGGACGCGCCGATGACGGTGTCTGGCGATGTTGGGTCAAGGGTAAAATGAAAGGCCGCGGCGCAAAGTGAGGTAATTAAGAAAAACAACATCATGTTGCGCCCGCCCATCCAGCGTTCAAGACCGGCGCCGAACGCAAGAAGCATCACGCTATTCATGCCTAAATGAAGCCAGCTTCCATGTAAAAGCATATAGGTGAACGGCCCGTTTAAGGCGGGAAGCCATGAAAAATCAGTCGTGTAAGACGCCGGAACAAAGCCAAAATGTGTCAAAACCCAATATTGCTGGCTGTAGGAAAGCGCAAATTCCATGATTAAATGCGGAATAATGAGAGCAATCAGCATGAATTTTGTCGTATGCGGTAAATTAAAAAGCGGCTCGCGCGGGTTTTGGGCGCGGTAGGCGGCGCGCATTTCGTCTTCTTGTTCGCGCTTAAGGCGATCACGCTCGGCCAGGCTGGGAATACGGATGACATTGCTGTCATCATCGTTTTTACCGTTCAATACGGGATGGCTGCCAATCGGCTTGGCGGCATCGTTTGATTGTGTTTTGTCATCGTCATCATTGCTCATAGTTCAAACATGACCTGAAATAGCATAAATGTCTATATATGCTCTCACTATCTGTTTTATCACAACAAAAGCGGCGGATAATTCGCAGTGCAACATGCAACGCCCCTTGAACGGATGTTGGTCTTTGATACTCTATATATCTGTTTAAAAAGGAGATTATTTTATGGCGTATGATTTTACCACCGCAGCCAATTCACTGGAAGAATTCTGGATGCCTTTCACCCCGCAGCGCATGTTTAAGGGCGCGCCGCGCATGGTCGTCAAAGCCGATGGTATGTATTATTATGACCAAGATGGTAAAGAAATTTTGGACGGTGCAGCTGGTTTATGGTGCGTTAATTGCGGCCATAATCCGCCCAAAGTCAAAGAGGCGATCAAGACCCAGCTTGATGATATTGATTACGCGCCGATGTTTCAGTTTGGTCACCCAACACCTTTCAAAGCCGCCTCGCGCCTTTGTGCCGCCATGCCCAAAGGCTATAGCAATGTGTTCTTCAGCAATTCAGGCTCTGAAGCCATTGATACGGCGCTGAAGATGGCGCTGGCTTATCACCGCGTCAAAGGTGATGGCACGCGCCGTATGTTAATCGGGCGTGAGCGGGGCTATCATGGCGTTGGTTTTGGCGGCATTTCAGTCGGCGGTATCCCTTATAATCGCGCTGCTTTCGGCCAGTTATTGCCCCAGATCGACCATTTGCCCCACACGCACGACATGGCGCGCAACGCCTTTGCGCGCGGCATGCCCGAGCATGGCGTTGAACTTGCCGATAAGCTGGAAGAGATTGTGTATTTGCATGATGAGATGAACATTGCCGCGGTGATTGTTGAGCCTGTGGCGGGTTCAACGGGCGTTCTTCCGCCGCCCAAAGGCTATTTGAAGCGCTTGCGCGAAATTTGTACCAAGCATGGAATTTTGTTGATCTTGGATGAAGTTGTGACAGGCTTTGGGCGCTTTGGAAGTGTCTCTGCGTCTGAATATTTTGAATGTGACCCTGATATTATCTGCATGGCAAAAGGCTTGACGAACGGCACTGTGCCAATGGGCGCGACCTTTGTGAAAAAAGAGATTTATGATGCATTTATGAATGGCCCTGAACATGTCATTGAACTCATGCATGGCTATACCTATTCAGGCCACCCTTTGGCGGCGGCGGCTGTGATTGGCACGATGGATACGATTCAAGACCAACGTATTTTTGAAAATGCTAAAAATATGGCGCAGCCGCTTGAAGATGCGGTGCATAGTTTGAAAGACAATCCGCTTGTCACGGATATACGTAATTGCGGTATTTTGGCGGGGATTCAACTTGCGGATTCAAATGATCCGGATGAGCCGGCCAAATATGCGCGTGAAGCTTCATATGAGCTGTTCCGCCGCGGCGTAATGGTGCGCTTTACAGGGCCAAATTTATATTTATCGCCGCCATTGATTCTAGATGAAAACCACATCGACCGCTTGATTAGTTCGATCGATGAGGTTTTAAAAGATATTAAAAATTAAGACGCTGTCGGCGCGCCGAACATCGTGTCGCCTTTATATGTATAAGGCTCCGTTTCATGACCCTTTGCGTCCAAGCCGCCGCTAGGCGTTGCCACGGTTGTGGCAGTGAGCATATTAACAGGGCGGGCGACGCCTTCTTGAGCAGCTTTGCCAATGCCTTCGGCAATGGTCATCACATCAATGTATCGGCCCATACAGACCGCGTTTGCTGTGCCTTGCTCGGGAATTTGTCCCTCTGCGGCTGTTCCAAAATTTAGTTCAGGGCTCATGCTTCACCTCTTTTGCTATTTGTCTTGGGTTGCGTGCCGCGCACATCGAGTTCGACATAAGTCGGCGATTGAAAACTAATCGGGTATTTTTTCAAATCTTTGGGCGCTAAATCGCGGCCGCTTAATCCCGCTTTCACTTCAACGCGGATTTTGTCTGGATTGCGCCAATCATACACAATGCAGTGGCTTTTATATTCGCCGGATTGCGGCAGTTTTTTGACAACACGCTTGCCCGGATAGAGTGGCTCGCTCAAGCCACATGTTTGTAAAAATTCTTCGATATTGACTTGCATGTTACACACTCCTTTATGCCGTCTGTCCTGTTGCAGTTTTTACTGCTGTAATCTTTTTATTTTCCGAAATTAAGTTAATAATGGTCTGAAAATCTTAAAAAGAGATTAACAAATATTCTATTTTCGATAATAATTTTATTTAAAGAGAAAACCGCCATACAAAAAATAGGAAAAATGAGGGATAAATTGCCTTTCATGCAGGTTTAATGATATTATTTTATAAGAATAAGGGGATTTATATGAAATATTTTAAAAACAAAAAAACATCTTTTCTTGCGGCCTTTGCAGGCTGTGCTTTTTTTACGGCGGCAATGATACATGCGCCTTTAAAAGCCGAAGCGTTTGAGATTGATGAGATCACGCACGCGCCCAGCCATATCGTACAAGTGCAAGAGGGCGGCGGTATATTCGGTTTTTTCCGCCGCGATAATAGTGGCCAAACTCCACAGGCCGCCGAGCCAATTTTCATCCCCAACAGCAACAATAACAGCAATGCAGGCAATCGTTATATATCACAGCCACAAACGCGCGCTGTCGCGCCCACAGCGCGCAATTCAAACCAAGCTTTCGACACGCCCGCCCAAGCGGCGGCAAAACGCGCCGCCAAAGCAGAGCAAGCCGTGGCACGCACAATGGCCGCGCTGGATCGTCAGCGCATTGAAAACGATAGAATGAATGCTGAAATCGAACGCCAGCAAATGATTGAGGCGGGTTTGACAACGCCTGACGCGCGCGCGGGAACGGGCACGAACATGTCTACCACCAGCGATGGTCGAATGATGATTTATCGCCCTGATCGTGATGCGGATGCGCGTCGCCCTGTGCGCCTTTTCAATAATGTTCAATAATAATTGATCGGCCGCCTTTAACTCACGCTGAATAATGCGTTCCCGAATAATGCGCTAATGACGCATTTTGATTCCTCTTTTATGCGGAAGTCTGTATAAAAAGAGCATGGGGTTTTTTACACAAAATCCGGATATTTTTGTCTTTATTTTTCTGCTAGTGGGTCTTGGTGCGTCTGGCGGGCTTTTGGCAGGGCTACTTGGCATAGGCGGCGGCATTATTTTTGTGCCGGGCATTTATTATGTGATGCAAGGGCTTGGCATTGAAACGGACAAATTAATCCATATCGCCATCGGCACATCGCTCGCGATGATTGTTCCGACGGGGCTATTATCGGCGCGCAACCATTGGCGTTATGGCAATATGCGCAAAGATCTTTTGATTAAGCTGTTGCCTGCTATCATTGTGGGGACATTATTGGGCGCTGTTTTTGCAGATTTTATCAGCGGGTTATTTTTAAAATTAATTTTTGCCAGCGCGCTCTTTTTAATCGCAATTTATATGCTCATAAGCGCCTTTAAAAAACGCAGCCTCCTAGAGCATCCCGAAAAATTAAAGCATCATCATATCGCGGGCTTCGGTGTCGGGTTTATGTCGGCCTTAATGGGGATTGGCGGGGCAACTTTAAGCGTGCCATATATGAGCGCTTGCGGGATTAAAGTTCATCAAGCTATCGGCACAGCGGCGGCGATAGGGGTCGGGATTGCTTTGCCGGGGGCGCTGGGCTTTTTAATCGCAGGGCTCAACGAAGCGTCACTGCCACCATTTTCAGCAGGCTATATTTATCTCCCGATTCTTATTTTAACCTTACCGTTTTGTATGATCTGCGTGCCGATTGGGGCGCGCCTGTCCCGCGCGCTTGCCGCAGACAAAATGAAAAATATCTTTGCCTTTTTCGTTATGATTGTAGCGATCAGAATGATAGCGGATGTCTTTCAGCAAATTTTATAAGTCCGCGCGGCTTAAAAAGAGGCGCGTTAGCGGTGGTGGCGTGTCGTATCACCGTGTTCATTTATATGCCCTGACACTGGGGCTTTTGAACTATGCGCTCTGGGGGCAACCAACGCCGGATCATCTACGTTTGGTTGATATGATGATCGCGATTTTCTTATTAATCGCCATTGGCTGGCGCGGATATTTTGCGGTTTTCTTTGAGCGCAAAAATGCCGCTCTTTTGCGCTGGGCAACACCAGCGCGCATTTTCATGATTTTTGGCTTGTCTGTGCCGCTTATCATCGGCGCGATCAATGGGCATCAGATAACGCATATGGCGCGCGATATGGTGGCCTTGTTCTTTTGGCTATTGCCGGTGTTTTTACTACCGATGATTATGCGGGCGGAGGAAAAAGACCGTTATTTCATTACAGCGCTGGTGATTATGGTGGGCGTAATCCTGAGCTTGCGCCTTTTGCTACCACCGCTTTTGGCTGATAGCCTCAATTTTGCGGCGCTCGCAGATTTTTCTGATCCTCACTTGCACGGTAATATGCCGAGTGTGCTGTTTGCTGGTTTATTCTTATTTTTATATGGCTTGCAACGATTATATTATTTCAAAACAAACCACGATATAGCGGCTGGGCTGGGGCTGATTTATTATCAGCGTTGCCGTTTTTGGTGATGGCGCTTATCACCCAGCGCGCCAGTTTGGGTTATGCTATCTGCGCGCTTTTGGCGCTATTTTTGATTGGGCTATTGAAAGCGCCGCAAAGATTATGGCTGCCCGCGCTGATTGTAGCTTCTATCATGGTTGTGATCGCCCCTGTTTTGAATGATTTTGCCGCGACATTGATTGAAAAAAAACAGGCTTGTCGGCGGGAATATGCGCTGGCAGGAAATGCAGGCTGTTTTTGGCGCGATTAATCATTCGGCATTTTCGCTGTTGTTCGGCAATGGCTGGGGCGCGCAATATGCCTCGCCTGCGGTAGCGGGGGACATTGTAAACTTTACCCATAATTTCTTCTCGGGGTTGCTTTTAAAGGCAGGGCTTGTCGGGGTTTGTTTGTCTTTGTTTTATTTCGGCATGTTGATCCGCGGCCTTGGGCGCTTGTCAAAACGCGCGCCTGTGTTTGTGTTGGCGATCAGCGGGCCGCTTTTGATTAATCTGTTTTTGTATGCCAGCTACAAATCGCTGGATTTTGGGCTGATCTTGTTTTTGGTGGTGCTTTGGACGTTTCGCACAGAAGAGATTCGGGAATCCTTGCAAGAAAATCCTGCCTCGGGTAATAGTGTTACATCCAAAAGAAAAACAGAGATAGCCAGATGACAGGCAAGTTGCCCAAGGGCAAACCATCCATCGTTTTTATGAACCGCGTTTACCCGCCTGTGCGCGGCGCGTCAGGCCGTGTTTTGCGTGATCTGGCACAATCATTTGCCGCGCGCGGCTGGGATGTAAGCGTCATAACATCCGGCCCGACCAAAGCCAAAGGCAAAGACGGCGATGTTTATGTGCACCGCGTCAAAAGCGGCCTGCGTAAGCGCTCGGCGCTAGGGTATTTAATCGTTTGGCTCAAGATGATGGTGGCGGCGCTGTTTATGGCGCGTAAGGATATCATTGTCACCATGACCGACCCGCCCATGCTGGAAGTGGCAGGGCGATTGGTCTGCCGCGCGAAAAAATCACGCCATATTCATTGGTGTCAGGATTTATATCCTGACTTAATGCCTGCGCTTGGTTTTCAGATGAGTGAGAAGCGTTTGAATTTTTTAAAGAAAATATCGCGGCGCTCTTTGAAGCAAACAGACAAAGTCATCACAATCGGCCGCTGTATGGCGCGCAAGCTCGCCCATGGCGGCGTAGAGCCAGGCAAGATATCGGTCATTCCCAATTGGCCAGATTTTGAGCTGAAAACAAATGTCGCCAATGACCACAATATCAAAGCGGACGCGCCTGTTGAAACAGATCAAGCCCAAAATACGGGTGCCACCACAAAACCGCGTAAATTTCGTGTTCTCTATTCGGGTAATCTTGGGCGCGCGCATCCCGTTGAAACAATCTTACAAGCCGCCAAAATCTTAAATCAAGATTGCCCTGACATTGAGATCGTCTTTGTCGGTGATGGCCCTAATTTTGAACGTTTTGCGACGCTACGCGCCAAGGCGGGGCTGGAAAATATCCGCTTTCTGCCTTATCAGCCCGTCTCCAAAATTCGCGATGTCATGGAAAGCGGCGATGTGCATTTAATTACTATGAAAAACGAAACCGCCGGAATGTTAGTGCCGTGTAAGCTTTATGCTGCGCTTGCTGTGGAGCGGCCTTGTATTTTGATCGGGCCAGAGCAATCAGAAGTTGGGCAGGTAATTACCGAGTTTAAGGCCGGCGCTGTTATCGCACAGGGCGATTATGAGGAATTGGCAGCAACCATCCGCACGTATCGTGATGATGCGCAGACATGGTTCAGCGCCCATGAAGGCGCGAAAAAAGCAGGACAAGTCTTTTTGCCTTCCCAATCAATTGATGCGTGGATATCGCGCGCTGAAGCGATCGCATCACTGCCTGAAATTCCCGCTCGTAAAGTCTTTAAATAAGGATGACCGCGTTGTCTGCTTCTGATTCATCACCCCACCTCATGCCCGCTCGCGCCGATCATTATGAGAGCGGCCTTGCCGAAATCTTGAGCGCGCTTTGGCGCGGTAAATATGCCATTGCGGCGGGGGCGGCGATTGGTTTTATTGTGGCTTTCATTTTTTTAATGGTGTCTGTGCCGCATTACCGCGCTGAAATTTTAATCGCGCCGCCGCATAAAGCGATGAGCGCTGATATAAGGCCGACAACGAGCGGAACACAAAGATTTTCACAAGCAAACGCGATGAACACAATGACGCAGTTCGATGCGCCTGATTTTATGCGCTATCAGCAAATGATAAAAGGGCCGCGCGTGGCCAGCATTTTGTTTGAAGATCAGGAACTGATGAAATCTGTTGGCGCGCGGCGCATTTTTGCTTTTAGCGCCCAAAGCAACGCTGGAGAGAGTGTTGAGAGTTTGACGCTATATATGCGTGATCATGTTGCGGTTGAGCCCGTTGGTGAGACGCCGATGCGGCGGGTTGTGTTGTCGCACCCTGATCGCGCCTTTGCACTGCGCTTTTTAAGCGAGATCCACCGCATTACCGACACATTGATTAAACAAGAGATGGCCGCACAAACACAGGCGCGCATTGTGCATTTAACAACAACACTTTCAACGCCGCAATTACACCCCGACCAGCGGCGCGCGCTGACCGCGCTGTTGATGGAACAAGAACATATCCGCATGATGGTAGAAATGGATCAAAGCTTTGCAGCCCTTATGGTCGAGCCGCCCTTTGCTGCGCTCACGCCTAGCTGGCCACATCATGGGCTGGTTTATGCGTGCTTTATTTTGGCGGGCATCTTCCTCGCTTTCTCACTTTTCATGAGCCTTGTCATGTCGCGCGCCACGCCGAAATCATGAGTAAAAAGGCATTTTTATGATCCCTGTCACTGTTATGATTATGACGCTGAATGAGGGCGCGCGCATAAATGCGTGTCTTGCGGCTTTGCAGGGATTTGATGATATCCATGTTATTGACTCAGGAAGTCAAGATGACACAGCATCGATTGCAACAAAGAGCGGCGCGCAGGTGCATGATTTTCGCTGGGACGGGCGCTACCCTAAAAAACGCCAATGGTGTTTGGACAAGCTCACAATAAAGCATGACTGGGTTTTGTTTATCGATGCGGATGAAATAATGACGCAGCCCTTAAAGAGCGAGATTACAGAATTTTTTGCGACAGGCAATGACATCGAATGCGCTGGCGTTCTTATCACGGGGCGTTATGTTTTAGAAGGCAAATTGCTGCGCTACGGGCTTGCGAACCGCAAGATAGCATTGCTCAATAAACGCAAAATGACCTTCCCGCTCGTGAATGATCTGGATTGCCCCGGCATGGGTGAAATTGAAGGGCATTATCAGCCCGTGACAATTTCAAATCAGCCGCACAAAATCATTTCGTTTCATAATTATTTAGAGCACCACGCCAATGATGATCGCGCCCAGTGGCTGGCGCGGCATCAGCGTTATGCACGCTGGGAGGCATGTATGAACAAGCAAAAAGCCTGGCCGCGCGATCCTGTATTATGGCGTCAGTGGCTCAAGGTTGTTTTTCGCACAATGCCTTGCCGCGGGATGATTGCTTTTGTGCATAGCTATATTGTGAAGCGCGGCTTTAAGATGGCGTGCGATCGCCGCCTTTACTACCGGATGATTTCAAACGCCAATAAAGGCGCGGCGCCATCGCGCGCATAGACCACAGGCATTTTTGTGCAGCATAGATGCAGCAATTTTCAAGTTTTGAGACCGTTTTATGCGCCTTTCGAATCTCAAATTGTTCGCGCCGCCCTTTGGTAGCATGGCTTTGCGAAATGCCGCCACTTTCAAAAATACACAATGGCGCAGGGATATAGTAAACATCGCGCTCGCCTTTTAAAAAACGTAGTGTCAGATCATAATCCGCAGCAATTTTATAGTTTGTGTTATAGCGCAAATCTTTAAGGCGATCCGTGCGGTAGATCATCGCTTGGTGGTGGGTAAACATGCCGTATTTAATCTTTGTGTAAGGCTTGGCGGGTTTATTATGCGGCGCGCCGCCTTGGCTGGCTTCAAGCGATTCGCCATAGATAAAGGCAGGTGTTTTCTGCAAATCTTGTAGATCAAGGGCGATTAAATCAAGAATATCAGAGGCGGCAAAGACATCGCCTGCATTCATAAAAATACTATAAAAACCGGCGGCTTGGTTGATCCCTTTATTCATCGCATCATAAATACCGCTGTCTTTTTCGGATAGAGTTATGGCGTTTAAATTCTTGAGATAGTTTTTCGTGCCATCATCGCTGTTACCGTCAATAATAATCCATTCAAACAGCGCATCATTTTGCGCCTGCACCGATTGTGCGGTTTTTTTGAGACCGTCCAGATTGTCTTTTGTGACGGTGATAATGGAAAAAAGTGCGCTCATGGTCTAAAAATGTTTACATAATGAATGTTGTTTATTATGATACTGCACTATGGATAGCAAAGAAACAGCGCAAAGACTATTTGAAATTTTTGCGGACTCGGATTTACTAAGGGCGGGCGGGCATTATGGCGGCTGTGATAATCGCGCCCATTTAATCGCACGCGCCCTCCAAAATGATTACGCCGCGATGATTGACGAAGCCCCGCGTAAATTATGGGCGTGGTCGTCCTTATTACCGCCTTCCCAGACAAAATTTTCATTAGGCGAGCATGAAGAGGGATGGGTGGACACTGTTATTGTGCCTTCACGCCCCGCTCAGAAGCATTTTTACGACACATATAACTTTCATGTTGCACCGCTGATCCGTATTGACGGTGCGTCTTATATCTTGGATATCACAATGTTCGATCGCCCTGTGTCGCCATCGCAGTGGAAGGCGTGCTTTAAGCCGCCACAAGGCGCGCATTTGCATTTTGCACAGAGCGCCGCTGGCGCTTATAAAATAACATCGGTTTGGCAAGGGGACACGGAACGTCCCTCAGGCGGACTTTGTGATCGTTTTAATGCGGCGCGCGCTTACACGCATTTGTATCTAATGAAGCGCCATGGTGTCGGGCGCGATTGTAAGCCGATGGTGCAATCACCCGCGCCTTAATTATCATCCTGCAGATCATCCAAAAAGATTCCAGTAATCGCCAAATTGCTTAAAATCTGCGTCACATCGCGCGCGCTTTGAATGAAATCAAACGGCTTTGGGTCGCGCGGCACGATAATGGTCGAGCCGGGCGGGATGAAGGTATAGCTATGATTCCATGCGCTGACCTGAAGTGGTTTGGCGCTGCCGTCGGGGAATAAAACAAAGGTGCGCTCTTTGTCGGCATGATAAGTAAAGCCGCCTGCTTCGCGGATGTAATCAATCGGGTCTTTTTCGGACTCAAACTGTAAATTTGCAGGTGAGAGAATTTCTCCCGACAAACGCACTGTCATCGGGCGCTTAGGAACATAGATACGGTCGCCGCCCGCCAGCAGGAAATCAAGCTCGGGGCGGCTTTTTAAAATACCGGGGTCGGCTTCAACGGTTAAGCGCCCCACAGCCTCAACATCGCGCAGCTCGCTTGCCAGTGCGCGGGCGGATTTGATTTGGTCGCTATCGATATTTTTATCATCGCTATCTTGAATGGCCTGCGCGATGGAGCGCTCCATATCGCGTGCGAGCGAACGAAAGCGTGCTTCTTCGGCGCGGCGCTCGCTCTCGCGGCTAAAGATTGTACCGTTCGGGTAGGCATGCTCTGTAAGGCCGCCAGCGCGCGTCAAAAGATCGGACATTTTATCGCCCGGCATCAGATCATAAATACCGGGGTTGCGCACCTCGCCGATAATATGAACCGAATCGCCCGCGATTTTCTCGAACTTTTGATTGATTCGGACCGTATCGCCCGCCCCGATCATAATGTCTTCAGGGCTTTGGTCGCGAAAATTGATTTGTTTGCGCAATGTGCCGCTCCGTCCATCGCTTTGGTGGCCTTCGCCCAAAAGGCGCGATGTGATCTCGATATTGCTTGTGTCCGCTTCAAGCGAGAGGCCGCCTGCAACGGCGATCACGTTTGCAAGGGTTACGCCCTCGACAATCGGGAACGCGCCTTGCGTGCGCACCGCGCCGCGCACAGAGACAGTGCGCTCATTTAAAAAACTGCGGAAGGCGGCATCATGCAGGCTGTTTTCCTGCGCCTCATTGACCGAGCCATAGGCGATATTGTCTTTTTGGGCATCGGCGAGCGCTAAAATTTGTGGGCGCGAGAATAAATGAACAACATCGCCGTCTTGCAAACGCCGATCTGTTTCGCCCTTGCGCACCAAAAGCGGGGAGAAGGCAAACATTTGCGGGGCCATCTTTTCTTTGCTCCAGCGCTCCACGATACCGATCAGCGGGTATATTTCAGACCCTAAGACGTTATCTTGATCCAGCACCGCGCTTAATGTCTTGGCACTTTGTAGAGCGTGCATGCCCGGCCTTGTCGTATGTCCTGCCAACTCGATCATACCTGTGCGCGTCTCAATCGCAGGGGAGACGACAAGAATACTGCCGTCACTAAAGATACGATCATGTGCGGCGTTAATTTCGGCGACATTTTCCGCGCCGTCTTGTGAAAGCCCCAGCTTCATAAAACGGTTTTTGCCTGGTGAGAGAACGCCGCCGGCAAATTGCAACATGTCTTCGAGCGATATTTTTTGGCTTGTATTATGAGGCTGGCTTAACAAGCCGCGCATGGCGGGAGTGATTTCAAAAATGCCAGGGCGTTTGACATTGCCGCCCACCGCCACAGTCGGGCCAATGGGCGGGACAATAATTTTATCACCATCCATCAAGCGCAAATCCATGTTTGCGCTGCCGTGAATCAAAAGCCCGTAGAGATCAATTTGTGTACTGCGCCCGTTGCGCACCAGTTTGATCTGGCGCAGTGATCCTGTTTTATCAATACCGCCCGCCATTTCAAGCGCGTCCATTACTGAATGAAACACAGTTAATGTCTGGCGACCGGGTTTGTTAATATGGCCAACAACCAAAATGTCGATCTGGCGCACCTGATCGAGCGACACATATATGTCTGTGTTGATTAAGGCGTCGGTCATATCCTCCAAAATAGTGCGTAATTGCGCAATAGAGCGCCCTGCGGCAGTCAGGGGTGGTAGATCATCGATGATGATAAGACCTTGCGATGAGATATCATAAACGGTGCTTTCATTACGTTGCCCGCGAAATGTCACGCGCAATCTGTCGCCACTGCTCAGAACGAAATCATCTTGTGTCGCCCCTGCGGGCAAGCCGCCGCGCGTCCCAAGCATCAGGTTTGTCTCTAATGTATTATGGGAGGGGCTTGAAAACAGATCATAGCCGAACTGTTGCAGTGGCTGTATAACACGGCTGGCATAAGTGGCTTCGATAGTGGATTGCGGCTCTATAATAAGCGCATCATCATATGAGGGTTGCGTCACTTGCGGTTGTCTTGCGGCAAAATCGCGCGGCATTTGCGGCAGGGCAGAGCCGTTTGGTGTCGCGATGGTCTGCGCGGGAGCATTTGAAGGTGGCTGAGAGGTGAAATCATTATTGGCGGCTCTGGGAGATTGCACGCCATTATTCATCGCTTGCGCCGCCAGCCACGGGGTGTAGGGCGTCGGTAAATAATCGGATTGGGCGCGCCCCTGCAAGGGCAAGGCCGACATAAAAAGAATCGTGAATAAGAAGAGGCGCGATAGAAACATGATAATGAAAACTTCTGCAAAAAGGGCGGGGGGCTTGAAATCTGCTTTTATTACTATAGCTTTCACAAAAGACAATGTGAATCCTAAATGTAAAAGAAAATGACTTTAAACCTGATAAAACTTGCCGTCGGCATCCGTGATCTTGAACATTTGGCTGAAGTTCAGCCGAAATGGTATACGACATATCATGGGCAAACGGTCTTTCCGATCTGGACACGCCTCAAGCCGACGCGTGATGCCGAGCTTGTTGGTGGTTCGGTTTACCGTGTGGTGAAAAACAAAATTCAGCTTCGCCAACGCATTGTCGGGATCGAGTTGATCGAGGATGAGCAGGATGGAAAATATTGTTTAATCTTCGTTGATCCTGAAATTATCCAGACAGTGGCGACCCCGCAGCGCCCGTTTCAAGGTTGGCGATATTTTGAATCGGCCAAAGCACCGGCAGATCGCGGCATATTTGTGCCCGGCCAAAGTGATGAAGTGCCGGAAGATATGCAGGATGATCTAAAAGATATGGGTCTTTTATAAGCGCCTTATAATTACAGAGCGCCGTGAAATTTTCTATCGTTCCACAAAACTTCAAATTATTTTTACCCGCAATTGAATAGGCGTTACTAAGGCCAAGCCCTTGCTTATAATGGAGATAGGGGCGTAAAAGCGTAATTTGCGGCGCTGCGGACAAAAATAAAAATGAACAAAAAGCAAAAAAGTCTTTGACAGTGAAAAAAGTTCATACTATAGAAAGCGTCCTTAGCACGGGAACGATCACTGAAACGATTACAGAGACCGCAAACAAGCCAAGGCAAATAAATTGAAAAAAAGTGATTTATTTGGTTGACGAAAGATTTTAGATACACTATATAATCATCATTCGTTAAATACAGAGACGGCCAAAACGTTGTTTTCAACGGCGTCGTTTTTGTGTCCCTAAAGATAAGGGTACGGTTCTTAGACATCGTGAAAGAAAAGAAGAGATACGCAGGCAGCAATGTTGCGTTGGCACCTCGGTGCAAACGTTGACGTTGAATACATTGTAATAATGACCTGCATGTGTATCTTTGAGCTAATTAGTAAAATTATATGCAATATATTGTGGTCTTAATTTATTAAGGCCACACGCAGGTCTCTGACACTTCCGCTCGTTTTTATAACGGGGGTCGGTGTCATTTCATAATTTATTATGATTAAGAGATGCCGATTCCAAATAGTTCTAGTTTACTAGAACGAGTTTTAAAACGAGTTAGGATGAAATCAAACTTGAGAGTTTGATCCTGGCTCAGAACGAACGCTGGCGGCAGGCCTAACACATGCAAGTCGAACGATAAGCACCCTTCGGGGTGTGGACAGTGGCGCACGGGTGAGTAACGCGTGGGAATTTACACTTGGGTGCGGAATAACGCCGGGAAACCGTCGCTAATACCGCATAATGACTCCGGTCCAAAGATTTATCGCCCAAGGATAAGCCCGCGTCAGATTAGGTAGTTGGTAGGGTAAAAGCCTACCAAGCCGACGATCTGTAGCTGGTCTGAGAGGATGATCAGCCACACTGGGACTGAGACACGGCCCAGACTCCTACGGGAGGCAGCAGTGAGGGATATTGGACAATGGGGGAAACCCTGATCCAGCCATGCCGCGTGAGTGATGAAGGCCTTCGGGTTGTAAAACTCTTTCAGATGTGAAGATAATGACGGTAACATCAGAAGAAGCTCCGGCTAACTTCGTGCCAGCAGCCGCGGTAATACGAAGGGGGCGAGCGTTGTTCGGAATCACTGGGCTTAAAGCGTATGTAGGCGGATTAGAAAGTCAGGTGTGAAATCCCAGGGCTCAACCCTGGAACTGCATTTGAAACTTCTAGTCTAGAGTCCCGGAGAGGTTGGCGGAATTCCGAGTGTAGAGGTGAAATTCGCAGATATTCGGAGGAACACCAGTGGCGAAGGCGGCCAACTGGACGGGTACTGACGCTGAGATACGAAAGCGTGGGGAGCAAACAGGATTAGATACCCTGGTAGTCCACGCTGTAAACGATGTGTGCTAGTTGTTGGAGTCTTTAGGCTTCAGTGACGGAGAGAAATCATTAAGCACACCGCCTGGGGAGTACGGTCGCAAGATTAAAACTCAAAGGAATTGACGGGGACCCGCACAAGCGGTGGAGCATGTTGTTTAATTCGAAGCAACGCGAAGAACCTTACCACCCCTTGACATCCTGATCGCGAGAGGCAGAGACGCCTCTTTTCAGTTAGGCTGGATCAGTGACAGGTGCTGCATGGCTGTCGTCAGCTCGTGTCGTGAGATGTTTGGTTAAGTCCAGCAACGAGCGCAACCCCTATCGTCTGTTGCCATCATTAAGTTGGGCACTCTGGCGAGACTGCCGGTGATAAGCCGGAGGAAGGTGGGGACGACGTCAAGTCATCATGGCCCTTACGGGGTGGGCTACAAACGTGCTACAATGGCAGTGACAGTGGGCAGCTAGATCGCGAGATCATGCTAATCTCCAAAAACTGTCTCAGTTCGGATTGTTCTCTGCAACTCGAGAGCATGAAGTCGGAATCGCTAGTAATCGTGAATCAGCATGTCACGGTGAATACGTTCCCGGGTCTTGTACACACCGCCCGTCACGTCATGGGAGTTGGTTCTACCCGAAGATGGTGTGCTAACCTTTTAGGAGGCAGCCAGCCACGGTAGGGTCAGCGACTGGGACGAAGTCGTAACAAGGTAGCCGTAGGGGAACCTGCGGCTGGATCACCTCCTTTCTAAGGATGTATTTGGCTCAGTTCTAGTAAGCTTCGGTTTGCTAGGATAACATTGCTGTCTACGCATCTCTTCTTTTCTTGTAAAATGAACCAACGGATCGGCCATCTGGGTCTTGCTTGTAAAGGCTTTCGGCCCGACAACAGCCGATTCGGCTTTTGGTGCGGGCTCGTAGCTCAGGTGGTTAGAGCGCACCCCTGATAAGGGTGAGGTCGCTAGTTCAAGTCTAGCCGGGCCCACCATATCTGTTTGATTAAACTTTGTTTGATCAGAATTAGTTCAACCCTCCTAAAGTCGGTTGAGACGCACTCAAGGCTAAGTTTGGAGTGTTTGCCAGTTGTAAAGGTAAACGCGCTTTTAAATAAAGGGGCTATAGCTCAGCTGGGAGAGCGCCTGATTTGCATTCAGGAGGTCTGCGGTTCGATCCCGCATAGCTCCACCATTTAAAACTAAAGTTAAAATGTCGATGACATTTTAATTCTGGTTTTTACCGGAAAGGTTCTCATACATCGTGAATAGGTTTGTAAAGACATTCAATTAATTTTAAAATTGTCTAACATGATACAATTATGATTTTTATAGTCTTAAATTTCATAAGGTGTATCAAACAATACTAAATCAAATTTACACACTGGATTGTTTGCTTAATTAATTTTGAGCGGATTTAATTCTGTGCGTGGTTTGAATTCAAGCGTTAAAAAGGGCGTTTGGTGGATGCCTTGGCAATCAGAGGCGATGAAGGACGTGGCAGGCTGCGTTAAGCCGCGAGGAGCTGTCAACAAGCTTTGATCCGCGGATATCCGAATGGGGAAACCCGCCTCTTTATGAGGCATTTTACACCGAATACATACGTGTAAAAAGCTAACCCGGGGAAGTGAAACATCTCAGTACCCGGAGGAAAGGAAATCAATTGAGACTCCCCTAGTAGCGGCGAGCGAACGGGGACCAGCCCAGTGGCTGGTTTGTAATAACGAGAAGTGTCTGGAAAGTCACACCAAAGTAGGTGATAGTCCTGTATCGGTAAAAAGCAAACTAGTCCTTGAGTAAGACGGGACACGTGAAATCCTGTTTGAACATGGGGGGACCATCCTCCAAGGCTAAGTACTCCTGATTGACCGATAGTGAACAAGTACCGTGAGGGAAAGGTGAAAAGAACCCCGATAAGGGGAGTGAAACAGACCTGAAACCGAACGCCTACAAGCAGTCGGAGCAGATTTATTCTGTGACGGCGTACCTTTTGTATAATGGGTCCGCGAGTTAGTCTTACATGCAAGCTTAAGCCGTTAGGTGGAGGCGTAGCGAAAGCGAGTCTGAATAGGGCGCATAGTATGTAGGATTAGACCCGAAGCTGAGTGATCTAGGTATGGGCAGGTTGAAGTATAGGTAACACTATATGGAGGACCGAACCCACGCATGTTGAAAAATGCGGGGATGACCTGTGCCTAGGGGTGAAAGGCCAATCAAACTCAGTAATAGCTGGTTCTCCGCGAAAACTATTTAGGTAGTGCGTCATGTATTACCCTCGGGGGTAGAGCACTGGATGGGCTAGGGGGGCGCGAGCCTTACCAAACCTAACCAAACTCCGAATACCGAGGAGTACAATCATGGCAGACAGACCGCGGGTGATAACGTCCGTGGTCAAGAGGGAAACAACCCAGACCTACAGCTAAGGTCCCGAAATAATGGCTAAGTGTCAAAGGAAGTAAGAGGTCCATGACAATCAGGAGGTTGGCTTAGAAGCAGCCATCCTTTAAAGAAAGCGTAATAGCTCACTGATCTAAATAAGACCTCTCGCGCCGAAGATGTAACGGGGCTCAAGCCATTTACCGAAGCTTAGGGTGTATATTTATATGCACGGTAGCGGAGCATTCTGTAAGCCTGCGAAGGGTAACCGTGAGGTTGCCTGGAGGTATCAGAAGCGAGAATGCGGACATGAGTAACGAGAAGAGTGTGAGAAACACTCTCGCCGAAATCCTAAGGTTTCCTACGTAAAGCTAATCTGCGTAGGGTGAGCCGGCCCCTAAGGCGAGGCCGAAAGGCGTAGTCGATGGGAACCATGTTAATATTCCTGGGCCAGTGGATGTGTGACGGATCGCGTAAATTGTTCTTCCTTATTGGATTGGAAGGGCCGTGAAGCGGTTCCAGGAAATAGCCTCCACATTAGACCGTACCCGAAACCGACACAGGTAGGATGGTAGAGAATACCAAGGCGCTTGAGAGAACTATGCTGAAGGAACTCGGCAAATTGCATCCGTAACTTCGGGAGAAGGATGCCCACCATGAAGGCAACTTCGTGGTGGGGGCACAGACCAGGGGGTGGCGACTGTTTATCAAAAACACAGGGCTCTGCGAAGTCGCAAGACGACGTATAGGGTCTGACGCCTGCCCGGTGCCGGAAGGTTAAGAGGAGGTGTGCAAGCACTGAATTGAAGCCCCGGTAAACGGCGGCCGTAACTATAACGGTCCTAAGGTAGCGAAATTCCTTGTCGGGTAAGTTCCGACCTGCACGAATGGCGTAACGACTTCCCCACTGTCTCCAGCATAGACTCAGTGAAATTGAATTACGGGTTAAGATGCCCGTTACCCGCGGTTAGACGGAAAGACCCTATGAACCTTTACTACAACTTCGCAGTGGCAGCGTGACTGTCATGTGCAGAATAGGTGGGAGACTTTGATCCTGTGGCGCCAGCTATAGGGGAGTCATCTTTGAGATACCACCCTTGATTTTTGCGTTGTCTAACCGCGATCCCTTATCGGGATCCGGGACCCTGCGTGGTGGGTAGTTTGACTGGGGCGGTCGCCTCCTAAAGTGTAACGGAGGCGCGCGATGGTATGCTCAGGACGGTCGGAAATCGTCCTACGAGTGCAATAGCAGAAGCATGCCTGACAGCAAGACTGACAAGTCGAGCTGAGACGAAAGTCGGTTATAGTGATCCGGTGGTTCCGTATGGAAGGGCCATCGCTCAACGGATAAAAGGTACTCTAGGGATAACAGGCTGATAGCGCCCAAGCGTCCACAGCGACGGCGCTGTTTGGCACCTCGATGTCGGCTCATCTCATCCTGGGGCTGGAGCAGGTCCCAAGGGTATGGCTGTTCGCCATTTAAAGAGGTACGTGAGCTGGGTTCAGAACGTCGTGAGACAGTTCGGTCCCTATCTGCCGTGGGAGTTGGAGTCTTGAGAGGAGCTGCCCTTAGTACGAGAGGACCGGGGTGGACGAACCTCTGGTGTATCTGTTGTTTCGCCAGAAGCATCGCAGAGTAGCTATGTTCGGAAAGGATAACCGCTGAAAGCATCTAAGCGGGAAGCCCCCCTCGATACCAGGACTCCCTATCAGAGCCGTGGAAGACCACCACGTTGATAGGCTGGATGTGGAAGCTCGGTAACGAGTGAAGCTAACCAGTACTAATTGCTCGATCGGCTTGAATTCATTCCACAAACAGCTCTTATTTTTTAGGAGCTGGGAAGCGCACAGTATTAAGTTCGCTTAATGCGGCGTGTGAATTTAAGATTTGGTATAAAACAAGACAATTTTTGAATGAAGATTTTACAAGCGGGTTTAAACGATCTGGTGATTATAGCGTGGATGTAACACTCCATCCCATCTCGAACTGGAAAGTGAAAAACCTCAGCGCCGATGGTACTGTGTCTTAAGGCACGGGAGAGTAGGTCGTTGCCAGATCTTTTAAGCCCGCTTGAAGAATTTAATATTTACAAACCTATCATATTTGAGTTTTTAAAAAGACGGTCTTCGGATCGTTTTTTTTTCGTTTAGGAGTTATTTTTAATGAGTTGGTGTGTCTATATTGTACGTCGTCAGAGTATTTTGGACACAGCGCATAAAAATATAAGGTGTGCTTCTGGCCTCTTGGTTAAAGTTTAGGCTGCTTTTTGCTGCCAATACAATTGTTTTCTTAAAGTTATGGTTTTTG
>Ga0307934_1000231_pt1 | contig 43933 bp, 43 predicted proteins | sample OrgLakmetageno90_FD_201838 | JGI IMG/M metagenome (GOLD analysis project Ga0307934, IMG submission 201838) | Saline water microbial communities from Organic Lake, Antarctica - #90 | ecosystem: Environmental > Aquatic > Non-marine Saline and Alkaline > Saline | place: Antarctica: Organic Lake...
GTAATAAGCTCTTAAAACAAGCCTTTGCCATCGCAAAATCAGGGTTGATATATGATAAAGAATATAAAAGTACTCTAGTGAGAAATAAATGAGTTTTTACTTGTTTTTAGCCACAGTACTTTGTTGTGCTTTGTTTTTTATTCTAGTTTTACCCAAGTCTGTGTATAATTTGTTCCATCTTCTGTGAAGTCAATAATAAGATTTTCTTGAGAATAGCCTTCTGAGAATTCAAAAATAAATTCATTATTACCAGTAAATAATATCATCAGATTGGTTATGTCCACTATAAATGAACCACTGTTTATCAAACCCTGTGAATCAATATAGGTTAAAAAGCCTTTATAATCTCTCTTGTTTTCGTCAGTGTCAAATTCCAAAAATTCGCAAAACTTTGGTAACATAACAGATATAAATTCATTCCTTACTTCATTAGAAATTTCCCATCGACCCAAAACCGCTTGTTTCGAGTTTATCGAAAGCAGCCGGATCATAACCTTAACATTGAAAAGCCAAGAATAAAGGAACTAGTAATAGAAAAATAATTTTTTTTATGTATTCGTGTTCAATGAAATTTACTATAATCTCAGTATTTTATATGATCAAAAAATCTAAAAATAATTCTATTATTATAAATAAAAAAGCCTCATCAATTGATGAGGCTTAAGCTTATAAAATTGTGATTTTATTTTACCAATAGCTTTTTAGAAAGCCCTTTGGAATTGTTAACCATGTATATTCCGGGTGCTAAACCTTCAACATTAATAAATGAAGAATTTTTAACCTGCTTAACCATACGACCAGAGAAATCGTAAAGCTTATAATCATCCGCTTTACTAAAATTCACTTTCGTATTCGCAGGATTTGGGAACATACTAAAGTTTTTATTATAATTATATTCCTCTAAACCTAAGGTTACATTGTCTAAAGAATAGATAGATAATGTAGCACTCACTTCGTTAGATACAACGAGTAAGGCAGTTCCTGTTGGACTATCGTTTTTATCTACAAACACAATACCTTCTGGTCCTAAATCACCACCTTCAGTTCCTCCTGCAACGGCATCTCTACTATTAAGATACTGAAGAAACACTGGAACAGATGGCGCAGTAACGTCATAAATCATGACACCTCCTACACGTTCTAATAATATAAATGCATAATAAGAGCCGTCTATTTCTTTTACCAGAACACCTTCTGGTTCTGGACCTTTATTATCACTTCTATTTTTAAAACTGTTATTACTACTACTTGCATTAAAAATAGCTCCATATGTTGGATGAGCTGCTGTAATCACTTCGAAATCATTACCACTGTCTGAAACGATATTTCCCGTACTAGCATTAAATATACTGAAAGAACGACCGCCAAATACATGAATTTCTTCATACTCAGCATCACCATCCGTGTTGCCAGAGGCATTTGTAATTCCAATGTCACCTAAATTGGTGGCTATAGCAAGTATATCTGCATCGCTGAAAATTGTTGGGTCTAAGACATAATCGCTATCACCCAACTTGCGTTCTTCTTCAAATCCGTTATATTCTCTAGCATCACCTTCGTTTGCTGTAATAATATAGCTTGTTCCGCCAACATTAAAATAATCTATAGCATCTGGCATGTACATTCCATAAATAGGCCAAGATGCATTAAATATAAAATCTGTTTCGTCACTTGTGTCTATTGAATTGTTTACCATACTGTGATCCTTCAAACCGAAAGAAGACACACTTACAATGGTGTTTGTGGTTAAATCTAAAGTAGCTAATGCATTGTTTTCTTGAAGCGCTACGTAAGCCATTAAGTTATCGTCTGAAACTGCAATGTACTCAGGCTCTAAATCTTGAGAAACTGTTGCGCCAGGTCCAAAAATTCTAACACCGTCTGACAATAATGTTGCCAATTGAGAATCAAAAGCATTAAAGTTTAATGTTGTTACATCACTTTGGTCTATGCCTGTCAAACCGCCTGTAACATCAATAATTGAAATACTTCCTTCTGGGTCAATGCTATAATCGCTATTTGGCTCTCCTTCATTGGCAGATAATAATTTTGTGCCATCTGGTGTAAAAGTTATCATATCTGGTAATGCTCCTACTGAAACGATAGCCTGATTATTACCATCAGTATCAGAAAACATTACAAAACCTGGATCTGTTGATGGATTTGCAGAAATTGCTGCAGCAAACATACCATTACTTACCGCAACACTTTGCACACCACCTGTATTTGCAGGCAAGCTTATAGATGATATTGATGAAATGTTACTTGGGTCTGAAAAATCTAAAATCTCGATACTAGAACTATTTGTAACAAATAATCTTTGAGACGTTGGGTCATAGGCTGTAATTTCTGCTGTTCCACTTGCATCAACCAAATAGCTTGTAAGATAATTAGCATCTAAAACTGATGTATTTTCTGTTGGCACAACCGTATCATCATCTAAAATATAAACTGAAAATTCTGATTCACTTCCTATTGAAGCTCCTACAGGATTTTGAAGATTCACCATAAAATATAAGTCGCTTCCATCTTCAGTATTATCCAAAACAGGAATTGTTATGGTTTGACTATCTGTACTTCCTGAAAGAAATGTTAGTGTTTGAGCAGAGGCTAAAGTAAAATCGGTTCCTTCAACCGCAGTACCTCCAACCATTACATTTAAATTTACAGTAACATCTGTTGTTGGTGCTTCAGAAATTGAAACTGTTAAAGTAATACTTCCTTCGTTTTCCATTATAGAATTATAAACCTCAGTAAATTCAACCTCAACTGAAGTTCCTGTTGCAATAGCATTTCCTGGCGAACCAATATTTGAAACATCCATTAAATCTCCACCTAAAGCGTTTGTTGCTACAGCATTATTGGCATTTCCAACTGTACTAAAGGCACTGAGTTGCACATCGTAAGTTTGTCCATCATTAGCAGCTGTATCTGGATACGACGCCGTATCTATTGGCATCGATAGCGTAGGATCTCCTAACCAAATGTTAACCGCATCACCACCTCCACCAAGACCAGAACCGTCTGTGAATCCAATTTCAATTCCTGTTAAATCAACAACTTCACTCCATACCAAATTGAATGCATCTACTTCTCCTGCAGTATTATCTGTAATCAATACAATAACGCGTTCTCCTGGTTGAATATCTGTAATTCCTTGAATGAGGTCGGCAGTGGTTGCATCTGCTGAATCATCATCATAATATAAGACGTCATCCACACCTGATACCCAAGCGACATCACCCATATTAAGAATTTCGAACCAATCTGCAGTTAAATCTGTTCCTGATTGTCCTGAAAATATTTCTGTAATCTGCAGATTTATCTGAGCCATACTAATTCTAGTATGTTGATCAGCATCAGTTTCTACAATGTTATAATCAGCAGCGTTATCTGAATGGGAAGTAGACATAAAATTTACTAAGGCAGAGAACTCGTCTACTGCATCAAGAACACTCTCCTCGTTGCCGTCAACGTCGGCAAAGTGTAACAATTGTAATTCAAAATTTTGGGCAATTAAATTTGCGCCAAAACACATAAAAAAAATCATAGCTAAAGCCTTGATTTTCTTGAAATAATAGTTTTTCATTAGATTTGTTTTTTGTTGGATTAATTTTTATTAAGTAAAACTACTACAAGTAAAACAGTAGGGTGTTAGCTGTAGATTAATATATTGTAAAAGAAAAAACACCTTTAATAAGGTGTTTTTTTTGCATATAATGAATCTAAATTTTTATTTGTTGTGTTAGGTTATTGAATAGAGCCAAGACGGGTCAAAATGAAGCACAACATCCGTATAAACCCTATTCAAATCTTTATTATAGGGTATATATCTATTTAGGACGTTGTTTTATTTTAAATGGGGTATCCATTCATCTCCCGTAATATTATATCTATGCTGAATGTACTATCCGAGGGATCAAATAGCGTTTGATAAATTATTCAAATCTGAACAGGATTGCATCGATTATCTGTTTGAGATAAGATGGCCAAATGGATTTGAATGTCCTAATTGTGGGTCGGTGTTATTCTGGAAAAAGAATAAGGGTCGTTATGAGTGTAGAGGTTGCCACAAAGAAACTAGTATTACCAGTGGAACAATCTTTCATAAGTCCACTAAACCGCTCTCGATTTGGTTCAAAGCAATTTGGTGGATGATTGCTCAAAAGAATGGAGTAAGCGCAAAAGGCCTGCAAAAAATACTTGGTCTTGGAAGCTATCAAACCGCTTGGTTATGGTTACACAAGTTCAGAAGGCTCATGGTTATGACTAGCAGAAGTAAGCTAAAGGGCGTGGTAGAGGTAGATGAGGTATTGATTGGTGGTAAAAAATCAGGAAAAAGGGATCGCGGTGCAGAAGGCAAAAGCTTAATTGTGGTGGCTGTTGAGGTTCTGGGTCGAAAAACTGGAAGGACAAGGATTTCTAGGATACCAAACGCATCATCTGAAAGTTTGGAGCAATTTATTCAAGAAAATATTGAAAAAGGAACTACGATAATCACTGATGGTTGGCCAAGTTATTCAAGGTTGACTGATTTGGGCTATATACATAAAGTACAAGCATCAAATGTGGTGGATGAGGATGAGGAAATACTACCCAATGTACACCGAATTGCCTCGTTGCTAAAAAGGTGGCTCTTGGGAACACATCAAAGCTATTTAAACAAGAACAAATTGGGATATTATTTAGACGAATATGTGTTCCGCTACAACAGGAGAACTTCTAAGAGTAGAGGTCTTCTTTTTTTCAGGTTGCTAGAACAAGGGGTTAAAAACCAGCCTATATCCTTCAAAAAAGTTGTTGAAGAAAATCACGGGTCTTGAATGGATACCCCATTTTATTTTAATCTAAACTAACACTTTCATACATAGTATCCAATGGACTTTTTATCAACCAATAAAACTCAAGCATATCATCCAGCGTTTAATCGTAAAGCCATTGAATTATGGGTTTACCTTCTTTAAGGGTTTAGATGAATTGATTTTTAAGTAGCTAATCAGTTAAGGCCTTCTATATCAGCTTTAGAAATGATTGTTTTTAAAGCTCTTTCCTTTAAAACATTCAAAAATAGAATTTGATATAAACAATTTAAGAATCAACCTTGATAAGGGTCAAATTTTTAATCTTGTTTGTACGATCAGAAAGTGATTTTGAAATCTGGCTGAAGGAAATTTGAAGTGGATTTCTTAAATAGGAAACATCTAAAACTATGTTTTGACTTTTTTTAAAAAATATGACATTAGATTTCCCTCTTTGTTGATGATGACTTCAAAATATTTATTATAAAACCTTACGAACGTTTTTGAATACTCTGTAATTTTTGTTTAACTTATTTTGTTAAATATTAAACAATATATATATTTATATTTTATGTTTGTTTTAAAATAAATACAAAAAAAAATATGATAAATAGAAGTTTACTAGCCTTTTTAATAATAATCCCTTTCTTTTTGACTAGTTGCAGTGATGATGATGGCTACTCAAATCCTAAACCATCTGAACCAACTGAACTAAATTCTAAAATTTATACTCTAGGAACAGTTGGTGATTTTGGAGTTTCTGGTACAGCTAAATTTATCGAAAATAGCGATGCCACTTTATCGATTGAATTAGATTTACAAAATACACCTGCAAGTGGTATTCATCCAGCGCACATTCATTTTAATACTGCTGCTGAAAGCGGTGATATAGCTCTGACACTCGAAGCAGTAAATGGAGATACAGGAAAAAGTACAACTACATTTACAAGCCTTAATGATGGTACTGCCATCACATATCAAGGTCTACTTGATTTTGATGGTTATATAAATTTACATTTAAGTGCGACTGAATTATCTACACTCGTCGCACAAGGCGACATTGGACAAAATGAGCTAACAGGCGAAACAATAAGTTATGACCTAAGCGAAAGAGACGTTGTTGGTATTAATGGTACTGTTGAATTTGCTGAACGTGTTAATGAAACAACCTTGGTAACTATAAACCTCACAGGGACCACTGCTGGCGGTATTCATCCAGCGCATATACATGAAAATGATGTTGCTACTACAGGAAATATAATCGTTGGTTTAAATCCAGTTATTGGAGGTAGTGGTATTAGTAAAACGCAAGTAAAAGAATTAGTTGGCGGTGCTGCGGTAACGTATACAGAGTTATTGACTATCAACGCCTATGTAAATGTTCATTTAAGTGATACGGATTTAGATACAATCGTTGCTCAAGGAAATATTGGTTCTAACGCAGGTACCAATCCAGGAGGTGCAGAATCAAAGACTTATGATGTAACCAATAGCGGAGCTTCAGCTTATATCTTCAACGGTGAAGGACTTTCAAACTCAAATAATCCAGACTTAACGTTTAAAAGAGGAGGAACGTATACTTTTAACGTGGATATTCCAGGTCATCCTTTCTTCATAAATACAGTACAAGGAACGGGTACAGCAAACACATATAATTCAGGTGTTACAAATAATGGTGCAGTATCTGGAACAATCACATTTACTGTTCCTACGAATGCCCCGAATACCTTATATTACAATTGTCAATTTCATAGCTCTATGAACGGAACAATTACTATTACAGATTAACGAGTCGGTGATTAAAATAAAAGTGTTTAAAAAGGGAGATAGCTAAGCTATCCCCCTTTTTATATTAAACATCATAATTATTTTTAGTATTAAATTTAAAGAAGCATAATCAAATTCACCATTTATTCCCTGTTTTGTAAATACTATATTGATTATTTTTCAATAGTCGATACACAATTTTTTGCATATCCGGTTAGTTTCCAGTCGCTGTGATGCTTGCTATTACTAGCCTATCAAATATTTTGTCTCCAAAATATCGTCTATTGAGTTTGTAGATGAACTCATTGAGGTACAATTGCAGGTATTCATTTATTTTATGGAATTTCTGAAGATCCCTCTTAGCATTCCCGATTGCAATGTGTACCCACTTTAGCGTTTCTTTAGTTGTCCGTTCGCTTGATTTTTCAGTGATATGTATATCAACATAATCTGCGATATTCAGGTATGACGTGCTTTTATCAGAAAAGACGATAGAAGTTTCTCCATCAATAGCGTTTTTAATAGTGTCATCCGTTCCATCTGCCTTGTGGTTTTCGAGAACTTTTGCTTTAAAATAAAGGCACTGGCGATCAATCGTACCCGTTTCTAAATCCTCCAGAATTGTGTTCTCAGCCATTATCATTACGTTTGATTTTAACTTACTGCCACGCTCTGGCCTTCTGTTTGCCTCTCTCTACTGCTGATGGCTCAACAGTAAAATAGCCCTCATCTGCTTCTGTCATTCCTTCAAGAGTATACCTATCTTCTCTCTGTCCCATTGCTTCTCTTATCTTGTGCACCATAGCCCAAACGGGTTCGTAACGTTTAAGACCCAACTGTCGTTGTATTTCTTTACTAGAAAAGCCTTTCTTGGTGGCACTCATTAAACAAAAAGTTTTATATCACACCAGAAAACTTAAGTTCGAATTTTCCAGTATGGTTCCGCTTTTTAAAGTCTGTCGAGCCTCACAAGATTTGCATTGGTAAGCCCATTTATTCTTCAGCCAATAATGCTGTGAACCTCCGCATCTATTACAAATGACTCCTTCTTTGTCGCGCTGTTCTTTAAAATGGACTCTACAACTCATTTCGTCAGTAAACTCTATACCAAATGAAAAAATATCCATACCCTTTTTCTATAATTTAGTCAAATATAGGAAATATTCCATAAAATTGGAATAATTATGGATACGCAAAAATAAATTGAATTATATGACGACGCAGCTCAGCACAGGTTTTTTGATGGATTAAAGTTAAAAATAATAAGCATGGCCTTAATTACGGTAATTATTATTGTTAAAAAGCAGGCGAAAAAAGCCTCTGCCGAATTCGTTTCGGTAAAACGATTTATTGTGACATTATAGGTTTTAAAAATTTAAATATTCGTAAAATATCTTGTGCATCATTTCATTCACTACATTTATTCAAAATTTAAACTATAATACCATGGCCAAATCTCAAGATTCAAAGAAAAACGTAAAAAAAGAGGCAGCATTATCTCCTAAAGAAAAAAAGGCTGCAAAATTGGCTAAAAAAGCAAAGCGTACCTAAGGGTTTAAGCGCTTATAATAAAGCGTTTTTTTTAGTGAATAGAAAGACGACATCATTACATTACCAAAGGTTGAGTCAACTTTTATTTTCGCGATACTAAAGGTAAATGAGTCGGATTTATTATTGTAAAAGAATAGTCTTGAATATATAGGTCGTGCTGTTTAAAAAAACGTTGGGATGGTATCAGCTCCTTCATAGTGTCTTCAGTAAACGTGTCAATTAGATAAGTTCAGGGAACCAATTTGCAACGTATTTACTTGTATTCCAAATTGATAAATCAGGTGTATTTTGGAACCTTACCGACAACCCCCACATAAAATTTCTGTAACTCTTTTAAATCCTTTTCATAATCACCTGTCGTGTAAAAGGGTTCTGAAATCTTGACCGTTTTTGAAGGGTAATCAAAAGCTACAGCAGTAATTGGGACTTTTGCATCTTGAGCGATGTAGTAAAATCCGCTCTTCCATTTTTCTACTTTTTTTCTCGTTCCTTCTGGAGCTATAGAGAGATGAAATTCTTCTTTAGAATTGAACATACTTACAATCTGTTCCACTTTATTTTGCTTAGAGGACCGTTCAATAGGTACTCCACCCATCCACTTGAAATACCAACCCAATGGAGAATCAAAAAGTTCCTTTTTGCCCACAAAACTAATGGGCACTTTTAAAATATTCCTTGTGAATACACCAACAAAGAAATCATGCCAGCTCGTATGAGGTAAGACTATAACAACAGTCTTTGGGGTGTCTTTATAAAATTGACCCTTAATTGACCAACCTAGAAGAGTTTGAAATATAAATTTAGCTAATAGCATTGTAAAGTAGTATAGTTATTATGGTGATTAATTTTCCACAATCTTGTATATCTCAAACATTGCATGTGGTGTTATTTTTGTAAAAATACACCTCAAATCGATTATTATTAGAATTTATAGAATAAATTATTTACTTACTATTTCTTATTCAAGTCCTCATTACAATCAACTTAATCTTCAGGGCGATATTCAATAAATTGAAAACTAAATTATCAATCAAAAAAAAACTAAAAATTAAGTTTATAAATCCATAAGCCCAGATGGATACTATCCAAAAATAATAGAGAAAAGAGATGTTTTTAGCTTGGTTTTTTGATTCAACTCATTTCATTCTAAGGTGTCTCAGGCATTTCTAAAAAGATTCATACCGACCAAGGATGTAGCCAAAAAAACAAATAGGCATGGGTTTTCACCTTGTAAGTGAAGTGACTTATTTTACGAAAGGTTTAGTCCCAATGTCACAGTCTATAAGTTTTCTAGCTCTTTCTTTTTATTAAATCCTATGCGCCCTACGACAACTGAAATTAATAGCATGACTGGCATAGCCAACTTCCAGTGAGGACAGGAAAAATAGGCACAGACCATAAGCCCAAAAGCTAATCCGCTTACCCAAAAAAGTATGATGTGAAGTTTAAGCATAATATATGAATTAAATTTAAAAGGCATTTTCTAAAAACAAAACAAAACAAAATATCAATATTTTTATAGTCTTTGGCTAAAAGAAATGATTTATAAATAATGATTTAAAGCATAATTTATGACTAAAATTATTAAAAAAAATATTTTTTACCCAAAAATACAGAATTAATTAACTCTTTTCCACTTCAGTTCTTCTTAAAATCTTCACTATTTAAATCGTGATCAATTGTTGAAAAAAGTTGACCATTAGGATCATCATTTTCGATTAAAACTGGAGCAAGTGCTCCATGTAAAACTTCTTCTACAGCATAATCCGCACTTGCCCCCCTAAATTAGTTCGCAACCAACTAGGATCAAGCCTATTTATTCTCACACCTGTATTTCCAAGCTTTACAGCAATATCATTAGTAAGTTTATTAACAGCCTACTTCGAAGCCCCATAAGGGGTGAGTTCCGGCTGGCCTTCTATTACACATCATTCTGAATACGTATTTTTATACTTTCAACCTTTAATTGTTTTAATTTATTTTCCATTCAATTCTTAATTTGGTATTGGGCATTGCTTTTTCGAATTACTAACTGTTTACACTGTTTTTATGATATTTTGCACAGCTATTTTAAAAGTAATATCTTGTTCAGGAATTAATAAAAGTAAACCCTTGCACTTAAAGTCTTACCTTTTTCTGTTAGTTATATTATGCTGTGTTAATCAGGCCGATGCACAGTTAAATGCTCAAGTTACAGGTGATGCGATCGACCAAGGTAATAATTGCTACACTATCACTCAAGACCAAGAGTTTCAAGTTGGTGGGGTGTGGTATAACAACCCTATTGATTTTGATACAGATTTTACTATTTTCTATCAAAATAATTTTGGATCTAGAGATCTCGATGGAGCAGATGGTATGGCCTTAGTATTTAAGGATAATCCTACTCCCATTTTAGGGGATCCAGGAGGAGGTTTGGGCTATTCAGGTATATCTCCTTCCTTGGCTATTGAATTTGATACTTATCAGAATACCGATTTTGGCGATCCTGTTGGGGATCATATCTCTATAATGCGCAACGGAAATCCCAATCATAATTCAGGTGCTAATTTAGCAGGACCTGTCTTAGCTATCAATACGAATCCAAATATAGAAGATGGTAGTGCACATGAAGTAAGAATAGAATGGGATGCCTCTACCAACAAATTAAGTGTGTTTTTTGATTGTGAGGAGCGTCTTACTTTAACTTATGATGTGAAAAACACTATTTTCTCAGGTGATGATTCAGTTTTTTTTGGATTTGTGGGCTCTACAGGAGGTGATACTAATATCCATGAGGTATGTTTTAATCGGGTCTCTTTTGTGGATAATCTACAACTGGATGATGAGGTTATTTGTGAAAACGGAGAGGTCCAAGTAGATGCTAGTATTCCTAGCGGATTTACCTACAGTTGGTCTCCAGCTAATGGGGTAAGTGATCCAGATATTTCTAATCCGGTCTTATCGCCTGCAGAAACTACAACGTATACAGTGACTATTAGCGATGTTTGTGGAGAAACGACCACAGAAGAATTAACGGTTACAGTAAAACCACTCATCACTACGGAACCTGTTTTTAATCCTATTCCACCCATCTGTGAGGGGGACTCCTTAAGTCCGTTACCCACAACATCAGAAGATGAGATTACTGGAACATGGTCACCTGAATTGAATAATTCTATAACTACGACCTATACATTTACGCCTTTAGCTTCGGAATGTGCGCCTGAAACCACTCTGGTTATTGAAGTTGTTTCTTCCATAATTCCAATTTTCACTCCTGTTGATCCCGTTTGTCCTGGTGAATTTTTAGCAGATTTACCTGCAACTTCAAACAATAATATTACGGGGACTTGGACACCCGCTATAAATAATAGGTTTACGACAGTCTATACCTTCATACCAGACTCAGAACAAGGCTGCGCGACGTCTACATCGCTTGAAATTCTTATAACCGATCCTGATATCCCCACATTTAATCCCATTGATCCTATTTGTGTAGGAGAAACCCTTCAAGATTTGCCCACCACTTCCAATGAAGGCATTACAGGATCCTGGTCACCGGCATTAAATAATTTGGTCACCACCGTCTATTTATTTGAGCCAGATCCTGGTCAGTGTGCTTCAGATAACGTAAGCCTAGAAATTCAAGTCATTCCTATAAGCCAACTTTTTATAGATATCGATCTTAGTTCAGAAGCGTTTAGTCAAAACCAAGTTGCAGTTATTAATGTTTCAGGAGGGACAGGTGCTTATGAGTTTCAGTTGAATAATGGCGATTGGATAGAAGAGAATACCTTTAGTAACCTTCAAGGTTGCGAAGAATATGAAATAAGAGTTCGTGAAACTTCAGGCTGCAGTAATATAGCAGTTGTTAACTTCCGGGTTTTAGATTATCCAAAGTTTTTCACACCTAATGGGGATTCTAGAAATGACAGTTGGAATATTGAGTGCTTAAAAGATCAAGTAGGTGCAAGGATTAGTATTTATGATCGCTATGGGAAATTTCTAGCTTCTATAAACCCAAGTCGTTTGGGCTGGGATGGCACCTACAACGGTGCTTTTATGCCAACAAATGACTATTGGTTTAGAGTGGAATACCTCAACAAAGAAGGCCAGCCAAAAGTCTTTACTTCAAATTTCACCCTAAAGCGCTAATCGGACCTAAGCCGTATTCCTTTTTGAGACTTAAGTTTGATTTTCATCGCGTTTAGTTGCAAACAGAAGTACAAAAAAGATAAATTTTAAGTAGTTTCATCTTTAAATTAGCACTCTTATGAAAAAGGTCATCATCGCTTCAAAGAATCCCGTCAAAATCCAATCTGTTAAAAATGGATTTGAAAAAATGTTCCCTGATCAAGAATTTGAATTTACAGGAATATCAACGCCTTCCGGTGTTGCTGATCAACCTTTTAGCAATAGTGAAACTTTTCTTGGAGCCAAAAACAGAGCACATACTATTTTTACCAAATTTGAAGACGCCGATTTTCATGTTGGAATTGAGGGTGGAATAGAACATTTTGAAAATGAAATGGAGGCTTTTGCATGGATTTTTATAATTTCTAAGGACAAGTGTGGAAAAGCGAGGACAGGAACTTTTTTTCTTCCCAATGAAGTAGTTAACCTCATAAAAGATGGGAAAGAACTCGGGGATGCAGATGATATCGTTTTTAACCGTCGTAACTCCAAACAAGAGAGTGGGGCTGTAGGAATTTTGACAGGAGATGTTATCGACAGAACCAAGTATTATACTGAAGCGGTAATTTTAGCCCTAATTCCATTTAAAAACGTGGATTTGTATTAGAGATTTTTGTCTTTTTATAACTTACTTTCCTATGTTCAGTGTACCATTAGACTCTCCTTACTTCAGTCATCGAGACCAATAACGAGAGGTAAACAATTTGGTAATTGGGTAAGGTTTGCTTCTGTTTATTAGAAAAACTCCTTATATCTCTATGGTTTTACAGCATAAAACAATATTTTCGAGGTGATTTTAAAATTCTATCTAGAAAACAATGATCACAAAACTTATCGTCCTATCCGTTTATGTCGCTATTCTATTTTTAATCGGAATACTCGCTTCACGGAGAGTTAATAGTATGAGCGATTACTATCTAGGAGGTAAAAAAATGGGCTTTTGGGCGGTTGCTTTTTCGGCTAGAGCAACTGGCGAATCTGGATGGCTATTAATAGGTCTTACGGGAATGGGAGCAATTGCTGGATATTCTGGTTATTGGGTGGTTGTTGGTGAAGTCCTCGGTGTTTTTCTGTCTTGGCAGTTTATGGCCAAAAAATTCAAAAGGCGGACAGACGACTACAATTCCATTACCATTCCTGACTATCTCCAAAGTCATTTTAAATCCTCCACCAATACCCTCCGAATTTTATCGGCCTCTGTTCTCGTGGTTTTCGTCATCATTTACGTCGCCTCCCAAATGGATGTTACAGGAATTGCATTCGAATCCATGCTCAATATTGACTATCGAATTGGCGCCTTAGTCGGTTTTGGCATTGTTCTCCTCTACATTTTCATTGGTGGCTTTGTGGCTGCAGTTTGGTCAGATATGTTTCAGGGTGTTTTAATGTTTTTTGGCTTGGTTTTAATCCCCATTGTGGTTTGGTTTTCCATGGATCATGGTGCTGGAGTTACCGAAGGTTTAAATGCTATTGACCCCACTCTTACCCAAATAATGGGCAGAAGTGAAGACGGATGGATGAATTTCTTTACAATTCTTGGTTTCTCTATGATTGGTTTGGGCTTCTTAGGATCACCCCAAGTTTATGTTCGCTTTATGTCTATTGAAAGTGAGAAAGAGATAGATAAAGGGAAGTGGGTAGCCTTGCTTTTTACGCTCTTAACCGATGCCGCAGCAGTAACAATAGGTATTCTTGCCCGAATTTATTTTACAAAGGAAGGGCAAGATCCTGAAGCCATATTGGGAACTGGTGGTGAAGATGTTTTGAGTATGATCACCCATGAGTTTTTACCCACTATTCTAGTAGCGATCTTTATTGCTATTGTGCTTTCAGCCATTATGTCGACTATCGACTCTCTTCTCATTTTGGCTTCTAGTGCCGTGACTCGCGATTTCTATCAGAAAATATTCAGACCAGATTTAAAAGATAAAGACTTAACTAAGCTTTCAAGACTCGTTACTGTTGCCATGGCCATGGTTGCCCTTGGCATCGCTATTTTATTATATAACCTGTATCCGGACAGACAGGTTTTCTGGATTATGATTTTTGGATGGTCTGGAATTGCTGCTACGTTCTGCCCTGTCATTATTCTATCTCTTTTCTGGAAAGGCTATTCAGAACAAGGCGCGATTGTTTCTATGATTACCGGGTTTGTCTCAGTGATTCTATTCAAATTTGTATTTGCCAATTTGGAAGGAATAGGACCCTATTTTCAAGAATTAGATGTTCTGGCACCCTCTTTTGCGTTGGCAATGATAACAGGATATATCGCTTCAAAAATATATCCTCCAAAGCCTATTCATAGTAGGTAAAACCAATTTTATATATAGCTTTTTTAAGGCCCAGTTAAAGACCGATGAAGAGAACAATTAATCTAAAATGGTGCTTGTGAATAAAAAAACTCTTTTAATATCTCTAACTGTTTTTATAGAATCAACTTCCTTTTGGATTAGATTTAATGTACACATCCATTTGAGGAAAGGGAATAGTTACCTTATTTTCAATGAATTTTTTTGTAATAATTCTTCTTATATCGCTTTTTACTTTGTTAATTCTAAAGATATTTTTACTGAAGAATAGGATTTGAAAATCCAGTGATGAATTTCCAAAATTAACCAATCTAGCCTCAACCAAATCTTTTTCAAAAATATCGGGATGTTCTAAAGCACTTTCTTCAAGAATTTTTAGGACTAAATCTACATCACTCCCATAGGAAACACCAACATCAATTCTAAAGCGAGTTTTCTTTGTTTGATGGCTCCAGTTTATCACCTTATTTGTAGTGATTAAAGAGTTTGGAATTATAATGGAGATGTCATCTGTGTTTAAGCCTTTAGAAGTTCGTAAACCAATCTCCTGGATTTTTACTACATCGCCATCTATCTCTAATATATCTTCAATTTTAATAGATCTTTCTGAAAGTAAAATTATTCCTGAAATGATGTCATTAAAAGTCTGCTGCAATCCTAGTCCAATTCCAACAAGTAATGCAGCTGAACCGGCAATTAAAATGGTAACTTTAACTCCAAATGTTTCCAGAATGAGCCCAGCAGCAATTACCCAAATCACATATTTTATTAACTGGAATGAAGCATAAGAATTTCCCTCATTGAATTTTGTGAGTTTCTTCCTGCGAAAAATAGACCTTTTAATTAACCATAAAACTATTTTCGTTACCACTATAATTAAAAGTATGGCTAACAGTGAAATAATCTTAAGGTTATATTGTCCTATGCTTATAATTTCAAATTCTAAAATCTTCTCAATGTTCTCCATATCATCACTTTATTTATTGCATACTTAATATAATTAGTGTCCGACGAAAAAAAGCCTCAATTTTTGAGGCTTTTTTCGTTTTTTGAAGAATTAATCTCTAACCAAAAATTCAACTACGAGTAAAAGTACTATTTTTTTCGGACAGCCGGTATTCAGTTCAATCGGTTGTCTTCTTTCTCATCAGAAATAAATTTTTGCCTTTTTGTTAGAAAATGTTTGTTTACCATTTTTAAATCCTGCGAGTGGTTGAGCGATTTCACGAATGACATCTATAGCGCTTTCAGCCTCTAAAATTACAAAATTTGCGGGAGCTCCACTCTCGATAGTCACCTGTATATATAAAAGATGAGCGGCATTTGTAATATGCAATGCTCGTATACTTTGATATACCAGAATCACATCTAAGATTAAACCAGAAATGGAGTTTCCAGAATAGTAAAAATATCACACAAGCAATCATTAAAATCATCGCTGAGAAAAGAATAATTCCGTGTTAGCATTTTTTAATTCAATAACACAAACTACTTTGTTTTTTAGAACTATTCCGACGTTGGTTTTTCAACACCCTTAAAGTTTGTTATAACTATCAAAAAGGCATAAGCTAGAAATATGTTTTTTCACTAACTTTAAAATAAAACGATGCCAGAACTACCAGAAGTACAGGGTTATAAAACCTATATAGACAGCACTTCATTGCATCAACGCATTACTGAAGTAGATTGTCGGGATACCAAATTACTCAAAAAGCCCAAGGCAGATTTCGACGCTTATCTTTATAATCAAGAACTTACAGAGACCCAGCGCATTGGAAAATATTTGTTTCTTAAAACCACAGGGAAAAAAATACTGGTCATGCATTTTGGGATGACTGGACGTCCACACTATTATAAAAATGGAGAGGATCGGCCCAAATTTGGTCATCTGGAGCTAAGCTTCGAAAATGGATTTCATTTTGCCTTTGAGAATAAGCGAAAGTTTGGGTGGTGGGACCTTATAGATTCTATTGCCGATTTTAAAGCATCGCATAAACTTAGCGACGATGCTAGAGATTTAACGCTTGAAGATTTTAAGCAATCGTTTAATGGTCGTAAAACAGACATTAAGAAAATTATCATGGATCAAAGTGTTGCTGCGGGAGTAGGGAATTGGATGGCAGATGAAATTTTATACCAGTCGAAAATCCATCCTACCAAAAAAGTGATAGAAATGACAGATACGGATATAAAAAGCGTCTTTGATGCTATGAAAAAAGTCATTGAGGTTGCCATTGAAAATCACGCCCATTATAAGGATTTCCCTAAAACCTTTTTGATGCACTTTAGAAAAGAAGGAGCGACCTGTTACCATACGGGTGCCCAAATAGAGAAGATAAAAGTTGGTGGCAGAACGACCTATTTTTCGCCTCAGTGGCAGGAATTATAAATACTAGAACGGTCTAGGTTTTCGCAACTTGACGAAGTGGGGCGAGGGCAAGGCGGCTTATATTTGATCTCTAAACTATCATTTACTGTATTTATTGGATTTTCACTTTTATCCCGCTTAAAAAAAATCAAAAGATATTGCTGACATCATAAGTATAAATAAGCTCTGACTCTAAACCTAAAGCAGCATTACTAATAGGTACTGTTATAGAAAATACTTTTGCGCTCAGCTATGCCGTTTGTAATAGATTAATTTCAGATAATTCTTGTCCGATTTGGTGTATTCCGTTCAAAATGTTCTCGGTCTGTTTAGCTGAAGGTTTTTTAGTTCCTGAAACATATTGAGATAATAGAGTTGCATTCATTCCGATTTTTTCCGCAAGAAATTTGGCGTTTATGACTTTATAATACTTGAAAAATTGTTTAAAATCAATCTCAAATTTTATATCCGTTTTTTTTATTTTTACAGATTCTTGCTCGAAAAAAAATTCGATCGCTTCATGCGTATTGTTAATCAATTCTGGAATGGATTGTCCAGTCGTGAAAATTGGATAATCCTTCGAAAATGCAGAAAACCATGCGTTGGTTTCCACAACGGTCATCGTTACTTTCTTCTTCTTTGCTGTAATCCTATTTTTTAATTCCAGCGTCTTTTAGAATTTTCTTTTCCAAACCTTTACTCATTTTTTTTGGCTTCCGTGATTTGGAAAGATAATTGTTCCTTTTTTCGTTTGGTGTCGCATTTTAACGTGCGAACCTTTTTGCGATAACGTATACCAACCGTTTTTGTCAATATTCGGTAAAGTTGGGAACAATTCATTTAGTTTCGCTTTAACCCGAACATTTAAGGTAAATTATTATTTACTTTTATCAAAATAAATCTTAACGCGAAGAAGGATTTTCTGCATTTGCCACAACTCCTTATATCAATACAACCCTACACATTTATCTGAAACTACTCTTGGATAAACTAACAAAAAAAATTAGGTTTGAATAATATCAATACTAGGTTGTGTTGATTAAATTAATACATAAAAACTGCACCCACCACTAGAATTATCCCTTATGAGCTGTTTTTTGATCAGTAGGGCCCTTCTTTAAAATAGAGGGCTATTAGCTTGCTCTCCTCCTTCGACTCGGACTCAGTCTCAAAAGTCTTGTCTCATAAACATTCTACATAAATAGGGCAGAAGCTTTTTTGGTTGCCTATTTCTTTCTTTAAATGAAGCTATTGGTTCTTAATTATGAATCTTAACAACTGACCAATATCATTTCTTGTTCAGCTAAAGCCATTTACTTTTAGTCCAGATAAAGGATGATAGTGGAGAAGACAAATTCTATAGCGGTCAAAACGAAACGCTTTTTCGAAGAAATAGGGGATATGACCTATTTCGCAATTCGCTTTTTTAAAGAAGTAGTCACCTCTCCTTTTGAATGGAAGGAGTTGATTCGGCAATGCTTCCAGATGGGAAACCGTTCCTTCCTTCTAGTAGGGGTGACGGGGTTTATTCTAGGACTGGTTTTTACCCTTCAGTCCAGACCGACTTTGCTAGAACTTGGAGCTGTTTCTTGGATGCCCTCTATGGTGAGTATTTCTATTGTTCGCGAAATTGGACCTGTTATTATTGCTTTAATTTGTGCAGGAAGAATAGGGTCTAGCATTGGAGCTGAACTCGGGAGTATGAAGGTGACCGAGCAGATTGATGCCATGGAAGTCTCAGGGACCAACCCGTTTAAATACCTTGTGGTCACTCGTCTATTAGCAACCACATTAATGCTTCCTTTACTTATTATTATGGGCGATGCTGTGGCTCTTTTTGGATCGGCTATTGTTGAAAATTTAAAGGGAGATGTGTCTTATGTGCTTTACTTTAATAAAGTATTTGACGCCCTTAAGTTTAGCGATGTCATTCCTGCGACGGTCAAGTCCTTTTTCTTTGGCTTTGCTATTGGATTGGTAGGGTGTTATAAAGGATACAACTGCTCAAAAGGAACAGTTGGTGTTGGAGAAGCATCTAATGCTGCTGTGGTTTATACCTCTATGTTGTTGTTTGTTATCGACTTTATCGCTGTTTTTTTAACCGATATATTCTTTTAAATATGAAGCAGCTTGTTTTAGAACTAAAGGATTTACGAAAAAGTTTTGGTGACAATCATGTGTTGAATGGTTTTAACCTAAAACTCTATGAAGGAGAAAACCTTGTCGTCATGGGTAAATCTGGATCTGGAAAATCGGTAATGATAAAATGCTTAGTCGGTTTGATGGGTGCTGATAGCGGCTCTATTAAAATTAAAAATGACGATATTGTCTCTTTGGGCCAAAAAGAATTGGACATCTTACGGACCGAAATTGGATTTTTATTTCAAGGAAGCGCTTTGTACGATTCTATGACGGTTCGAGAAAATCTCGAATTCCCTTTAAGAAGAAACAAAGACAAGATAAATACCGGTCAGACGACAGAAGAGCATGTTGTGGAAGCTTTAGAAAATGTAAGTTTAGTGAATGCTATCGATTTGATGCCCGCAGAGCTCTCTGGAGGGATGCAACGCCGGGTAGCTTTAGCCAGAGCCTTGATTTTAAAGCCAAAGATTATATTATACGATGAGCCTACAACAGGTCTCGATCCTATTACCTCCAAAGAAATTATTCAGCTTATGCGAACTATACAAAAAACCTATAAAACATCGTCTTTAATTATCACTCATGATGTGGATTGTGCTCGAGTGATTAGCAATAGGATGATCTTGCTCGTTGATGGTATTAATTATGCTGAAGGCACTTTTGAAGAGCTTTCCACGTCTGAAGACCCTAAAATTAAAGCCTTTTTTAAAAATTAAGTTATATGAAACAATCAGCCCCCCATAAAGCCCGTGTTGGATTATTTGTTGTTCTAGGTACCATTATTTTAGTAGCTGCTCTTTATTTTATAGGGAATAGGCAACATCTCTTTAGTAAAAATATGAAGGTTTATGCCGTTTTCCAAAATGTAAATGGCTTACAATTAGGCAATAATGTTCGCTATTCTGGCATCAATGTGGGGACCGTAGCTACTATTGAAATGATGGATGAGGCTACTATTGTTGTACAAATGATGGTGGAAGAAAAAACAGGAGCATTTATTAAAAAAGACGCTATTGCTACCATTGGCTCCGATGGTTTGGTAGGAAGCATGGTGATAAATATTCTTCCTGGTAAAAAGAATTTACCAATGATAAAGTCTGGAGATACCATAGATACCTATAGCAAAATAGGTGCAGACGATATGCTCTCAACCCTTAATGTGACCAATGAAAATGCAGCCTTACTCACCGCAGATCTATTGAAAATTACCAATAAGATTCTGGAAGGAGACGGAGCCTTAGGGGCGTTGATTACAGATTCCTTACTGACTCAAGACCTCCGCGCAACTTTGCAGAATTTAAAACAAACCACAGACGATGCTGGTGGACTTATAAGTACACTTCATTATAAATTTTCTAAAGTCGATATGGAAAAAAGTGCAGTAGGGATTCTTTTGAGCGATACTTTGGTAGGTCGCCAAGTCGTTGGTTTAATCACAAATTTAGAGCAGTCCAGCTTAGATATTTTAGAAACAACTCAGCAACTGAATCTTATGATCTCTGAACTAAGAGATAAAGAAAGTGCCTTCAATTATCTCACGAAAGATGAGACTTTGCCAAAAACCATAGATTCTACTATGATTGAAATAAAAGAAGCTTCCCGAAAGCTTAATGAAAATATGGAAGCCTTAAAGCATAACTTTTTATTTCGGGGCTACTTCAGAAAACAGGAGCGCGCAGCGAGAAAGGCTGCTAAATCACGTAAAGAATAGAACCTATGAAAATTGAACATCTAGAAGAGCACATTATAGATGACAAGCTTTCTATAAAAACGGTGGTTGACAAGAAAACAAAGTGGAAGGAACATACAAAGCCGTTTCTGCTCAACACCCTAAAGACTAGTGTTGAATGAGTATGTAGTTGCCTTCAAGAAACAGTGGGAGCAAATTGTGAACAAATTTTATATCGAAGATGCGATGTTAGATCCTACTCTTGCGATCTCTCTTACAGACAATTGGGTAAAATTCAATTTGCGATATATCGTCGATCATATAAAACGTAGATTAACTCAGCATTTGTTAAACGAGGAGATTTATAAAAAAATAAAAGACTGAAGGTCAAGTACAAATGGCCTCTACCACTTTAAAAGTGATTAAGATTTCTGATTTAAAGAGTAGATCATAACCTTTACTTGAGATATGTCATAGGATCTTACAGAATTAATGGTTAAATTTAAACTGAAATAAAAATTAAAAGCTATGAATATCAATATCCAATTTGTCAAAGTGAAGACTAGTGAAAGCTTGAGTAAGTTTATCACCGAGAAACTTCAAAGGATTTTTAATAATTACGAATGGATAATTCGAATTGACGTCTTTATTAAAGTCGAAAATGATCCTACCGAAATGGGGAATATTTGCGACATGGAGGTAAGTCTTCCTGGTCCAAAACTATTTGCCACATCTAATGAAAAGAATTACGAAATGGCCGTAAAAGAAACTATAAGTGATATTGAGAGACAACTCAAAAAACGGAAAGCAAAATTTACAGATCAAAATATATCCTCTTAATTAAAACCAACAGCTAAGTTTTAATTGTGAAAACCGAAAGGAGCTACTGAATAAGTTTTAGAGTATTCAGTAGCTCTTTTTTAGCATTACCTAGTTTTTGATGCTTCTGGGTGTTTTGAGCTATTCTATTCAGACAACAACTTTTTTTTAAAAAAACCTTATTTTTTTAAGTGAATTTTTAGGACTTTTTTTTGAAAAATCAACCAGTAGCATGGCTATGTATGCACGACTCCCTAGACCTATAAAATCTACTCTTTCTAAAAAAGCAGCCTTAATTTTGTAATCATGATAAGTTCACTCTCATTTGTTCCCCACAAGGCATCAGTTATGGTTTGAGCTATTTTTAAAATAAGACTTTTCTTTTTCTATGTAAATAGGGTTTTATGCTCCAAATAAAAATTTGCAAAGTTTTTATAACACTCTTAAGCATCTATGCGCTCATAAACAAACCACTTAAACACAATGAAAATTTGATTAGCAGCATCGGTATTGAATTCATTATCGTAGTGCTCTCGTTTTCCTATTCTTTTTCAATGATTTAGCTACGGTTTTATATTTTCCTTCTTTTAAAAGCTGGTCTGATGTAGAAATCGCATTAAAAAGCTAGTCTAGTTTTTGGTAAAGAAATAATTCTGTCACATTTGTATTTTCCATTAGTTCTATAAGCTTCAGGATAAACACATCTTTTAAAATTGTAAAGAACTATGATATTTGTCAGGTTTATATTTACGTATCTTTAAAAAATGGATGCATTTAAAAAAGAGAGTAATATTTTTAAAATTCTATCTGAAGCAGTTTCAGAAGGTATAATTATCGTAAATACCTCTCACATTATCGTGGAGACCAACGATTCCGCCAATCAGATTTTCGGATATGAAAAAGAAGAATTGGTGGGGCAGCATTTGGATATTCTCATTCCCAACCAATACCGTCATGGGCATAATGAGCACGTGAGTGGGTTTATGGAAAAAGGGCAAAAGCGACAGATGGGCCGAGGGCGTGATTTACACGGCCGCCGAAAAGATGGTAGTGAATTCCCTGTTGAAGCAGGTCTTAATCCTTTTAGTGTTTATGAGAATGATTATGTGATGGCCCTAGTCATAGATATTTCGGTAAGAAAAAAAGCTGAACAGGAGTTGCAACATTGGGCAAAAATATTCAACGAATCTCTTAACGAGATTTTCATTTTTGATTCTAAAACGCTTCAATTTTTAAATGTAAATAAAGGAGCTTTAAAAAATATAGGCTATTCACTTGAAGAGCTTAAAACCATGACTCCTCTGGACATCAAGCCAGATTTTGATAAAGCTCAGTTTGTAGAAAAAATCACACCGCTGCTCAAGGGTTCTCTGGAAAAGTTGAAATTTAATTCTGTCCATAAACGGAAAGATGGCACTCTATATCCTGTGGAAGTTCACCTTCAGAAATCATCTTTGCGAGAAAATGACATGCTGGTAGCGATTATACTCGATATTACAGAGCAGGAAAAATACACCCAGAAACTAGAGGAAACCGTAGATCAACGTACGCATCAACTTCAAAAAGCCTTAACAAAAGAACAGGAACTGGGAGAACTGAAAACTAAGTTTTTGTCCTTGGTAGCTCATGAATTTAAAACGCCTCTTAGCGGTATAATGACCTCTGCGACTTTAGCTGGAAAATACCCCAAGGAAGAGCAGCAAGAGAAACGTGAAAAACATTTAAAAACGATTCGAGGTAAGGTCAAGTATTTGAATAATATCATCAACGATTTTTTATCCATAGAGCGTTTAGAAAGTGGAAAGTTTACTTATTCATTTTCAAAATTTCCTATTAGCAAAGTGGTAAATGAAGTTATTTATGACGCAAACATGCTGTTAAAGGAAAAACAACACATTGAATATCCAGACCATATAGATGCAATTTATTTGAACTTTGATGAAAAGATTTTAGAACTTATATTAACCAACCTCATCAATAATGCTATTAAGTATTCTTCTGAAGAGTCTACAGTTTATATTGTAGCCGAAGAAAATGACGATACATTAGTCTTCTCTATTCGCGATGAAGGGATTGGAATTCCTGAATCCGAACAGAAATATATTTTCAACAGATATTTTAGAGCAGAAAATGCTCTATTGAATCAAGGAACAGGTATTGGCCTAAATATTGTAAAAACCCACTTGGAAAATTTAGGGGGGACTATCACTTTCACAAGTACTGAAGGTAAAGGCTCAGTATTTAAGGTGAACATCCCTTTGAAGACGTCTTAATATATAACTATGAAAACAATACTTTTAATAGAAGATGATAGCGCATTGAGAGAGAATACAGCAGAGCTGCTAGAACTCTCAGATTATAAGGTACACTCAGCTCCTAACGGAAAAATAGGCATCGAAGTTGCCAAAAAACAACTACCGGATCTTATTGTTTGTGATATTATGATGCCAGAAGTCGATGGTTATGGGGTTTTAGAAGCTATTTCCTTGGAGCCTACCACCACTCATATTCCCTTTATTTTTCTCTCAGCCAAAACCGAACATAAAGAAATAAGGAAAGGAATGGATCTTGGTGCTGACGATTACCTCACCAAACCCTTCGAAGAAGAAGATTTGCTAAGTGCTATTGAGAGTCGTCTCGCTAAAGTTAAAATTCTTTCAACAATGAAAGAAACTCCTCCCCATACTAATGAAGGAGATGTTCGGAATCTAAATGAGTTAAAAAATCTTTTTGATGATACAGGAGAGATTTTAAAATTTAAAAAGGGAGAAGTTATTTTTAAAGAAAGTGCACCGTCTCATAAAATATTTCTTATTCTTAATGGGGTTGTTAAAAGTCATAAAATGGAGGAAAATGGTAAAGAGCTCATTACAGCCTTGTACAGACCTGATGACTTTTTAGGCTTCACCTCTTTTACAGACAATATTCCATACCAAGAAACGGCTACTGCTGTGGAAGAAGTGGAATTGGCGGGTATCTCAAAAAATGAGTTAAACACTATTTTAGTTCAAAATCAAAATGTCTCATTGGAATTAATGAATGTCCTTACAGAGTCTGTTTCTGAAATAAAGAAGCAGTTACTGCAAATGGCTTACAGTTCAGTGAGGAAAAAAACAGCACAAACCCTACTTCAGTTTGCCTTTCTTTTGAATAAAAAACCAGAGGATGCTATAAATATTTCTAGAAGTGATTTGGCAAGTGTAGCTGGCATAGCTCCAGAAAGTTTGATTCGAACTCTAACTGAATTCAAGAAAAAAGGGTTGATTGAAATAGCAGGTCGGAACATAAAAATCCTTCAATTGGAAAGTTTGGCAGAAGTAAAATAATCCTTTAGTTGATTTTTATCATATTTAAACCTAGCTGACATCGATACTTTTGTTCACACAAAAAGGACGATGCAGCATATTTTAATACCTACAGATTTTTCTCAGCATGCGTGGAACGCTACGAGCTATGCTTTACAGTTTTTTAAGACTGTAAACACCACCTTTCATTTTTTTCACATCGAAACGCCAAACGACTTAAGTGGAAAGCCCCTACAATTGGATAGTCTTGTCACCTCAAAGAGAGCGTCGGAAGGGAATTTAAAAATGAAAGAATGGAGGCAAAAGGTGACTGCTTACGACACCTCTGCCAATCATTATTTCAAAGAGGAAAGTGTGGAGTCCTCTTTTGTAGAGGCTATAAAAACCTATATTATCAAGCATTCTATAGATTTATTGGTTATGGGTTCTAAAGGAAGTTCTTGCTTTACAGGAAGGGCCATTGGCAGTAAAACAGCAAGGGTTATTACACGAGTAAAATGCCCTGTGCTTATAATTCCAGAAAAGGCTGTTTTTAAGAAACCAACCCGTGTAGGTCTTTTAACTGACTTCAATTTGGTTTATAAAAATAAGGTCATGCAGACTTTACTGGCCGTGGCAGATATTTATAAATCGTCAATTAGTGTCTTACGCGTAGCACAAGCTGAAAAAGCGTTAGAGGATTCTCAAAATAGCAACAGGAAATTACTTAAAAACCAATTAAAAGAGGTTTCTCATAGTTTTCATGTGATAGAGAATTCAAATTTAGAAACAGCTGTGCAGTCCTTCGTAGATAGTATGCAGATAGAAATGATAGCAATGATTGCTAAAAACTTGAATCTTTTTCAGCGCCTGCTTTTTAAACCCCAAGAACCAAATAAAAATTATCCTATGCATATTCCATTTTTGGTTTTGCACGAATAAAAAAGGCATAGCATAGTCGATTATGATATTTATCATTTTACAATCGACAGAGGTGCTTAATTTTAATGTCTCACTGAGGGTTTAAAATGGATACCTATAATAATTTGGTTTCCAAAAGCTTGGCTTGGAATTGCAAAATTATTTTATGAAACCACGCCTCGAGGTTTTTGATTTAATCTTTAAAAAAAAACGACAACATGCGAAAGATATTGATTCCTACAGACTTCTCCAAAACTGCAAAAACTGCAATAAAATATGGTTTGGAGCTATTCAAACATCAGGAGAGTGAATTTATAATTATGCATGCTTATGCAGATGAGGTGTATAAGAATGGGATGGAAATGGATCAAGAATCGTTCAATGTGTTTAAAGAAAACACCTGTCTGAAAGCGGAAAGTCAGCTACAAAACGAGGTGGTAGAATTTTCTGAGTTCTCTCCAAATCCTAAACATACTCTTACCTACGAAGCCTGTTTTGGAAGCTTAGTGGATGAAATCAATGATAATGTAGAAAGGGAAAATATCGATCTTGTGATTATGGGGACCAAAGGGAAAACCAACAATAAAGAGATCTCTTTTGGTAGCCACACACTTCAAGTTATAAAATATATTAAATGCCCAGTTTTAGCAATTCCAACAGGCTATAAAGAGACCTCTTTTCACACTATCGGTTTTGCGACAGACTATATGCTTCCTTTTAAAAAGCGAGAGTTAAGATTACTGAGCACCTTGGCGATGCAGCTCTATGCCGTTATTTACATGGTATTTATCTCAGATTATAAAAGCTTATCTCGAAGACAACAAGACAATCGTTCCTTTTCAGAATATTGTTTAAGAGAAAACAAAACGGACTTTATCCAGGAAACTGGAAAAAATATTACTGAAGGAATAAATAAAGTATTACAAGAACAAAATTTCGACATGTTAGTGATGGTGAATCAAAGGCATTCGTATCTAGAAAACTTGCTTTATCATTCTACTATTGAAAAAATAGGCTTGCAAATTAAGATTCCCTTTTTAGTCTTACAAAACCTAAATCGCTAACTCAAAACTCGATATCATGAAACGAATACTCTTGCCTACAGATTTTTCTGATAATGCCTATAACGCCATACAATACGCATTGCAAATATTCAAAGAGGATAGCTGTGAGTTTTTTATTCTACACACCTATACTCCTGTCATGATTTCATCTGGAAGCATGTTGGATAGCGAAACAGCATTATCTCTTTATACCATAGCAGAAAAAAGTGCTCAAAAAAAGATGAATGTCCTTATGGATAAGATTCAGAGCCAGTTTCCAAACCCAAAACACAGTATAAAAGGGCAGGTTTCCTTTAGTTTATTGCTTACTGAAATGGAGAACTTGATTAATGAAAAGAATATAGATGTTGTGGTGATGGGTACTCAAGGAGCTACAGGGGCTAAAGAGGTCTTTATAGGAACTCAAACCATGTATGCCATTAAGAAATTGAATTGTCCTTTATTGGCCGTGCCTGCGAATTTTGAATACGAACCTCCCAAAGATATTTTGTTTCCCACAGATTTTAATCTAAGGAAAACCAACACATATTTAACGATACTTCGCGAACTTTGTAATAGTTACGTTTCTCGTTTGCATATTTTAAATGCATATTATGGATATCCACTCACTGATGCTCAACTCGAAACCAAATCTTTTTTGGACGATTATTTCGTCCATACTGCACACTTGTTTCACCTAGGTGAAGGCGGAGATGTGCTTGAAGCTATAGAGCAATTTCAAATAAAGATTAAGATCAACCTGATGGTAATGATTCATAATAAACATAATTTTTTAGAAAATATGCTTTTTAGACCTGTTATCAATCAGGTTGTATACCACACTCAGGTCCCCTTTTTAGTGATTCCTTCTGAAGAAAGACAATAAGGTCAGTTTTCAATCTCAGAACGCTATTTTTAAATACCTCAGTATTCCTAGAAATCAATTGATATGACTAATGGATGCTGATAAATATCATAGTTCGCAAGACGTATCTATTATATTTTTAATGCTATAAATACTAATGAGGGGTGTCTTTGAAAGTGAGCTTTTATGATCACTATGTCTAAAAGAAATTAAGGATGTTTCCGTGACTAGAATCTAATCTATTTTTAAAGGCTTTTGCTTAAAGGGGTTTTTTTTCTTAAGATTTTGTAGCCTTTAAAAATTTGATCTTGATGAAGAGGCCTTATACTTTTGGTATATGTTTTTTTAGTTTTCTAATACCATTATAAACACAATCATCACCTTCATTTTTTGTCGTTTTTACGAGTTTAATAGTTTAATAGTTAAAAATTATGAAGGATAAAAGCCTTAAAATCATCAAGTCTTCTGGGGAAAAGGCAGATTTCTCTTTGTCTAAGCTACGGAGGAGCTTATTCAGTAGTGGCGCCGATGAACTGACTGTAGATAATATCCTTAATGTTGTTCGAGACGAATTGTATCAGTGTATTTCTACTAAGGAAATTTACAATAGGGCTTTCGCCTTATTAAAGAAAAGTAAATCGATTTATGCCTCTAAGTATAAATTGAAAAAAGCCATCTACGAATTAGGGCCTACTGGATTTCCTTTTGAAAAATTTATAGGTGCACTTATGACCTATTCTGGCTACAGCGTAAAAATTGGAGAAGTTTTACAAGGAAAATGCGTCTCACACGAAGTGGATATTGTTGCTATAAAAAACGGAGAACATATTGTAGCTGAATGTAAATTCCATAGTGAAAAAACAAACACTTGTAATGTAAAAGTACCCTTGTACATCAACTCGCGGTATCGAGATATTATCGCTAAAAAAAAGAATACAAAAGAATGTCCTAATGAGGGGTGGGTCGTAACCAATACACGCTTCACTTCAGAGGCTATCACCTTTGGCTCATGTGTTGGACTTTATTTATTAAGCTGGGATTACCCCAAAGAAAACGGCTTAAAAGAACGCATAGATAGGTTAGGCTTATATCCCGTAACCGTCTCCACACTTATCACTAATAGAGAAAAACAATTTTTGTTGAGCAGAGATGTCGTGCTCTGCCGCCACTTGTTAAACGATAGTTTTTACCTAGATCATTTGGGTATTTCAGAAACGAGGAAAACCAAAATACTATCTGAAATTTCAATGCTCTGTAACACACATTAAAATGAACACTATAAAAATCCATTTTTTAGGAGCTTCAGAAACAGTTACAGGATCTAAATTCCTATTGGAAACTCCTAAGCAAAACATACTTGTAGATTGTGGGATGTTCCAAGGTATAAAAGCCCTTAGAGAGCAAAATTGGCAGGACCTACCTTTTGAGGTTTCTTCAATTGACGTGGTTTTATTAACCCATGGTCACTTAGACCACACCGGTTATTTGCCAAGACTTGTAAAGCAGGGTTTTAAGGGGGAAATCATCGGGACCTTGCCTACGTTGGAAATTACTAAAATTATCCTGTTGGATAGTGCCAAGATCAATGAAGAAGATACAGAACGCGCCAATAAGGAAGATTATACCAAACACTATCCAGCTTTACCGTTTTATACCATAGAAGATGCGGAGCGGACTTTAAAGATGTTTAGCTCAGCAGAAAAAGATAAATGGTACACACTTTCAGAACATATAAAATTCCGATTCAAATATAATGGACATATCATCGGTGCCACTTTTATTGAGCTAGAGATGTTTGGTGAAATGTTTGTGTTTTCTGGAGATATAGGAAGACAAGAAGATTTGCTTCTTAGGCCTCCACAAAAGCCTCAACGAGCAGATTACCTGTTTTTAGAAAGCACCTATGGTAATAAGCTTCATCCAAGAGATAGTGTGTCTGAAAAACTTATAGAACTCATCAACAAAACAGTTCATAATAAGGGGATTTTGATTATTCCATCCTTTGCTGTCGAACGCCTCCAAACCTTAATGTTTCTGTTATGGAAGCTTCATGATGAACACCGAATTCCAAATATCCCCATTTTTATAGATAGCCCGATGGGTAATAATGTACTTGGTGTTTTTGAACGGTTTGCAGCTTGGCATAAAATTCCACCTGCCGAATTTTTTGCTATAAAACACCGAATGAATATTATAGCCTCCTATAAAGAAACTTGGGAAACTATAGATGACCCTAGACCCAAAATAGTGATTGCAGGCAGCGGTATGGTGACTGGAGGTAGAGTATTGACTTACCTCAAGCAGCTCGTCGATAAGAAAAACACAAGTATTTTATTGGTGGGTTACCAGGCTGAAGGGACTCGTGGTCGACAATTGTTGGAGGGGGCTCATGAATTGAAATTCTACGGAAAATATTACGATGTAAATGCCGAAGTTCACCATGTAGAGAGCTTGTCTGCCCATGCAGATCAGGCCGGTATTTTGGATTGGTTAAGCGAACTCAAAAACACTCCCAAACGTACATTTTTAATTCACGGAGAGCCTACAGCTCTTCAAACCCTTAAAGTTAAGATTCAGGATACTTTTTCTTGGGAAGTGACGATTGCAAAACACAATCAAGTTTTGGAAATTTCGGTATAAATCTTTTTAGAAAATCTCTTTATTTCCTTTTTAGTCGAAGAAGCTAAATTGCTTTTAGTAGTCTCAACAGATTATCTATAGCTGTTTAAATAATTCACGATGTTGAATTGCTTTTATTAGTTCTATTGGCGCTTCAGATAAGTCTGTAAACTGATAATTATCATTTTTAAACTACTGTTTATAAGATACTTTTAGGTAAGATAGTAGTAACTCTAAAATTTAAGCGCTATGTCTTTAGTAAACTATAACAGTAGAAGAACTCCTTGGTTTAATGGCGGGGTTGAAAAATGGCTAGTTAATCAGGAGATCTTTCTCGACACTTTCTTCGACCGAAAAGCCAGTTTTCCTGCGATGAATATAAAGGAAAATGCTATTCATTTTGAAATAGAATTGGCCGTACCTGGCTTCGATAAGCAGGATATTGCAGTGAGCTTGGAGAACGATATCTTGCATATTCGAGCAGAAAAGAAAAATGAAATGGAAGAGGAAAATGAAGATGGCGATACCCATAAGGAGTTTAGTTATCATTCCCTAGAGCGTAAACTTCAGATACCAAAATCGGTCAACCAAAACAAAGAAGTGAAGTCCAACTACAAAAATGGAGAGCTCAAACTCCAACTCACCAAAAATGAGGACGCTTTAAAACCCACTAAAAAGAGAATAGAGGTAGTCTGAAAATATCTCATCGACATAAAAATATAAATGATGCTTTTAAAAAAAAAAAGCAGAGCAGAAGTTTATCCATGAGATATTTAATTGTTTTTATAAGTGTTTTAAACTTTTCTACTTTTTTGATAGGGTGTAGTTCTGCGAGACTCATCCATGATTATAAAAACCAAGATATCGAAAGTTTCCAGGCTAGTAGATTACTTGTTGTTGGGATTTCAGTAGATAAAGAGGCAAGGCAATTGTATGAAACAACACTAGTCGAATCTTTAAAAAAGGAAGGGGTAAATGCTTTAAAAAGCATCACCTTCTTTGAAAATTCCTTTTCAGACCCAAAGCAATCTCTTCAACAACTTAATGCCATTAAAAAAAAGTTGATTAGGGCAGGGGTTGATGCCGTCTTATTTGCAAAAATTACAAATCGGAAAGACAGAGTCACTTTGGTTAATGCTTATCAAAACTTCGCACAATCTTATCAAACCTTTAAAAATTACTATTATAATAATCAAAGTACGAACCTAGAGAATAAGCATGAACAAGTATATACGATTGAAACCTCCCTCTTTTGTATTTGCCCTGAACAAGAGCGCGAATTAATATGGCGTGGAGAGATGTAAGTTTTAGAGAGCAAAAGACTAAGTCGAAACATCCATCGCTTTAAGTCTTTACTTTTTAAAACCCTCAAGCAAAAAAAAACTAATATTGAACTTATGAATGTATTGATTTACAGTGCGAAGCCTTTCGAAATTTCCTTGATAAAAGAAGAGAATAAAGGTAGGTATGCAGTAAGCTTTACAGAGAGACGGTTAAGCTTAGATACCACTAAGCTAGCTATGAACTATGATGCGATTTCAATCTTCTCTGCAGATGATGCTTCTTCTGAAGTCCTTGAAAAGTTAAAAGCCATGGGCATTCACTACATCACTTTGAGATCTACTGGACATGATAATATCGATTTGAAAAAGGCAAGACAGTTAGGCCTTAAAGTGGCTAATGTGCCAAGTTATTCCCCAAATTCTATTGCAGAACACGCTATAGCCCTGTGTTTGACTTTCAGCAGAAAGATTGTGAAGGCACAACACCAAACCTTAGAGTATAACTTTCTCTTAGATGATTTGATTGGCTTCAATCTACATCAAAAAACGGTGGGAGTAATGGGAATGGGGAGTATTGGCCAAGTGCTCATAAAAATATTACATGGGTTTGGATGTTATATTTTAGCAAATGATATACATAAAAATGAACAGTTGATTAAGGATTATCAGGTTCAATACGTCTCCAAAGAAGTCATTGCTGAAACCGCAGATATCATTTTTATATGTTTGCCTCTCAACAGTAATACTCGCTATCTTATTAATAAAGATTATTTGCATCAGTTAAAAAAGAAACCAGTTCTTATAAATATTGCGAGGGGAGCCATCGTGCATACAGAGGAACTTTTAAAAGCTTTGGACGCCAATGTGATAAGCGGTTATGCCACGGATGTATATGAATTTGAACACGGGGTGTTTTTTTATGACCGTTCCAAGGAGATTCCCGAAGATCCAATATTACACCAACTGCTTTGTCATCCTAAAACACTCGTCACCCCACATCAAGGCTTTGCGACTAATGAAGCTTTACAAGCTATTATTTCAACAACTTTTGAAAACTTGGACGCTTGGGAAGCAGGTAAAGATTCTGCTCATGAATTGTCCTAATTATCCTTGTGAAGGAATAGTAATGGGATAAGAGTTTTATAAGCTAATTGCGAAGTGTCTGAGCCAAAGAATAAGCGCTTAAGGAAAGTTTCCTTTTCAATACTTACAGCATGAAGGTCTATTTTCAATAGTTGTGTAGTCGTATTCAAGACGATCAATCCGGGGATGGTGTTGAGGTGAAAGTAGGTGTAGGGATAATCTTTAAAAAGCTTTTGGATACTTTGGTTTTCTTCTTTTTCACTTGTTTTTGTTTGGCTGTTATCATCTAATTCGAGAACATTTAGTTGACACTTATGCATAGTTAAGATGTCCTTGAAAATATCCATACCCTTAAAGGACAATTCCTCCTCATCTTGCATAGAGAACAAGATTTCTTTGATACGGGAGTATGAATAATGTTCTGGGACCGTAAGTACTGGGCAATCAACGTGTCTTATCACTTGTAATGTATTACTCCCGAAAATCACCTCCGAGGCATCTGAGGCGCCGTTGTTACCCATTATGATGAGATCTATGGCATTAATCTTTACGGCTTGCTTGATGGCCGATACAAAATCATCATAATCAAACAATTCATGAAAGGTATAGGCTTGAGATTTGGTTTTTTTACTCAAAGCTTTGGCTAAATTGTGAATTAAAGCTTTATTATCTTTTGCAATGCTGTCGTAAACGCTATCACTTTGAGAACCTGCAACGAGATCTGCAGTTATATACTCTGATGACTTTTGAATATTGAGGATGTAGAAATGGCACTCTTCATTTTCGAAAAATTCCATCGCATATTCTATTGCGTTCTTAGAATTTCTTGAAAAGTCTGAAGGTAAAAGGATGTTTTTCATTTGTAGAAACATTTATACTTTATAAAAGTAATATTTAAAAATTTAGCCACACATGATAATAGTCAGTGAAGTATAGAATCTTAAATCGAAATTTATCTTTAGTATGCAATACCAATTTGAACCTATAATGTCGCAATAAATTGTTTTACCGAAATGAGTTCGGCACAGGCTTTTTTCGCCTGCTTTTTATCAAAAATAATTACCGTAGCTAAGGCTATGCTAATTATTTTTGACTTCAATCAATCAAAAAACCTGTACTGAGCTACGTCGTAGTATAATTCAATTTATGTATACGACATTATAAATTTAATTGGGTATAATGTAAAACCCAGGTAGAGTAAGTTCTACCTGGGTTTTTATATGATCCTTTGGAAAGTTTGGCTAATTCCAACATGGATCATAATTAACAAGAAATAACTCTGTAAAAAGGACATTCATAATAGATGGTATTTTGCTAATTGAGGATTGCTTCTTGAGTCGACGCGACCCAATTCATACTCTTTTGGTAACGAACAATAACATTTTTCTCGGTGGGATCCATTACCAAAAGGTATATCCATTCATTATCTAACAGGGATTTTAAATTTTTATTTTTGTTTAAAATTTCTTGTATTCTTTGCTTCGGAGCTTGAATTAAGACCGAAAGTCGCAAAGGTTGATGGTAAGATTTTTCATCGGTTTCATTTACCGACTGCAGAGGAAGACCAATCTTCAGATCTCCGCCGTTTCCTTGGACTACCCCAAACTTACCCGTGATATTATGAGTAATTTTAGAGCCTCCTCCGTAGGTTTCGTTATCGACAGATGAGAAATAATAGTGGTTGTTGATCCATTGTGTAACGACCATAGGCCCTTGCATAATCCCTTCTAAGGCACCACCTGTTGTATCCAGTTCCCAGTTATAAGAATGAAGAAAACAATTGCCGTTTAAGTTCATCGTTTTGGTTAGTGAACGAGGACCTACAATAAATCCCGCGTTTTTTGCTAAACCCCATTCTGGACGTGTTTCAGACCAATCGTTTGTTTTTTTATGTGCTGCCTTTACACTACCTAATCCTGAGCCTAGGCGCTCCTGAGTGGCGGTTTGCTGGGCAAGTTGCAAATCACTTTTTAAATGATCTAACTTTTCTTTATGAGAGTTTGGAACTTCAGAATCGAATACTGCGATTTCATCTGTGGTTGTATTGTGCTCTGCTCCAATGAAGACCGTATCTTTTGGGATAGTGATCCCTTCTTCCTCTTTTAATAGAGTTCTAACTTCAGGAAGATTTGCTAATTTAGCTAGCATCCTTGCATTATGTCTGCCTGGACTGGCCGCACAAGCGCCGCAATCCAGACTGGATCCAAACGGATTATTAGCTGAATGGCTGCCGTGTCCCACGAAAAGAATGAGCGGTGAAAACTGTTCCCATCCCATAAGAGCGAAGGCGGATTTGACAATAGCTACCTTTTCTTCTGTGGGGATCCCATTGTCCGAATTATCTTTATTTTTAATAGGGTTAATCTTAGGCTCACAGCTCCCCTCGTGGGATAATTTGTGATCCTTATTAGGATTGTATAATTGTCCCGGAATTAGAGTGCGAGCAAGGAGAGAAATTCCATAAAAAACGCCTGAGCCTTCTACATAACCAAAAGCTGAAGGAAGCATGTTTTTCATGCGTTTCAAAAAGTAATCGGTGAATTTTTGGGTTTCCAGTCGTTTTTTATAGGCCGTCAATTCATGGCCTTTATCGGCTTGAGCAAATTCTGATACCGAATATGCAGAATCCAAAATAGGGGGGCATGATTTTCTGATGATCTCATTATCCAAAGGCTTATAGTCCATGGCGATTCCAAAAAAACCTGCATAACCAAAGGTTTCATAATGGCCTTTAGATTCTACGTTTCTCCGGATTAGCTCCGATCGTGTATCGATGCAGAAGACCAGTTGAGCCTCTGGAAGGGCATCCACTTTTTTCTCTTTGGGTTTATTTTTCAGGCCAGTCTCTAGTTTGTTTTGCCAGCTTTTCTCCCAAGCTTTTAGCCATAAATAGGAGAGGTCTATTGACGAATTCCTATTCTCTTGAATGGATTTAGTTGGAAGTATTTCGGTACCTATGTGGTTGGCTATCCATAAACGAACGGCTAAGTAATCTTTGAGCGTGATTTTACAATTTTGCTGCCAGATCGAATTTTCTTCTGCTCTATATTTTATATATCCAGTCCAGCCAGGTAAAGCAGCTAAGTGACTTTGAACAATCGTAAAACACTCTTCTTCAGAATACTTTTCTAAAATTTGAAACAGAACCTCTTCACTAGTTTTAGGAATTTCAGATATAGATCGCACTCGAACTTGGTTATCGTATGGAATCAAATGTCTCCAAGCATCAAAAAAACCTTCGCTTTTATTGGGGAGTTCCCATTCTGCTAGCCCTTCATCGAGGAAAGCCATGAGCCATTTTAAAACCATCCGGTCCAAGTCGCCATTGGTGTTTTTAATTGGCTCGGACTTATGAGAAGACATTTCAGTAAGGCACTCTTCTGGAGATTGTGTTATATGATGTTCAGATAGAAGCGCGATTAATTCTTCGTTGTCTATTTCTCCTTGTTCCCAAGCTTCACGAAATACTGATGCCTTCGGAAAGGATTTCCCCCCGAGTAAGTGTTCAGCATCTCCTGCAGCTTTTTTGAAGTGAGCCTTCTCATAACCCGATAATGGATTTGAAGTCACAAAAGAATATAATGGCCAGGTTTTACCTACTACTCTGGAAGCTGTCTCAATGGTGTTTTGAAGCTGTTCTTTTGTCATTACAATTACTTTTTATAGGTGAGGACTGTTTTATGATGAGGCTGAGATAAGTTGAGAAGCTTAACGTAGAGCCATGGTATTTTTCTGTACACTCCCAATTTCATAATAAAGAAACCGAGTAGGAAGATGATACCGAAAGTGATTTGTAACACGGTTAGAGAATGCGGGACTTGAATCATTGGCATTTCTATCATAATTGAGGTGACTGCATTAAATAAGAGTGCATAAAGCACTATTCCTGCTATAAATACTGCACTTGGTACAATTACTTTTTGTACAAATGTGAGACTCTGTTGTCTAACTATATTGTAGGTGGCTTGCCCTACGGTAATAGCGACGATAAGTGTTAAAAATATACTGCTGTCGGTTAAGTTGGTTTTTCCTGTCAGTAAGGTAAATAACCCAGCACCCAGCGCTCCGAAAATCAACACCACTACAATTTGCATCGTATTGATTTTAAGATCTAATGGCTTTTGAGGGGGGTTATTTGCAATTTCTTCTCCAGAAGATAAAAATAGATAGGCTTTATAGAAGCCGTGTAAGATCAAGTGAACCACTGCAGCATTAAAAAAACCGAGTCCACATTGCATAATCATAAATCCCATTTGGGCGATGGTAGAGCAAGCCAATTTCTGCTTAACATTTACCTGAAGTAATTTTGTGAACTGCGCTATGATCGCGGTCAGTCCTCCTATAATAAAAATAAGAGTTAAGGTGTTGGAGGTAATGACCACTGTAGAAAACAGGGCCAATAAAATCCCAGAACCATTTACAAAACCTGCATGCATCAATGCAGAAGCTGGCGTTGGAGCAGTCATAGCAGAAAGCAGCCACCTGTGAAAGGGATAAATAGCAGACTGTATAATGGCAGATGTGATAATAAGTAGGGCGGCAATAAGAAGAAAATAAAAGGGAACCGATTCTAAATTATCGACAATGCCTGATAACGTAAATTGATCGGTTAAGAATGCAAGTAAAATAACCCCAACACTCAAAAGAAGTGTTCCCGTTAGAAAAAATTTTTGAGAAAATTTTTGAGCCTCTCGGGCCTCTCCCCAATCTGAATTGACACCTATCAATCTTGCCATAAAAATACCCATGGCAAACCAGGAAAGCAATAAAGCTAAAATATGATTTGACATAACGAAGACCATGACAGATACAGTAAATCCCAAACTCAACAGGGTGAAGCGTTTGTGATACTTAAAGCCTTTGAGATAATTTTTTGAATAAGTGCTTACAATTGCACTGAAAAAAGTGACAGTCACCCAGATGAGAAGCGTAAATCCATTGATCCTGAAGGCATCAATCCAATTCCATTGAGGGGTTTCGATCTGGTAATAGATAAGTGCACCCATACTTGTAATAAATAAGATCCAAAGTAAGGGAGCAGCAATTTTTGAAATAACAGGATTTGAAGAGGTTTTAACAGGAGGGGTTAAAACTGATGATGATAGAGTGTTGGAGGTGTTATTCAAAGCCATTTATATAAATATCAAGTTAAAGATGAATATGAAAGTGGGGCACAGGCTTTACCCCTTTTCGTTTTTAAGCTAATCGGCTATACTCAAATTCAAAATGCCGTTAATTTTTAAATTCTTTCCTTTAGCTTTTAGTTCAGCAATAAATTCTTCAGCAAGTCTTTTTTCTTCTTCCAATTCGTTTATGCGATTGCTTAAGGGCTTTGGGTCATTGTTATGATCCCTTTCCCAAAGTTGTAGACCTTCTATCTTGTGGTAGTTGATCTTTTGGTTAATCAAAGCGGAAATAATGTCAGAAGCTTGGGAGGGTGTAAACTCGCCATCGACCAACTGGATGTTTTGTACTTTGATTTCCTTTGATATTGTATTTTTTGTTTCCATAGCTTCTAAGGTTAATTCACTACTGCAAATATTATATTTTTTAAACATTTATTTTTATTTACATTTGCAATGGTTTATATAAAAATTATTTATGAAATATACGTTACATCAACTTCAGTTATTTTTGGAAATATCACAGTGTAAGAGCATAACGAAGACAGCAGAGACTCTTCATTTATCCCAACCAGCAGTATCCATACAGCTGAAAAATCTACAGGATCAGTTTTCTATACCTTTAACTGAAGTTGTTGGCAGGAAGCTATATGTCACTGAGTTTGGAATGGAAATCGCTAAAGCTGCTCAGAAAATCATCGAGGAAGTGGATGCCATAAACTATAAGTCTTTATCCTATGCAGGCAAACTTTCAGGTAAGATTAAAATCTCTGTGGCCTCCACGGGTAAATATGTGATGCCCTATTTTTTATCGGATTTTATGAACAAACATAAGGGTGTAGATTTGATCATGGACGTGACCAATAAAACTAAAGTACTAAGGAGTATGGAGCGTAATGAAGTGGATTTTGCCCTTGTGTCTGTACTTCCTAAAAAACTAAAAGTAAACTCTGTAGAGCTTATGAAAAACCAATTGTACTTTGTAGGAGAGAGTCAACTCGAACTAAAACAAGTCCCTACCCAAAAAGAATTGTTTACTAAGTTGCCACTTATCTATCGAGAAGAAGGATCTGCTACACGAAATGCCATGGTGCAATTTATGACTAAACATAGTTATCAAGTACGGAAAAAAATAGAACTCACTTCCAACGAGGCCGTTAAACAAGCTGTTCAAGCTGGCTTGGGATTTTCAATTATGCCTTTGATTGGGATTAAAAATGAACTTAAGGAAAAAGAGTTGCAAATTATTCCTGTAAAAGGTTTACCAATTTCTACCACATGGCAAGTCATTTGGTTAAGCTCTAAGAATCTATCTCCTGCAGCCACCGCTTACCTTGAGTATCTAAAATTGAATAAAGAGCGTATTATTGACTCTCATTTTTCTTGGGTTAAAAACTACGAATCATAAGAAGGTGGTGTAATACCAAATTAAACCTATAATGTAGCAATAAATCGTTTTACCGATACGAATTCGGACAGGCTTTTTTAGCTTGCTTTTTATCAAAAATAATTGCCTTAACTGAGGCTATGCTAATTATTTTAACTTCAAACAACCAAAAAACCTGCACTGAGCTACGTCGTAGTATAATTCAATTTATTTATGCGATATTATAAATTTAATTTTGGTTTAAGAATTCTGTTTTTAGGTAAAAAGAATGTATGACGTATAGAAATCTAAATTAGGCGTTCAAATTTAATAGGATAGGCTTCTTAAGCCCAGATGAATGAGAATTGGAAACGTTTTTTAAAGAGGTTTGTAAGCAACAAACCTAATAATGCTCATCAATTGAAAAACCACGATATTAGTTTATATTCATTAAATTTATAATTCAATTGTCCAGCTCTTTTAAAGTGAGACAGCAATACATAACGAAATGAAAATAGCAGTATTTAGCACAAAAACGTATGATCAAGATTATTTTGAAAAACATGCAGAAGACTACAACTATAAGTTTTCATTTTTCGAAACGGCTTTAAATAAGGACACGGCCAACCTTAGTATTGGGTTTGAAGCAGTTTGTATTTTCGTTAACGATACAGTCGATAAGGAAACAATAAAACGGCTATCTGAAAACGGTGTAAAACTTATTGCTTTGCGTTGCGCTGGCTTTAATAATGTAGATCTGGAAGCAGCAAAAGAGCATGATATCAAAGTAGTTCGGGTGCCTGTCTACTCACCACCGGCCGTGGCAGAACACGCCATGGCACTCATTTTAACCCTTAACCGTAAAACACATAAAGCTTACAATAGAGTGCGAGAAGGTAATTTTTCTTTAAAAAATCTTATCGGCTTCAATCTGTCTGGTAAAACGATTGGCGTTATAGGGACCGGACAAATTGGGGCGGCCTTTTCTCGTGTCATTAAAGGCTTTGGATGTAAAGTTATCGCTTTTGATATTTCAAAATCCGATGAATTGATAGATTTAGGAGTAGAGTATATGCCGTTGGACGAGGTATTTAAACAGTCTGATGTCTTGTCTTTGCATTGCCCGCTCAATACTCATACACGTCATATGATCAATAAAAAGTCGATAGCCTTGATGAAAAAAGGAGTGATGATCATCAATACAAGTCGCGGAGCCCTGATTAATACTGTGGACGTTATTGAGGGACTTTCCAATAGAAAAATCGGGTATTTAGGTATTGACGTTTACGAACAAGAAGAAAACTTATTTTTTGAAGACTTGTCTGAAATCATTATCCAAGATGATCTCATCTTACGATTAAATGGCTTCCCAAACGTTTTGATTACGTCGCACCAAGCCTATTTTACAAAAGAAGCTATGGACCAAATCACGATAACAACTCTTGATAATATAAAAGCTTTTGCAAACCATCTGGAATTAGCCAATGAAATCAAATAGGATTATGTTTAAAGGAACTGAGGCCTACACTTAAAGTTTTTCTTGATCTGATATAGTTTTTGTAGCACTACTCTTTTCGATCTCAGTTAATGCTTATCTAAATTGGCTCTTTTGAAATCAAACAGAAAACCTTATTTTTATAACCATATCCTTAATTACAATCACTATCAAAATCAATTCTATGGCACTTAAAAATTTAAATAAAAGGCCTGATATTCAAACCTATAACAAACTCAACACCGTCTACCTTCAGTTGGAAAAGCTCATGGAAGTATTAAAAGTTAAATCTTTACCTAACTTTATCGTCGATTCTATCAATAGGAGTATTGAAGGCTTAAATTCAATTTCCGATTCAGCAAAAGACTTAAGATCTCAAATAAAAGCCAAGCAATCCAGCCTGATTAAGTAACTAGAAAAGGAGATTAAAATTGTACCTAAAAACTACTATCGCACTATGTGGTTGAGTCTTGGAATGGCTGCTATTGGGATACCAATAGGTGTTGTTTTGGAATGAGTCTAGCCAATATCGATTATTTGTCAATTGGTTTACCCATTGAACTAACGGTTGGAGTTGCTATTAGCTCATCTATGGATAAAAATGCTTTAAAGGAAGGACGCCAGCTCGATGTTCAAATTTAAGGTTACCGCTCAATTCTTTACCATATATTTTTGTCTTTGACTTTTGCAAACGTGACGCATGCCAAAAGAGTGATAAAAAATGTAATTAATGCTTATGTCGACATAAGATTACACCTATATTTGAGTTTTTTAATTACTGAGTATGGTTTATAAAAATACAGTACAATTCCTACGTTTCAGTATGTTATTAATCTGTAGCCATAGTTCAGGACTAGATCTTTAAATCTATGCAACAACTTACCAGTTGTCCTATTTGTAATTCCACTTCTATAGGTTCTTTTATTAAAACACCGGCTCAGATGCATTCGGATAAGGAATTGTTCAATTTCGACCAATGCGCTGATTGTCAACTGGTGTTTTTAAACCCCAGAGTGTCTTTAGGTCAACTTAAAAACTATTACACGTCTCATTATTTACCTTACAGAGGAGCAAAGGCCTGGGGGAGGTATGAGCAATTGGTAGAGAACAGCCAGCGAAAGTTAGATGCAAAACGGGTAATGCGAGTGAAAGAGGCTCACAGCATATCTTCGGAGTCTTTAGTCTTAGATATTGGCTGTGGCAAGCCAAGCTTTCTTAAGGCTTGTCAAAAAAAGTTGAAATGTAACACTATGGGTATCGACTTTAGTGATGAAGGGTGGAAAGAGCAACCAGGTCATTTCGACGGATTAGACTTACAAGTAGCAGAAATTAAAGACTTACCCAGCAGTTTGAAGCCCGATGTCATTACCATGTGGCATTATTTAGAACATGATTATACTCCGCTTGAAAACCTAACTTATCTCAAATCCATTTCGAAACAATCCACAACACTCATTATTGAAATTCCCAATTTCGATTCCACGAGTAGAAAAAAATATGGCGAAAACTGGGCAGGTTGGCATACACCCCGTCACATATCATTATTCTCACCGAACAATATTGAGTTATTACTTCAGAAAAGTGGTTGGAAAGTCACTAAATTAATGGCTTACGGAACTATGAATCATTATATGCTTTATTGGATGAGTGAGATGGAGCAAAAAGGAATCAAGTGGGATAAAAATATGCAAGATGAGTTTTGGGAGTTTATGCGGGGGATGGTACTATTTATGCCGAAAAAATGGAAGGAGAAAAAATCTTCTCTTGGAATTATGACAGTCATTGCAACCCCACAATAGAGTCTTATTTTGATATTGTTTCGGATAAACGCTTATTTCCAGAGAGATATAACTAGTCTTATAAGATACATTTCAATCCAATAGACCACAAAGACCATGATTAATAAAACTTACTTTAAGCATTTTCCAACCTTAGAAAGTGAAAGACTTTTATTAAGAAAGTTAGAATTGACCGATGCTCCAGAGATACAATCTATTCGTTCGGATGAAAGGGTTATGATGTATATGGATGCTGAAAGACAATCGACAGTAGGACAATCTGAGCGATTTATTTCTATGAAGCTAAAAATGTATGAAGAAAATACCGGAATCTTTTGGGCTATCATTGAGAAATCGACCAATACATTTATAGGGGATTTTTCATTTTTTAAAATGGATCATAAAAATTCTAGAACGGAGATAGGATATACTTCAAAATCAGAATTCTGGGGAAAGGGCTATATGCAGGAAGCCATGACTTCTATTTTTAATTTTGGCTTTGATAAGTTAAACCTACATAGCTTAGAAGCCAATATCAATTCTGGAAATGATAAATCTCGAGCGATATTGACAAAAATGGGATTTCAAAAAGAAGCCTATTTCAGAGAGAATTATTATTATGATGGAAAGTATCTGGATAGTGAAATTTATTCGCTATTCGCCTCTGATTTTAAAACTGATAAAAAATAAAGGCTAAAATGTGAACTTAGTACTTACCTAAATACGTGTGTTCCGAAATAAGGATAAATTCATTAAGAATTAGGATTAAAGGCTTATTTTTATGTGTTCATAACAATTTGGCTATCAAATAATACAACCTATGAATATAGATTTAAAGCTTCAAAAGAACTTGATCATATTCGGAATACCCTTGTTAATCGTAGGTATAATGGTAGCCGTTGCGAAATCTCCCATTTTTATTGCAAACCCGAATAGTTTATCGATTGGAATTACTTTTGATTTACTTCTAACTGTCCCTCTTGTTTATTTTTTGCTCATCAGAAAAACGAGTATTCCAAAGACAACGCTAGTTCCTTTTTTAATCTTTGGAGTTATCATCTGTTCATTCATACTTCCAATTGAACATCAAAATTATCTCAGCCTTTTTAAGATTTGGGTGCTCCCCGTTGTTGAATTATCGATTTTATCATTTGTTATTTTCAACCTCCGTAAGGGAATAAAGCGCTTTAGACTAAACAAAAACGAATCTTTCGACTTTTTCACAACTTTGAAAAGCACCTGCTATGAGATTCTTCCCAGAGGAATAGTTATGCCAGTGGTCACCGAAATGGCAGTTTTCTATTATGGATTTTTGAATTGGAGAAAAAGAGAATTAAAGAATAATGAATTGCATATCCGTTTAGTTTCCAGTCGCTGTAATGCTTGCTATTACTAGCCTATCAAATATCTTGTCTCCAAAATATCGTCTATTGAGTTTATAAATGAACTCATTGAGATACAATTGCAGGTATT
>Ga0307934_1000233_pt1 | contig 43341 bp, 12 predicted proteins | sample OrgLakmetageno90_FD_201838 | JGI IMG/M metagenome (GOLD analysis project Ga0307934, IMG submission 201838) | Saline water microbial communities from Organic Lake, Antarctica - #90 | ecosystem: Environmental > Aquatic > Non-marine Saline and Alkaline > Saline | place: Antarctica: Organic Lake...
ATAGATAATGATGGAGATGGGTATGTTGAATGTACAATCGATGCATGAGGATGGGATGGAAGTCCAGTGAAACTGTGAGAAGATTGTCAAGATACAGGAGCAAACGCAGCAGTATATAATCCAGCAACCGTATGGTATCTAGACGCAGATAATGACGGATATGGAGACGAAACTACAGCTCCACAAGTTTCATGTACAACACCATGAGCAAACTGGAAGACAGAAGATTTACTTACACAAGTAGATACAGATTGTCAGGATACTGGAGCGTGAGCGACAGTAATGAATCCATGAGAAACAGAAGTATGTGATGGATATGACAATAACTGTGACGGAAATGTAGATGAGTGAGGAGCAGCACCAACTACATACTATGTAGATGCAGATAGTGATGGATACGGTGATGCAAGTGATACTGGAACAGCATCATGTACAGTAATTTGATGATCAGTGACAAATAATACAGACTGTAACGATGCATCATATGCAATAAATGATACGACAGTACGGTATGAAGATCTAGATGCAGATGGATTTGCAGATGGATCAGATAATCCAACACAATGTGTAGATCCATGAGCAAATTATTATCTCGTGAGTGAACTTATTGGTAGCACACATACACAAAGCACGCTTGATACTGGATTGATTGCTTACTATAATTTTGATAATGCAGATGCAAATGATAATGCGTGAAACAATAATGCCACTGAGTATAATTCAGTAGAGTATGTTCCTTGAAAACTATGAACAGCTCTAAATCTTGATAATGGGGATTATGTTAGATATAATTCGATCTCAGAAGATCCAGGTGCAGACAATACACTTAGTGTAAGTGCATGGATAAAACCAAATGTTGCATGAGATAGCAGGGCTCCTATTGTTAGAATTGGTCAATGGTATTTTCAAGTATATAATGACGATAGGTTAGCTACTTACTGGTATGGTCGTAGTCCAGCTTGATATCATTATTCTACGCCTAATTCTATATCCTTGGATGTATGGAATCATGTATCAGTAGTATGGAGTGCAGATGATATAAAATTCTACATAAATGGTACCCTGGATTCAACAATTAGTAATATAGGTTGAGTTGGAAATAGCAATTCACGATGGAATATTTGATATGAAAATAGTTATAGAGAATTTGTAGGAGACTTGGACGATGTACGTATATACAACCGTGCGCTTTCTCCTGTCGAAGTAGAACAACTCTATAACAGTACAGATGCATATGCAGATGGAGATTGTGATGAAGCAGATGTGGAGGTAAATCCAAGAACTGTATGGTATCAAGATATAGATGGAGATACCTATGCAGCAGGAGTAAGTCAGACTAGTTGTGTAGATCCAGATATAGCATGAGGAACAAGTGTATGGGTACTATGAACAAGTCTAGCGTGAACAAACAATGACTGTGATGATGGAGACGTATGGGAATACCCAGGACAAACATGGTACTTGGATGCAGATGGAGATGGATATGGAGATGAAAATACAGCACCACAAGTACAATGTCTAAGAGATGCATGATGGAAACACGGAGGAGAATTTGGAGTCGGAAATGAAGCAAATGATTGTCAGGATTCTGGAGTATGAGCAGCAAATAACTATCCAGGAAATGTAGAAATATGTGATGAACAAGATAATGACTGTGATGGATTGGTAGATGATAATGATCCAGGATATGTCGGGTGAGGAACATATTATGCAGATACAGATGGAGACGGATACGGAGACGCAGCAGTGACAACTCAAGCATGTGGAGCGCCATCTGGATACGTAAGTGATGCGACAGACTGTAATGATACAGGAGTAGATGCAGCGATAGAATATCCATGACAAGAATGGTTTTCTGATTTGGATGGAGATGGCTATGGAGATGCAAATGTTACCTCACAAATCAGTTGTACAAGACCAGCGAATAAGAAAATAGCAGCAGAATTACTAGCAACTGCAACAGACTGTAGAGATACAGGAACAAATGCAGCGATCAGTTATCCATGAGCTTCAGAAGTTTGTGATGAAATAGATAATGATTGTGATACAGTAATAGATGAATGAGTTGAAAATACGTATTATCTTGACGATGATGGTGATGGTTATGGAGATGTAACAATAGCTACTCAGGCATGTAGTGCACCTACAAACTTTGTCATAGATGCGACAGACTGTAGAGATACAGGAACAAATGCAGCAATAAGTTATCCATGAGCTCCAGAAGTTTGTGATGAGATAGATAATAACTGTGATACAGTAGTGGATGAGTGAGTAGAAACAACATACTATCAAGATCTTGACGGAGATTGATTTGGTAACAGTGCAGTTACAGCAAGTGCATGTAGCACACCTGCAAACTATGTTACAGATGCAACAGACTGTAGAGATACAGGAACAAATGCAGCGATCAGTTATCCATGAGCTCCAGAAGTTTGTGATTTCTACGATAATGACTGTGATACAGAAGTAGATGAAGGAGCGTTACCAACAACGTATTATGTAGATGCAGATGGAGATGGACAAGGGGATGAATGAGACTCTGGAACTCAGTCATGTACAGTAATTGGATGAGCAGTAACAAATAATAATGACTGTAATGATACTTCAAATTTAGCATATTTAGGTGCTGCTGAGGTGTGTGATGGTATTGATAATAGTTGTGATGGCGACATTGATACGTCGTGTTCATGGTACTGTGATGATGATGACAATGATGGATTCTTATGAAATACAATTAAGCAATATGCTACGTGATCAAATGTTGTGAATGGATGGGAGACATTATGTAGTTCAGTATCTACTGCAAATGGTGGTGGATGTAATTGATGAATAGATTGAGCTTGATATTCTTCACCTTCATGTTGGCTTGAAGAAGCTGTAAATGCACCATGAGATATTCGTTCAGCTCATCAGGCTGATAGTGACCCAACAACATATCCATGAGCGCCAGAACTTTGTGATGCAAAAGATAACGATGTTGATGGACTTGTTGATGAATGAGTGACAGATCAATATTATTTGGATGAAGATATGGATGGCTATAGTACGTGAACTCCTATATCAGCTTGTACAGCTCCTGCAGATTACTACTTACCATTAACTCCTACAACAAATCTAGTGAGAGTGGGAGAAGTGGATGTAACAGCTATGAATTATGAAACGATATCATTTGGATTTAGTTATGATTCAGTTCCTGTAGTTATTGCAACTCCAGTAACTGCAAATAATGGAAATAATGGTGTAGTACCTGTTATTAGAAACATAACAACCAATGGATTTGAAATCGCATCATGTGCCGATAAATGAGATACTGCTTGTGATGATTTGGCAAGTACAGAAACATTTAATTATTTTGTATTTGATACTGATATCGCAGATACTTTGGATTGGATAGATGTGGGTACGATAGATACTCCTACGAACGGTAGTGATACAACTATTACGTTCTGACAAACATTTAATTCTATTCCTATGATTTGGGCATCAGCTCAAACGTACAATCAATGAGGAAATATTGCAGCGCATGCATGGGTTGAAGACAATGCAGTAAACACAACATCATCAGCTGTGATTCTATGATGTGTTCATCAAGGTACTGCTGATGCTTGTTCTACATGAGAAACAAATGAAGTATTTGGTTATGTAGCAATTGATACTACAGATGCTACTATAATTGACACGATACCATCATTTCAAGCATGATCTGAAAATATTAGTAATAGTGATTGGACACCTATCTCATTCAATGATAAAGTTACACCTATGCTTATGGTGACACAAAATGATGATGATGGTGGTCAAGACCCACAATATCCTGGAGCTAGAAATATAAATAATACTGGTGCTGAGATTAGGTATTGTGAACAAGACGCTCAATGAGTATGTAACTCACATACTGATGAACGAACTAGTTGGTTTGTTCTTGATGGTGAACTTTTGTGATATGATACACATTATGTTGAAGCATGAGATTGTGATGATACTGAATATAGAATAAACCCATGAGCAGCAGAAATTTGTAATGGAATTGATGATAATTGTAATCTGCAAACTGATGAAGGAATAACCTTGAATGATCTGTATTTCGATGGAGATGGAGATGGATTTAGTGATGGTACATCCGAATTATGAATTTGTGGTGACCCTGAAAATGATCTTATCGCGCAGTATACATTTGATGATAGTACTGCTGACTCTACTGTATGAATTTACAATGCTGTAGAACAATGATGAGTGTGATATGATGAATGAAAAGAGTGAACTGCACTTTCATTAGATGGATCTGATGATTCTGTAACTATTCCGTACAATGCATGATTGGAATTGCAAACCTTATCTGTTTGATGATGGATATATTTAGATTCAACAATTACTCCAGAAGTATATGGAGTTATTATTGATAACTCTGAGGACACTCATAGTTTGCCGTTTTATAATGTTCATATGAGAATTAATAATCCGTCAGGAACTCCTTCATTACTATCATGTATTGTGGTATGATGATTTGGTGCATCGACAGATTGTACTATTGTTAATTGAGTTATCACAAAAGATGCTTGGCATCATGTGATGAATACCTTTGATGGTACAACTATGACTACATATGTTGATGGAGTTGCTGTTAATTCAGTGGTGAATCCATGATTGATTACTTATGAACAAAATGATTGGTATATTTGAGCATTCAAAAATCTTTCAAATGGTAATTTCCCAGGTAAACTTGACGATATACGTATTTATGACCGTGGATTATCTAGCGAAGAAGTACAGTCAATTTATTTATATGCAAATTGATATGGACTTGCTGATGATTTGAAAAAAGTTGCTTTAGGGAACACACTTGAAGAATGATTACTATGATATTGGAATTTTGATGCAGAAGATGCAAGTGACAGTACGGTAAATAATATTTTTGGTACTGAAGTAGGATGAATAAGTTATGTTGATGATGCTATTGCAGGAAAAGCAGCATATTTTGATGGTGCAAATTCAACAAGAATAAATGTAGGAGATCCTGGATATTCTGACCAACAAGATATTACGGTATCTTACTGGCTGAAACAAACTGAAACAAATGGTATCCAATGATATCCGATACAAAGATCGTGAGGAGTAGGAAGGTTATGGTGATGAGTAGTAGCAGCAAATGCTGATACTGCTAACACTAACACATATTTCTGACCAGGATGTGATTTGTATCAACCAAGTGTCGATTTATCTGATCAAGAGTGGCACCACGTTTCGATATCTATTGATACTGATGGTGATAAATTGGTCTATGCTGATGGTGTGCTTGTAGGTCAGACTGATGTATCTAATTGTTTTACTAGTTGGGATCTATCTGCTTCATTTAATATTTGATATTGATTTAAATGATATATGGACGATGTACGTTTATATAATCGTGCATTACATTGATCTGAACTAGAGGCTTTATATACAATTACTGAACAAAATATTCCTCAAGAAGTTTGATATTGTGATACTAATAGTAATAGAAATCCGTGACAAAAAGATATTTGTGGTGACTCATTAGATAATAATTGTGATGCTCAAACTGATTGGAAAGCAGGTACGCCTGGTATAGTAGAATGTGAGTTCTGTGATCACTACCAATTGAATATTCCTTATGGTGAATGTAAAGCTCTTGAAGAGTTCTATACATCTACAGATGGATGATTATGGACGAATAATGATAATTGGATGTCAAATCCTGATGTAGAAACATGGTATTGAGTGTCCTTGACATCTACGCCAGATGTAAGTGGAGACTTGCATGTGGAAGAAATAATCCTTGGTGGTGAATGATTCTTTGCTTGTCCACGTGGTAATGACGAATGATCAAATGCGTATACATATGCAGGATGACTACAAGGAACATTACCAAATTCATTAGGTACAGCGTTCCCATCATTGGAAGGAGTTTGTTTATCAAACAATCCTGATCTTGATGGTAACTTAAACGAAATATTAAATGGAGGAGCATTGAATAATCTGAAATATTTCTATGTAGATGGACCAGATATGATCTTCCCAGATGCTGTAGATTTCTGACAATTTATAACATTAGAAAAATTGGTGTTACTTTCTGTTGGAAGCAATTTACCACAATGAACAACAAAATCACTATTGCCTGGTATATCTTCATTAACAACGTTAGATACATTTGCAATGTCTGGTTCAGCATTGGGAGTATTGCCAAATCTTACAAATAGTACAAATTTATGAAAATTATTGGTTCAAAACACAAGGTTGTCATGATCATTACCATCTTGGGTGACATGAATGACAAATATGATACATTTAATGCTAAATGATAATGATTTGAGTTGAGCATTACCTACAGATTGGAGCTGACTTACTTCTATGTCATTGTTTAATTTACAGAATAATGATTTCTCAGGAACTATACCTGAAAGTTTCTCAGCATTATCATCAGTAAATAACTTTAATATCAGTAATAATACCTTTATTCGTGATGCAGATCATGATGCAGTTCTTACTTCTTGATTACAAACATGGTATGATGCTATTGCAGGTGCAAATAAAAATATTGGTAATCAACGTGATATAATTGCTCCAGTCATAGATACTGAAGCAAAGATACCACCAGTAACATCATGACCATTTACATTTGATATAAGTGTGATTGAAGGATCATATGCTATTGCAGGAGATAATTCTGAATCTGGAGTTGCTAACGGTGATGGTATGAATGTTATCTTCCAATGAACTAGTGCTAGCACATTAGACTGTGCTGCAAATCTTTCAAGTACAGCAGTTACCTCGAATAATGGTACAGTAACCTTAACTATAACTCCATCAGTAGATGGATTGTACGAATGATGTGAATTAGCGGTTGTAGATCATGGTAACAATACATCAAATACTATTACTATGAGTACAGTATGTAACGACCCTAATCTTACTATACCAAGAGATGAATGTCTAGCTATGGTAGACTTCTATACTTCTGGTGAATGATACAATTGGACTACTCAGACCAATTGGTTACAAGATCCAATAGTTGATAATTGGTATGGAGTAGAGACATTTGCTAGTGGATCGACTAATCATGTTTCCGTTATAGCATTTAATGAACCAACTGTTGGAGATGCTGATTGTGGAGCACCTTGGACTTATCATGATAATAACTATTCTGGACCACTACCGGCAAGTATTGATAATTTACCATACCTAAATCGTTTGTGTTTAAATAACAATAATATTACCTGAACTTTACCAAGTGCAATGAGCTCTTTATGAGACTTGACCCATGCATTGTTTGCCAATAATTCTATTGATGAAATTCCATCATGGTTAGACAACTTGTCATCATTGCAATATATATATTTGAATGATAATGATCTACAAGGAAGTGTGCCAAGTACTTTATGGACCTTACCTCAGGCGAGAAATATTGTCTTGAATAATAATCCAAATCTAAATGCTTGGACATTACCAGAGAATTACGATGCGTTATTGCAAATTGATTATATATATGCAAACAACACCAATCTAACTGGAACACTCTCTGTTTCAATTTGAGATCAGACGTGATTGAGATGAATTGATCTTGGTGATAATAATCTAAATGGTGCTGTTCCTGAATCTTTGACTCAATTAGCAGCATGATGAATATTTACATACTTGAGATTACAAAACAATAACTTTGATCGTGATGCAAATCATAATCCAATATCTTCTGCAGCCTTTCAAACTTGGAATGCTAACGTGTCTAACTCAAATATTTCTAACCAAAACGATACTTCAGCTCCAATAGTGAGTAATTCAATCAACGATTCATTTACTCAAACGACAACTGTTGCTGTATCATTTGATATAGATGAAAACTCATATGCGATTGCTGGTAATCTTAGTGCAAATTCAGCAAATGGGGAATGAATGCAAGTGAATATATGAGGTAGTGGAACGTGTAACGATATTGTACCAACTCGTGTGGATCAAAACTCATGAAGTGTTGCTCTATCATTTACTCTACCAGCTGCGACTGCTATATATGAAGATTGTACATACACGATAGTAGATCATGCTTGAAATGAAAGTAATGAAGTAACCTTATGAACTTTTGTGAAGTGAAATACATTGAGTGATTACTGTTTGCATCCTGATTTGACTATTCCTCAATCAGAGTGTCAAGCACTCGAAGACTTCTATACTGATACACAGATATCTTGATGGACAAATGACACATGATGGTTTACTACGCAAGATGTAGATACTTGGTTCGGGGTGACTGTTGAGGCATGACGTGTGACTGAACTAGTCTTGAATGGTAATGTCCTGAATGGTTCATTGCCAGCTACTATGAATCAACTGACTGAACTTAGCTATGTAAATTTGAGTGATAATAATATTTTGGACGTAGGTGCATGAATTGCTCAGTTAGCTAAATTGGAAGTGCTGAATTTATCTGACAATGCATTGACTATATTGGCTGGTGATTGGTCATGATTGATAGCATTAGAAGATTTGAATTTAAGTGATAACCAACTTACTGTCTTGCCAAATGCATTATCTGAAATTGATCAGTTAATATATTTGAATTTGAACGATAATCAATTAACTAACTTCTTGCCTTCATCAGTATGAACAGCGCCATTAGCATCTTTGGAGAATTTATATATTGCAAACAACGCTCTTACATGAGCATTATCTCCTGAGATTGCTGAACTTACATCATTGGTTTGGTTAGATGTAAAAAATAATACGTGAATAAGTAGCTTGCCAACAAATATTGGTGATTTAGTGAACTTACAAACATTTAGAATTGATAATGCATCACTAACAACATTGCCAGATAGTATATGAAATATGAGTAGTCTATATACATTGTTTGTGAATGGTAATGATATATCAGTATTACCTGCTGCATTTACCAGTCTCCCAAGCATCAACTTCTTGCGCCTGGATAATAATAATCTTAGTACATTGCCAGCATGATTTGGTTGATTAACAACACTTCGTAAATTATATCTAAACAATAATGTCTTAACATCACTACCTAGTGATATAGCTAACATTACTAATTTGACTCACTTATATGCATATCAAAACAATATCGTTGGTACGCTAGATGATAGTTTCTCTGGACTAAGTGCAATGAAAGAATTCTACGTATATGAGAATGCTCTTTCTCGTGATAAGGATCCAATATATAATGCATTACTTAGCCCAACATTACAATCATGGAAATCTCAACGTATTGCAAATTGAGCTGTATTCCAAATTCAATTACAGGACGATACGGTAGGACCAATCATTTCTTGAACGTGAACTATACCTGATCCATTACTCTTATTCTTTGAATACGATCTAACATGGGATGAGGAATCATTTGCAGTAACAAATGTATGAGATGAATTAGCTTGGAATTTCACATGATCAGCTAATTGTCAACAATTGAATGTGACTCCTGCTACGGTGAATACCCAATCTGGAAGTGGTACGTTTACGTTTAGTTCATTGATTTCTGATCAATATTCTGATTGTGGAGTGTACTTATCAGATCATGCATGAAATGCATCGAATGTAGTCTTGTTCCCAGAGTTCTACTATTCAAATGAGATTTGAGATTTCTGTCAAAATACCGCATTCAATAGTTGAGACCCTGATGTTATACCAGCATCTGAATGTCAAGCATTATTGGATTTATATCTTGGAACAAATGGAAATAATCCAGTTGATGCTCCAACATGGGCAAGAAAAGATAATTGGTTTACTACATATGATGTAGAAGATCGATGGGGTGTACGTACAGCTATATATGACGGGCAAATGCATGTTGATGGATTATATTTCAATTCACAACTAACTGACTCACAACATAATTTGTTCATACAAAATATTCAAGGAAATAATATGATAGGTTCATTAGCTGCTTCTATATGAAACTTGACTTATTTGAAAGATTTCAATCTATCTAAAAATGATATAACCTGATCAATCCCAAGCACCTTTGTTGCTCTAGATAGATTAGAAGAATTACATCTATTGGATACAGATATGTCATGAACACTTCCTGATCTATCATCATTTGATCAATTGAGAGTACTACAAATTCGTGATAATGAATTTAGTGGAACTTTACCAACAGGTATGAGTGTGTTGGAGACATTTGATGTTACAAGTAATGAATTCTCTGGTGATATACCAGCTTGAGTGGCAAGCATGACTAGTCTCATAAAATTACGTTTGAGTAACAATAACTTGACTGGTTGGATACCATCTGGATTTGGATCTTTGACTGCTTTAGAGGAACTAGAAATAAATAATAATAGTCTTGTGGGAACACTGCCAAGCACATTATTAGGGTTAACTGTATTGGATAGATTTACTCTCCAAGAAAATAATCTTGATCGTATTGCACCAAATAACAATGCTCGTATCCCTGCCGCATTAACTAATTGGTATAATAATACTATCGTTGTGACAGCTAGACAAAATCAATGAGATATTACACCGCCAGTACTTGCGGGTTCAGGAACGATACCTTGGCAAGTGTCTTGATCAGTAGCATATGATCTAACAGTGACGGAAAATTCTTATGCAGTTGATATCAACTGAGAGCCTATGCAATTACAGGTTTCTGGTGATTGATCTTGTCCATCATTAGTACTTGACTGAGTAACATGGAATCAATGAACTCAAACGATAAATATAACTCCAACTACTCCTGGTAGTTACATTGATTGTGAAGTAGAGTTGATAGATCATGGAGGAAATTCTTCAGAATCTGTTGTCTTACCTTCATTTATCTATGCATTGGGAAATTATACTATTTGTTATGATCCTGCTATTACAGTAGATATTGAAGAGTGTATTGCACTTATTGACTTGTATGAAGACACAAATGGTGAAGATTGGAATACTGAATCAGATGTAATACCTACAAATGATTGGGCTGTATCTACAGATGTTAGTGAGTGGTTTGGTATTACAGTCTCAGCATGACATGTAACTCGTATTGATATGGGATGAGTAAATGCAAATAATTTGAGTGGCACATTAAATGATAGTATAGAAGACTTAGACTTCCTAGAAGTCTTGGATGTGAATGGTAATGTATTGTCTTGAAATATACCATCAACGTTAAATTCTATATCAACATTGCGTGAGATATATCTCCAAGATAATAATTTGACGTGATGATTACCAGATCTATCATGACTTGGAGGTTTGACTCATCTAGATGTATCAAACAATACTTTAGGATGAACTATTCCTACATGGATTTGATCTTTGACTAACTTAGTTGAATTGAAATTGTCAAATACTGGTCTAGAGTTAATATTACCTATACAATTGTATACGTTAGCTAATCTCGAAAAATTATATCTAGATGATAATGAATTGATTGGATGAGTAGATACAGGTATATGATGATTGACAAGTTTGACTGAACTTCACTTGTGAAATAATCAATTCGTGTCTACAATTCCTGCTAGCATTTCTAATCTTACAGCATTGACGTTGTTGAACTTATGATGAAATGAATTTGTTGGTTCGTTACCAAGCAGCTTTGATGGATTGGCATCATTGACATACTTAAATGTAGAATCTAACAATCTTGATCGTGATATTGATCCAATTCATAAAGCATATGTAGAAACATTTAGTGCATTAGAGGTGCGAGTGAATGCTCTTGATTCTGCACTTACTAGTCAATGAGATATCACTGCTCCAAATATAACTGCAGTTACTAATAATGCAGATATACCAAATGAGCTATGACAAGGATTTGACTATGTGATAAATGTAATTGAAAATTCATATCCAGTAAATAGTCAATGAGTAGGTATGGAGCTGAGTATAGTATGAGCGTGAAATTGTCCAGATCTTCTTATATCTGACAATACAAGATATGTAACCACAAAAAATGGTGAACATAGCTTATATATTACGCCAGCTGCTCAAGAAAACTTTAATGGATGTTCAATTCGTATTGTAGACCATGCTGGAAATGATGATATATTGGCATTGCCTACGTTTACAGCTAATCTTCATTGTGGTAATGGGATTGTTGAGGATGGACAAGGTTGAAGAGATGACTTTGGAGAAGACTGTGATGAAGGAAGAAAATGTGAGAATGGAGATAGTTGTACATGAACATGTTCAGATGGTAGTGCATGTATACCACGTATGTCTAATAACTGTAATCCTTCATGTAAAGTATCACGTTGTGGAGATGGATTTATAGATCTTGATGGGTTGAATGTCTCTGAAATATATGATGATGAAACCTGTGATCAATGATCATATTGTTCAAATGATCCGACAATTGATTGTACGTATGATGTTTGAGCATGTGCAAGTAATCCAATTACATCAGCTCGTTATTGTGAACAACGTACAGTATGATGATGTGTTTCATGTAAAGCACAGTGATGTGGAGATGGATTTGTAGATGTGAATGCATGAGAAGAATGTGAAGATCCAATTTGAGATCCAAATAAAGTTGATGACGGAGACGGTTGTAGTAGTAGTTGTCAAATAGAATTCTGTGGAGATGGTACGCGTGATGAAAATGGTCCAGATAATGTATTATGAACTGCTGATGATGAAGAATGTGATGAAGGTGGTAATAATGGTATTGCTGGTGGATTATGTGATACTAGTTGTAAAATACTTAATAGTACATGTTCATTCTGTTATGAAAATTGTGATGGTGGTACTTGAAGCCATAGTATCTACTTATTGATGGATGTATCATGAAGTATGGATACAATCACTACCAATGGAAATACAAGAATGAATAATGCTAAACAAGGTGCTACAAACTTTGTAAATATTGTAAAAGACAGAGCTCAAACAAATACATCATTCCAGTCAAAGATCTGAGTTATGACTTTCAATGGAGATGAAAATGTAATTAGAACTCCAACAAGTGATTATGACCAATTGATCTCTGATATTGCATCTATAAATAATCCAAATGGATGAACAAACTTTGGTGATGCTATAGAAAGAGCAAGAAGTTACTTTGCTTCAAATGATAGAAATTATGAGCAACATGTGATCTTACTTTCTGATGGTGAGCCAACTGTAGGTGCAAATAATTCATCATTTAGTCAGTATGCTAACGAACCAGGAGAATGGGCATTGTTCCAAGCTTGAGAAGCTAGGACTGATCAAAATGCTTTAGGTGGTTATTTACATTTGTATACGATTGCTGTAGATCAAACTGATGAGTGATTGACATATATGTCTCATTTATCATCATCTACAAAATTGAACTATGCTTGGCAAGGACCTACAAATACATCAAATGTATCACAAAGTAGTACGTTTGGTTCAAATATTCCAAATCTAGCAATAAATGCATTTACTAACGGTGCAGAGTATAGTTTGACTGATAATGCTAACGATCATCGATGGGAATTAGATCTAGAAAATAATATTAATATCGAAACATTGAATATCTGGAATCGTATTGAAAATGCTTCGGATACTACAGATCTTACTATAAGAACCTTAGATTCTTCGAGAAATGAGATTGATGTCTTTAATATAAATGGAACTGTGTGAAGACCAGATCTTTGAGATATTATATCTAATGGAACGAGATATGTGAGAATTGAAATGGTAGGTTCTACTCCTGCAAATACATTTAATCCTTCATCATTAAATCCAAAATTATGGTTGGATGCAAAAGATATTGATGGTGATGGAATATTGTCAGATGTTGAGTCAGAAGTATGTTCAGTATCGTATCCTACACAAAATATATTAGATGAAGATTTTGAGTCTATCGGTAATTGAACACTGTGATCAAATGGTAATATTTATTCTGAAGCGTGATATTCATTAGATTATAGCCAATCATGAAATAGAGGTAGAGTAAGATATGGTTCCTCTAGAATGCAAGATAATTGATGAAATGGTGCTATTACTTTGGATGTAGATAATAATGGTAATTTTGCAACAAATTATCTTACCTTTACTGTAGACATGTCCAGTGTGCAAGCTAGTAACAATATTGACTTGTCATTTGATTGGTCTGATCATGGTGACGAGGATCATGCTGAAGATGTAGTTCAAATAAGATGATCTACTTCAGATTCATGGATTACTATTTATGATCGAAAAGATAATGATATTTGAAATGGTGATTATCAGACTGTGTCCAACTTAGATATTGATCAATTCATATCAGATAATAGTCAAACATTAACTAGTTCATTCCAATTGAGATTCTCTCAAAGGGATAATTATAGAGCTACATCTACTACTGCTAGTGATTGATTGAGTATTGATAATGTCTTGATTAGTTCATCATCAAGTAGTTGATGAGTACAAGTAAATTGTACAGATGAATGAGAGATCACTCAGTGGATAGATAAGTCTGGAAATGGAAACAATCCTGAACTCCTCAATGCATCATTGGAAACAGATGCAGATTTGGAAGTAGGTGTGTACACTGATAGTGACGATGGAGGTATAAGATTTGATGGGTCAGACCTGACTGATGGAAATGGAACTATAATGTATGTAGTTGAAAAATATGGTAATGACTACGATGGAGCACTTCTTCAGTCGACCAATACAAGTATTTATCTTCTTGGTGCATATTCTAGATATATGAGGACCTTATATCTAAATAACGATCCTTCGTATATCAATGGATATAATTCAGATTATACTGATCCACAGTTATATACGTTTAGTACAAATGGATCTGATTTTGTTTTCCGTAATCGTGGTACTCAGTATGATCAATGATGAAGTCATAATTCGATCGCTGGTATTACTTGGTGAATAAACTCATACGGTCAATACAATAATAGTGGATATGGAAGAAGTGATAATATAATTAGTGAAATACTTGTATTTGAAGATACACTTACAGCGTGAGAGATAGAGCAAGTAGAGTGATACTTAGCTAGAAAGCGATGATTTGTGGACGCATTACCTGTATCTCATTCAGCTTGAGGATCGAATGGTCTTGGACTTAGTGAAGTTGAAGTTATTGGTTGTCCTGTAAATCTTCCTTCTTGGGAGCCAACATGTACTGATGTATATCATTATGCTGACTTTGGTGGTGATATTATTGAAACTTTATATGGTCATGTGTTTGGTAATGTTTTCTGTGGATGTGAACCAACATTGCAATGATGTAATGAGTGTGGTAATGAGATTGTAGAAGCAGATGCAACACCAGCAGAACAATGTGATATAGGTAAATACTGTGAAGATCGATGAGTAGTATCATGAACTGGTACAGCTTCAGAAGTATGGGATGGTACTTCATGTACAGTTAATGGTGATGCTGACTGTATAGCAGCGGGACTTACTACATGTAAAACTCGTTATGGTGAAGGGTGTACAGAATATTGCCAACTTGAAGAATGTGGTGATGGAGTTGTTCAATCTTGGCTTTGAGAAGAATGTGATAACGGAGAAGGATGAGTAAGTGTAAGTAATGATGGATGTTCTGCAGAGTGTAAAATAGAGTATTGTGGTGATGGAATGGTACAGGACGCATTGAATCCTCAAGAATTATGTGATGATGGATGAGTTTGTTCAAATGATCCTTCTATCATTTGTAATCAATATCAAAATTCACCATGTGCATCGCCAGATGATGCATGTATTGATGGCCTGTGTGAAGATGGTGTGACTTCTTGTTCATTTATAGATATGAGTGGTTGCGGTGTTTGAGCAACTTGTGTTCCACAAAGTGGAGATGGTTGTACTGAATCTTGTACCTTTGAACTTACTAACAGATGTGGTGATAGAATTATTCAATCACCAAACGAATCTGGATTTGAAGAACTTTGTGATCCTGGATCATATTGTGATGATGGTACACCATGTGAAGATGATGTAACAGTTTGTGGTGATGGAAGTTGTAAACCTCGTTTTGATGAGGCAACTAGTTGTACAGCGAATTGTGATTATGGTTATTGTGGTGATTCTTATGTTCAATCATGAACATTCACAGGATTAGGTAGTACAAATCTAGTAAATAACGTTATTACATTAGAAAATCCACATCCAATACCAGCTAATGTAAATGAAAGCGAGAACAAAGAGCAATTTGGTCAATCTGTTATCAATATTTGAGATGTAAATAATGATGGTACTGACGACTTTGCTATTTGAGATCCGTATGATGATGCTGGAGGTATAGATAGAGGTGCTGTTCGAGTACATTTGATGAATGCTGATGGAACAGTACAAAATGAGATAAAAATAACTGTTCATGATCAATGATCATCTTCTGAAGATCACAATAGATCATACTTTGGTATGTCGCTAGCAGCAATTGGAGATATAAATAATGATAATATTCCAGATATTGCTGTTGGGGCTCCATATGATAAAGCATTTGATCCATTTGGAAGTGCTCCGTGATTAAATGTATATGGTGCAGTCTATATAATTTCATTGAACAGTAATGGTACTCGTAATGATGTAAATAGAATACATGGTAATGAAGATGAATTATTATTTGGTAGTGCATTAACATATCTATGAGATCTTGATGGTGATACTGTTGGATCGTTAGCAGTAAGTATGCAAATACAACCTGAAGATACGACAACCTGATTTATGCCAGGGGTAAGTGTGATCGAAATGAACACATACAATGCTCCTAACTCTTCGGTTCGTATAACAGAAAACGCTTGATGATTTACTGGTACTTTAGCAGTTGGTGAGTGGTTTGGTAAAGCACTTGCAAATGCAGGAGATCTAGATGGTGATGGAGTTAATGATCTACTTATTAGTGCACCTTCATATGTGTATTATGGATACTTTAAATGAACTCCATACAATGGAGATAATCCGATAACTGTAAGTCGTATATTCTTTGCTACCTTGAATACTGATGGGTCAGTGAAATGAATTCGTACGATATCTCACACTGATGTTACAGCTGCTAGTAGTGATAGATTTGGTAGTTCACTAGCAAGTCTATGAGATTTGGATGCTGATGGAGTTAGTGATATTGTCGTGTGAGCAGTTGCTGATGATGATGGTGGAGAACACAAATGAGCAGTTTATGTTCTATTAATGAATGACGATGCAACGGTGTCATCAGTGAAGAAAATTTCTGATACGGTGAGTAATTACTCTTGAACCTTGTCTAGTGATGATAGATCAAACTTGTGAGTTTCTGTTGCTGGTATAGGTGATTGGAATAGCGATAATTATCAAGATATACTAGTGTGAGCAAGTCGTGGAGCAACAGAAGGTGCTGCATATCTTATGTATCTATCTACTGATACTATTATTGTAAATGAACAATGTGATCCAAGTTCTCGATGTGAATTAGATACTGAGTATGTAAATGAATGTGTCACGGATGCAGATTGTAGCTTTAGCGATGTTAATGGTAATGTTCTGGACTTATGAGCATGTGTCGTAAAACCAAATGCAAACTGTACAGACGAATGTATACTCAATATTTGTGGTGATGGTATTATCAATCCTGGTAATGATAATGATCCAAACACAAATGATCTAGATGGTTCTCAGACTGAGAGCTGTGATCCATGACAAGTAGATTCTAGCTTGTGTTATAGCCCAAATAGTACTGTAGGCCCAGCATGTACGTTTACTTACTGTGGAGATGGACTACAACAGTCGCTCAATGGTCTATGACAACAAGAACAATGTGATGATGGTCCATGAGGAAGTGCAACTTGTACAAATACCTGTGTACTAGTAGATCCAAATGACACATATTGTGGAGATGGAATACAACAAAATCCAAATGATACATGATTATGAGGTCCAGCATGAAATTGAGTAGAGGAGTGTGATGATGGTCCATGAGGAAGTGCAACCTGTACATCAGATTGTGTAAGACAAGGACTGTATTGTGGAGATGGGGTAGTTTCAGATCCAAATGATGATGGAGTGAGTGAAATGTGTGAAAACGATACACAATGTACCTGAGCTGGAGAAACGTGTGGTGGTTGTGTATGTGTCGTAGAAGTATGTGGAAACAATATTCTTGAAGGAGATGAACAGTGTGATGATGGTAATACTGCTTCAGAAGATGGATGTAGTGATATATGTGAAATAGAACTTCCACTTATTGTACCACAAAGCTATAGCGATTCGTGTATAGATGCTTGACTTCCATCTATAAATGATGGAGAGGTACTACCTCTTTGGTGGCAGCTTGAATTGTCTGACGCGGTACAACCTACAGAAGTAGATTGTGCAGCTGCACTTGCTACAAATAACCCATCTGGGTATGCTGTTCCAGGAGATATGTTGTGTGAATTTGGTGTGTATCCTCCAGGTACTGAATCAAATCCTGAATATGTTCCGGAGTTTACCTATCAAACAAACTGTATTGATTCAGCAGTAGCACCATTAGTACAAAGTGCATATGCGTTGAGTAATATTGTGAATCCTATACTTGGTTCAGAAATTATAGATGTCTCTACACTTTCTACATGGCGAAATTGACAGTACGGGCAATATAAGCTAAAATTGGAAAACATCAATTTTGATGCATGTAGTTATGGTAGTTGATGAATAGTGGAAACGACAAACTATACATTACCAATAGCTCCAGATAATGTATGTGAAATTAACGTATCTGTAACTGATCCATATATTGCACAAAAATGAGCAACCCTACAAACAATAGAAAACACAGATCTATCGATGTTAATGAGTTCAGCAGGTGAGTCATTTAATACTGATGGAACACCATTGAATACAAATAGTCAACTCAATACAATTGCTGAATATAACGATGATGATGTGTTGTACCTTGCTACTGAGTTTGCAGAAACATATGAAGATGAAACAATACAAGAAATTCAAATGGCTGGAAATGATGTCTTCCAGAAAGTACCAAATACTGCTATCTACTTCTGGAATGCAGATGAAAATAGGCCAAACTGACGAACACCATGAATGACACAAACACTTGAAATAGATGCTGTGAAGTTGCAAAGTCTACTGATTTGAAGTGGTTGAGTGAGAAATGATATTGGTTCATTTACGCTAGTAGTGAGAGGGGCTGATCTGAAAATTCTAGGAGATATAGATAGTGTCTTGGGTAACGATATAAATGGAATGTATATTGTCCCAGAGGGAGATATTATCTTCTGAGCTGATCTTTCTATTTGTACTTCGTCTCAGGTGATAAAGGGTATCTATTTGACTAACAATAACTTTGTCTCCGAAGAATTTATCAACAACGATCCTACAAGAAGTATCTGGTGTCCAAGAGGTAATCTGCTTATTCAGGGTATTTTGGTTGGTGATGGTGTAGATGAGGCATTCTATAGATCTAGACGTACTCCAATGGATAGTCGATGAGATAATGCATATCTGTTCTTCTGATGAGAATGATCTGAATGACAACAAGATGTAGCTACACAGGCGAAGATGACCTTCGAGACTTGTTATGTGCCAGCTATATTAGATGAAGCAGATCAGACATTTGGTACTCAGGATTCAACCTGAAACAACGTAGGTTATTTGGGAGGTATTCCTAAATTCTATGGTGAATGTAATCATTTTAATTGGCAAGACTTCAGGGATGATGCCGTGATCTATATCAATGATAATGTCGTAGTTCCTGAGTATTGTCTTTCAGCGCCAAATGCTGTAACACCGAACGTAGTATATAGATGATTGAAGCCACCATTACCTACTCTATGTGATGCTAGTGCGACTTCATCTACTGTTCTTCTATTTCCTCCACAAGCAGAATTTCCAACAAAACATCCAATATTAGTGAACTATACACATCCAGAATGACAATGTGCATCACCTGATGCAAATACAACTATTGCCACTGAATATGTGCCTACTTGAATAAATATAGAATGTACTACTATTGGATGAAATGGAGATCAACTATGTAAAGTAATTAATGGTGAAATAGTGTGTTCATTGAAGTGTAAAACTGCATATGATCATTGTCCGGCTCCATATACTCCACAGTGGAATCAATTGGCAGCTCACTTGGTACAAAATGGTGCTCCATGGTGGCCTAATAATATTTCAATGGCACCACTAAGAGATGCGTTTGTTGGGTTTGAAGAATTTAATATATATAATATTATAAGTGATGTTAATACATTAAATAATTGAGCATTGGCTATGGATTATTTAACATCAATTACTTACTGACGATTATCTCAAGCTCAAACTACAAGTTTAATACAGCAATTTACAAAAGAAGAGGAAATCTATAGTGATGCGGCAGTACTTATAGAAACGAGTGCAGGTGTCTGGGATAATCTTCCTCCAGGTGCAGCAGACCTACTCAATGATGTAGAGGCAGTAGTCAAAGGATAGTAAAATACATATAATTATTGAGAGTGAGGTGGAGATGTTATCTATATTTTCCACCTTACTTATTGTATTTGATAGATTATAATACTTATATGTCAATAAACCTTGACTTATCTAATAACAAAAATAGTATATACATATTGTTTTTATTATGTATAAAAATACATGAAACCTTTCGATATTACTGAAACTGATTCTAATAAAAAAGTTAATGATTATGAAATTGTTGAGATAGTTTCTGTTGAAGAAGTAGGTTCAGGAATGATCAGTGTTAAATGACTTACAGCTACTGGTATACTACTAGTTTTTATGGTATTTCCCAATGATTGAAATTCGCAAATTCCATGTAATGTAACTCCTTTTCCTCCTCAAGTTGAGCAAGGTCAGAATTTTACATTTATAAACAATGAATGAAATCCATTATTTGTTACTGAAACTACTTGATGACGAACAAATTGAACTGCACCTTGATTAGATACAGATGCTGATCATGAAAGTGGCGTTAATCCATCGAGACTTTATTGACCAGGAGCTATGTGACGATGAGTAACTGAAAATTCAACACAAACAATACCTACTTGATTTTATGAATTTGAGCGTAAGGAGTTTCCATCATGATGTATAGATACGGTAGTTGTACAAGTAGTAGAACCATGAGTCCTTCCACTAGATCTTATTGATAGTCAGTTTGCTTGGGATGGAGATGATATTAAAGTTGATTGGACTACTGCGAATAGATTAAATACTGAGGAAACCTGTACTGATATAGCTGATGAGGATTGAGCGTATGCTGAAGCAGGATGTATTGAATATGATGAGCCAAATAGTTCACAAGAAGAGGACTTTTCTATGCGTATCTCAAGAGATGAGATTGAGGATATAGTATGAAGACTCCGTCCATGACAGACGATTTACCTGAGACTTCGTAACGTTGATACAGATTGAGCTACACAAAACCATCCGGTTGTTGCTTTGACTGTTGATGACGATGGAAACGTATTCTATTCTATTATCTATCCAAATCCTGTAAATCAAGGTCAGAACATAACTATAGAGACTAATCTTCAGGATGGTCCATTATATATATCAGTTATTAATGCAAACTGACAAGAGGTGATGAGTCAAGTTTCTATAGGTTGGCTAGTTACTTTACAAAATAATTTACCATCAGGGATTTATGTTGCTAGAGTATCTAATTCTAGCGATGGTAGTTGAGATACAGATGTACAAAGATTTATAGTAAAATAGGCATAGTATAATATTTTTATGAAAACATCCTGATTACTCAGGATGTTTTTTTATATAAGACAAACTTTGAAGAAGTCGTCAAGTACACTTTTTATTGTATTGTCAGATTTTTTGTAGTCTACCAAACAGTAGGTACACTTATAGTAGAAACTTTATTTTTGCTATGTAGTATGTGTAGACGTTTTTTCTTAGTGTTCATATTGGTGAGTGTGCTTATATTTTCAAGAAGTTCCTTGGTGTCTGCAAATACACCCATATGTTCTGATCCTGCGTTAACAGTGCCAGAAGAGGAGTGTGAAGCGCTAGCAACGTTGTATGATGCAACCTATGGGTATCAATGGTTCAATTCTAGCAATTGGTTGAATTCTCCTGATGTACAGAGCTGGCATGGAGTTACCGTCTCTTCAGGTCATGTAACAGCAATTGAACTAAACTCAAATAGATTGCTATGATGACTACCAGCAGCCATAGGTGACTTGGCTTACTTAGAGACACTGTCTTTGGAAAATAATTTTCTCGTGAGTGTGCATATGAATATCTGACAAGCAACATCTTTGCGTGATCTCAATATTTCATGGAATAATTTAATCTCGCTGCCATCTTCAATAGAGCAGCTGACTCAATTAGAATTGTTACATCTAGAACATAATAATCTCTCGAGCCTACCAGATATATTTGCCAACCTCCAACAGTTGGAAATATTGTATGCTCAGTACAATGATTTTACGAGTTTACCCTCTAGTATCGGAGCACTATGAGTGCTAGATATATTAGATGTTTCTTTCAATACATTGAGTGTATTGCCTGATGAAATTACACAAATAACATCATTAACAATATTAGATCTTGAATGAAATGAGATTACTCAGCTCCCAGATTTACTATGAAACATGGAATCGTTAGGAGTACTGTATGCTCAGGATAATTTGCTGTCAACATTGCCAGAAAGCACAGTAGATCTTATGAATTTATATTATCTAGCTTTACATAATAATGCATTTACTGTATTGCCTAATGTAGTTACCCAACTTTCAGAACTACAATATTTGCGTGCAGATAATAATACTATTAGTGAATTGCCAAGTAGCTTTGCTAGTATGTCAAAATTGGTTACCATCTATCTCAATAACAATCAACTTAGTGAACTTCCTAGTGATATTGAAGATATTTCAACTCTACGTTTTGTGTATCTTCAAGACAATATGATACGTTGAAGATTGCCAGATACCTATACACAACTCACAGACTTACATAGGATATATCTGTTTTGAAATGAGCTTGATCGTGATGTAGATACTGATCATGAAGTATTATTGAGTCCAGTACTTGAAACTCGGAAAGTAAATCTTGAAGGCGCAGGTAAGCAAGTATTGTTTGCAGATCAGGACGATACAACTGTACCTATTATACAGGCTGAGACTATACCTACAGGATGGTATGCTTCTGGTGTTGCTATGGACATTTCTTGGGAAGAAAATAGCTATGCAGTTGATGCACAATGATCGTGAATGAGTCTCGTGGTAAGTGGATCTACTGCTTGTGATACACTTTCACTTTCCACTACTGATATTACGCAGCAAGTTTGAACATCAACGCTTACTCTAGCTGGGACTGGTGTGTATAATAGCTGTGATATACATCTTATTGATCATGCAGGAAATGTTTCCTTGCCTATCACACTAGAAAGTATTGTTTTGTGAAGCGATCTATATTCATTTTGTCTCCTAGAAGATTTTTCTATTACAGCTCATATTCCTAGAGAAGAATGCGAGGCTCTTGCAAGTTTATATCTAGCAACTGATGGTGATAATTGGACATCATCTACAAATTGGTTTGCAACCACTGATGTAGAATCATGGCATGGGGTGAGTGTATTCGATGTTGCTGGGCAGAAATATGTTCAAGGATTGTATCTGCACAAAAGTTCTGGAAGTGATACTGATGGATTTGTTGCAAGCTGGAATGGTAACAACCTAGTAGGAACTCTTCCATCAGAACTATGAAATCTTTCCAAGATTGAACATATGAACTTAAGTAAAAATACTCTTGGCTCTTTTCCTGAGCATATATGAACTATAAACTCATTGAAACGTTTGATTTTGGTAGACAGTAATATGTTTGGTGTCCTTCCAGGATCTATGGAAAACATGGATATGTTAGAGATTCTCAATATGCAATCAAATCCCTTGAGTGGTACGTTGGATGTATTGAAGAATATGGATATGCTTCAGCAACTTCTTGCTTCAAACACCAATATTTCTGGGGAATTGCCAGTATCATTGACCATAAACTCACAACTACAAGATATAAGACTAGAATCTACAAATATTTCATGAGAAATACCAGAGGAACTATGAAATCTAGAAAGTCTTGAAAAATTATATCTGTGAAATACGAACCTTCATGGGCAACTTCCACTGAGTTTTGTAAATCTTGATGCTATGGAGCATATATCTATAGAATTTAGTTATTTTGATCGTAAGGCAGATCACACAGTGATTATAGACCCATCTTTGGATGCATGGTTACTTGAGTTGCAATTAGTTAAACTTTGAAGTCAAAAAGATGATACAGCTCCTAGTATAGCAAGTACTGCAGTACTTGCCGAAATTGCTACGTGAACGATGCAGTATACACTAGATATACAAGAAAATAGTTATGCAGTTACCCTTTGAGGGAACTGAATGAGTGCAACAGTGACGGGAAGTGGTAGTTGTTCATCCTTGGCTGTTTCTGAGATTATGATTGCTAGTGGTACTACGAGTGTAGATTTAACACCTGTAGCAACAGGATGATATATTGACTGTGTTTTACAGGTTATTGATCATGGGGGAAATACATCAAATGAGATAGTTCTTCCATCGTTTGTGTTTGGTGTATGAAATGAAACTGTATGTTGGAAGAATGATCTAACAATTCCATTTGACCAATGTATAGCACTGGTTGATATATATGAAGCTCTTTCTGGAGATACATGGTTAAATATTACCAATTGGCTAGAGTCGCCTGATGTATCATCCTGGCAGTGAATACAAGTAAATTCTGGAGCTGTAATAGCTATAGACATGTGATGAGCACAAGCAAATAATGTAGCATGAGAACTGCCGGATGTGTTTTTAAATCTACCCAATCTAGAATATATATGATTTGGAGATAATGCGCTTTCTGGAGTATTACCGCCATCTTTATTTACTCTAGAAAAATTAGTACATCTTGATCTTTCAAATAATGCGTTGGAATGAGTTGTAAGTGAGCAAGTATGAGCTTTGATTGCATTGGAATACTTGGACCTGTCTAATAATTTATTTTCATGAATGCTCCCTCAGAATATTTGAAATCTACCTGTTTTAGAGAAGTTAGATCTTGCAAACAATACATTTTCATGAATACTTCCTGTATCATTTTCTGGAGCAGTATCTCTGCTATCTCTTGATCTTGCAAACAATACATTGTGATGAGTTCTTCCAGAAGAGTGGTCTACCTTAGTGAGTCTTGAAGAACTAGATATTTCATGAAATATGCTTCAAGGAGATATTCCATGAAGTTGGGGATATTTATTATGACTAGAAAAATTATTTCTTCAAGAAAATGAATTGTCATGAACCTTGCCTGAAACTTTTGCAAATCTATTACGTCTTGAAATACTTGATCTTTCTTCGAATACATTTGTGTGAACGACACCTTCTTCTTGGACATTGATATCTTCACTTACAACGTTATTTTTGGATGAAAATAATCTTGATCGTGATATAGATCCTACACATGAAGCATATATTGCAAGTGGTTCACCTATAGAGACATGGTGGAATACATTAGTATCTTCTCAAAGAGATAAACAATGAGATATAGTTTCTCCAGTGCTTTCTTCCACTACAACTATCCCTAGTACGATTACTGAATCTTTTTATTATACATTATCATTTAATGAAAATGCATATGCAGTAAATAGCGAAGGTAATGGTATGCAAATTAGTTTTTCTTGAAGTACTTTATGTCAGGATCTTGTTGTTGATCAACAAGATATTAAGACATCTTCAGGTAGTACAGTTTTAACTATTTCTCCATATATTGGAGGTATATATAATTGTTTCTTGCACATAACAGACCATGGAGGAAATATAGGTGAGGTATATATGTGACCGTTTGAGTTCAATACAACGTGTGGAAATGGAATTATTGATCCATGAGAATCTTGTGATGAGTGAAAATTTTGTGATGATATGACTCCTTGTACTGCAGATCCAACGATCTGTCCTGGACAATGTAGACCACGTTTGGTAGATACATGTAATCCATCATGTGAGGCATCAAGATGCTGAGATGGATATATTGATGGTGATGGTATCGATAATATAGCGTGAAATTATGATGATGAAACCTGTGATGAAAGAAGTTATTGTGATGATGGGACTGATTGTACTCGTGATCCAAGTATTTGCTGATGAGGGTATGGATCATGTAAAGCTCGTTTGATCAATGATTGTAATGAATTTTGTACTGCTGGTTCCTGTGGTGATGGGACATTAGATGTGAATGGAAATGATAATATATTGTGAACTCCAGATGATGAAGAGTGTGATGATGGGAATCCATACAATGGTGATGGGTGTAGCACGAGTTGTAGAGCAGAGTATTGTGGAGATGGATATGTAGATCCAAATGGATGAGATAATATTTCTAGTACATCTGATGATGAAGAATGTGATTTGTGATCATCAAATGGTATTCTAGGTGGAGTATGTAGTAGTACATGTGAGGTGCCAAATAGTGAGTGTGTCTATTGTTATGAAATATGTGATGGTGGTACTGGTTCTCATAGTATGTTCTTGTTGATGGATATTTCCTGAAGTATGAACAATAATTCTAGATTGCAAAATGCTAAGCTTGGTGCATCAAGTTTTGTAAACTTGGTAATGAGTGGAGCTACCGTCAATACATGATTTGAAACAAAAATTGGTATTATTGCTTTTAGTGATACTGCAACAACCTTAATCAATCCTACAACTGATTATTCTGCAGTTCTTGATGATATTTCTTGATTGTCTGCATGATGATGAACAAACTTTGGAGATCCAATTCGTGATGCTGTTGATTATTTTGAGACATACGATACATCATACGATCAACATATGATTTTACTTTCCGACGGTGAACCTACGGTTTCAAGTAATGGATCATTTACTCCTGGTGAGTGGGCATTGTATCAGGCAAATAATGCCAAAGCAAGATGAATACAAATGTATACAATTGCGGTAGATCAAACTGATGAATGATTGACCTATATGTCTTACATCTCTTCATCTACATTGGTAAATCGTGCTTGGCAATGACCAACTATGAACAAGCCTGTCTCACAAAGTAGTACAGCATGAAATTCTTCGACGTATGCTGCTATCAATGCAGCTGACTCTCTTACTCAATGAAACAATTTTTCACTAACAGACGAAGAGTATCAGGCTCGATGGCAAATAGATTTGAATGATTCTATACTTATTGACCAGATTCATGTATGGAACCGTACATCAAATACTTCCGAAACGTCTGATGTATATGTGCACGTGAGTGATCAAGCATTTGGTTCCCAAACCTTAGATGAAGTATTGGCTAATCCTTTTGTTACAAGTTATCCTATTACAGGTGAAGTAGCTAGACCAAGTTCACTTCAGCTCAACGGTCTTCAAGGCCAATATGTGAGAGTACAGCTTTCTCAAGAGAATCCTGAGACATATCCAGATCGAGAGCAGTTTACATCAACAGATTCGTGAGGAACAAATAATAATTATGAAAACTATGAAGATATTGTTACTAGCTATTGTCCGACAAACCCTGCTCACAAACTAACACTTACTTTCGATAGTTTCCATACAGAAAGGTATTATGATTTTCTCAAGGTCCATAACTGAAATAGTACGAGTGCAGCTGTTGTAGCTAATCTTCATGGAAATATACAGCCAACACCAATTACTTCTACAAGTAGTGATGGATGTTTAACGTTGGCATTTGATTCGGATTATTCTGTAACAAAACCGTGATGGAGTGCAACATTAGATAATGGTCAATGACCAGAAGTATTCACTTCAATGGATCCAGGATGAGTTTCTGATAACTATGAGAATAATCAATCGGTAACTAATACCTATTGTCCTGTAGATTCATCAGATAGACTTACTTTATCATTTAGTTCTTTTTATACAGAGAGGTATTATGATTTCCTTAGAGTATATAATGGGGAAGATACGAATGCACCATTGGTGGCTGAACTTCATGGTGAATATATTCCTGACCAAATTACCTCTACGCATAGTGATGGATGCTTAACTTTAAAGTTTGATTCAGACTACTCGGTAACTAAACCTTGATGGCAAGCTGTGTTAAGTACAGTAGTAGAGAATACCGTGAATCTTTGATTATCGGAAGTACAGATTATTGGGTGTTCAGCAGCTGACCCAGACTGTACTGACGTCTTTCATTATCAAGACTTTTGATGAATGGCAATAGAGGTATTATATGGTCATATATTTGGATCTATTCATTGTGGATGTAGACCAGAACAAGTATGTGGTATCTGTTGAGATGGATTGGTAGAACCAATAAAATGAGAAATTTGTGATGAGTGAAGTTATTGTGATGACCTTACAACTGATTGTACTGCTGATAGTTCAATTTGTGCTGCATGATGATTGGGAGAATGTAGACCTCGTTTTATTGATGGGTGTACTAATACATGTGAAGCATATCATTGTGGTGACGGAGAACTAAATCAAGTGGGTGAAGTTTGTGATGATGGAAACAATGAATCATGAGATGGTTGTAGTGATATATGTGAGATAGAAGCTTGTGGAGATGGGTATACCGATCTTGATGGAGCAGATAATATTTGGGGAACTGCTGATGATGAGTCTTGTGATGATGGAAATACTTTAGATGGTGATGGGTGTGGAGCATCATGTATATTTGAAACTTGTGGTGATGGATTTACTGATCTTGATTGAAGTGATAATGACGTATTGACTATAGTAGATAATGAGCAATGTGATACGTGACGTACATGTACAAGCACATGAGAAGATTGTACTTCAAATCCAGCAATTTGTCCATGAGAATGTCGTGTGTCTTATTCATGAATGTGTTGAATTTGATGTAAAGTATGAGTATGTGGAGATGCTTATGTGCAATCAGGTTCCATAGTAGTGGGAAGTGATACTATAGTACTATCTGAAGCTTGTGATTTAGGCATGTTCTGTGAAGATAACTTTACTCCGTGTACAAATACACCTCATTTTTGCTGATTACTATGAATTTGATGATGAACATGTGCTCCTCGTACTATATGAAATTGTACGCCAGAATGTTCAATAAATATATGTGGAGATGGATATGTATCTCCTTGAGAACAGTGTGATGACGGAAATGATATAGATGGAGATGGGTGTACCTCTAGTTGTATAGCTGAGACTTGTGGTGATGGTAGTATCGATCCAAATGGGTCTGATGAACTTTGGAATACCTTAGATGACGAAATATGTGATGACGGAAATAATATAGATGGAGACGGCTGTACAGCTTGTAAGCTAGATAGCTGTGGAAATGGTATATTGGATGTTTGAGAAGAATGCGATACGATAAATTCACAACAATGTGCTTTACCTTATTGTCGTTTGACTCGATGTGGAGATGGAACACGTCAATGGCCTAATGGTCAATTTAATTGATGAAACAATTGATATGAATCATGTGATGGCAGTATTTGATGCCTTGAAGATTGTACGTATCCTTTGTGAACTGCATATTGTGGAGATGGAATTATTCAAGATACGTGAAATAGTCAGTGACTTATTGAAGTATGTGATGATGGACTTTTGAATGGACAACTTGGTTATTGTGCAATAGATTGTCAAGAACAGCCTTCGTGTTGAAATGGTATCGTATCTGAAAATGAACAGTGTGATGATGGAAATAGTATAGATGGAGATTGATGTTCAAGTCTATGTGAATTGGATATTCCCTTGCGTGCTCCTCTAGGACTTTCATGAGCATGTGCTGAGTGAATATTACCTATTATCAATCCAGGTGAAATACTTCCATTATGGTGGCAATTAGAAGCCCAATCAAGTATTGATAGTGTATGAAACAATTGTCTCAGTATGGCTCCTTGAACATGGATACAATGAGAAAATTTGATGTGCTCATTTAGTGTGATGCATGGAAGTATTTATTGATGACAAGATACAGGCATTGATATAACTGCTAATTGTTTGGATAGTATGCATAGTGATTCTCAGCTATTAGCAGATGCAATATCTGATACTTTATGAGATAATCTTACGTATCCTATTTTGTGATCGGTAATATGAGATATACGTAGTGAACAAATTTTCCAAGAACAACAATGACAATTTACTTTAGCGTTAGATCAAGTAGATATGACCTATTGTGCTCATGTCTGATCTTGAGTAATTGAAGAAAGATCTACCTCTGTTTTGGATACAGTATGTTCTCTAGATGTGTGAGTTACTCCATCATATATAACTCAGGATGGATCAATATTTCAGGAAATTGAAAGTACTACCTTAGATATATTTACGAATATGTCCTGATCTGCATTATTTACCGTGTGAACTGCATTAGATGAAGAGGTACAAAATCAAAGAAAGAGTACATATAGTGGTAAAGAAATCGAATTTATTACCCAAGATTTTATCAATTCATATAAAGATAAGGCTACCCAAGAGCTTATAGGGATTTGGTGAGTCCCTATATATAAAGTACCAAATGAACGTATTTATGTATATCCGTGATCTTCAGATATCACACTAGATTTCTTTGAAATTCAAGAATTAGTAGAAGATGTGACTATTCCGTTTACACTTATTGTTGAACAAGCATCATTATATATTGAAGACTCATTTTGATCTGAAAACTCAGTAATGGTTGGTATGATTGTAGTGAATGGTGAGATAGAATTTGGCACAACAAGTTGTGATGAGACTCAGTTTATTCAAGGTATTTGGATTGCTGGTGAATGATTTTCATCTACTAGTATGAAAAACAATTCGTTGTCTAGTACACAACGATGCTCATGAGGAAATATTATAGTACAAGGAATGTTGATAGGAGCCTGAATTGACGATTTGAGTACTTCGAGGAGATGAGTATTACAACCATGGGATTCGAGTCAAGTATATGTTAACTACACTGATGATGAATTGCTTAGTAATAAAGCAAGGAAACTCTTTGATATTTGTTATTTCCCAGCATTGTTACTGTGACAGAACACAACTCTACAGTCCACAAGTTGAGAATATTGTGATAATACAAATGTAGATGATTTCATAGAACAAGCAAAACAAGTTGTTACTCCATTTGTTCAAGAATGGTATGAACGTGAGCAATGAGTTTATTGTCAGGAACCTGTAGTATGCGAATCCTCACTTCCTTGATTTTCATGTATCTATGATGACTCTCCTTGTGAAGAAAATGTTGTGTTTACATGTGGAGTAGAGTCCTATGAGTGTTTAGTTATAGCAGAAGAATCATGATTTGAACTATCAGATTATGCTGTTATTTGATGTGACGTGATCAATGAGTCTTCTTGATGTGATATTATTGAAAAAGAATGTAATATAGATATCGCTACCAATAATGTGACGTGTATAGAACGTTGTTCTGAATGAATAGAGTTGACTTGTCCTATTCCTCTTTCTAGCTGATGGCATATGTCTACGGAACATATGATAGTGAAATGATTTTCATCTCCTTCTACAATAGTTCCCTCTTTAGATATACTTAGAAATGCATTTGTATCATTTATGGATGTAGAATCTATGTTATGAACACTAGGGAATTGACTTGTGCTGAGTGCAAATGATGCTGCATGGTTTTCTAATACTTCTCACAAGCAAACCGTAATATGAGAAATACAACAAAGAAGAAAAACTATTAGCGAAGGATCATCATTGTATATTGAAGTAGCACCAGAGTTATGGACAGAACTACCTCCATGAAGTGATGAAATGCTTGAGTGAGTAGTATATTTGGAAAAATAAAATTATCTAAATCAACAATATAGAGATGTATCTTTCTACATAATTATCTTCAAGAATTACATAGATAAGATTTTTCGTAATGTTTAGTAATAAGCATGTATTCCATAATTTCTTTCGAGTCGATTCTTTAAAGAGGTGCTTAAAATTGACAAAAAGTTAATGTCTACATATACTTATATTAGAAAGTACTTTGTTCATTTAGTTATACATATGTACAAATATATAAAGAACATACTTCTATACAGTGTACTCTCTGGAGTACTATGTTTTGCAATATGAATCCATGCTTGGGATGCCAGTGTATCCATAGATACAGAGTTCGAAGTAGTTAGTGGGGATACTGTGGAATATGAAGTTCAGTTATTCAATGATAGTGCTTGAGGTGCATACACAGATACATGAGCAACGTTAGAAGTTACCTTCGATGAAACAGGATTAGAATTCGTATCAGAAGGTAGCTATGAACCTTTTGCTATTGCTACACTAACTTCTACTTGAGTGAATACCATAACTTGGGATATAAATTCATTTTCAGATACTCAGTTTGAAGATAATTTTGTTAGATTTATCATGAGATGAATACTTGTGGGAAGCTTTGCTACTACAGCTGAAATTATTCCTTGACCATCAGCTCCGGCTGAACAAACTACAGCAAACAATACCGCATCGACTAGTATTCAAGTAATCAATTCTATCATAGACGGTGAGTGTGGTACTGCAAGTGGTGCAGTGTATTACAGTGGCTATGTTTTCAATGACTCACCTGAACTTTGTGTAGCATGATTACCATTCAATCCTGCTAATGCAAATCAACCTTCACCAACCACTTCATGATTTGTCTGGGATTGTATTAGTAATACTGGTGGTCAACCAGATGCTTGTACTGCAGATATCAGATATTGTGGAGATACTATAGATGATCCTGAAGAAGAGTGTGATGATTGATGATCGTGATCTGATGCTTGTACAGATGTGTGTACACTCACGTTTTGTGGTGATGGAACAACTCAAGCTACCAATGGTCAGTGAGGATCAGAAGTATGTGATGATGGAAATACAGATGAGGATGATGCATGTTTGAATACATGTCAATTTTCATTTTGTGGAGATGGTATACTTCAAACAACCAACGGTATGTGATGAGCTGAGTCATGTGATGATGGAAATGGTATCGAAGACGACGGATGTAATAGTAGTTGTGAAATCACAACGAATGGAGTCTGTGGAGATGCAGATGGATTACCAGTATATGATGTAGATGGTAACGGAGATCAATTGACATGAGGAAATAGTGAGTTATGTAGTGGATCAATCGCTACGTGATTTGTATATAGTGGAACAACGCATACATTTGACTGGACGTGTTTATGATCGATAAATGGATGATCAGATGTAACGTGTGGAACGACAGAGTTATATTGTGGAGATAGTGTACCATGATGAGCTGAAGCTTGTGATGATGGTAATAATCTCTGAGATGATGGGTGTTCAACTATATGTGAGTGGGAAGTACCTTCATGTACTCTTGATATTACTCCTTGAACAGGATTTGCACCGCTTTCAGTAACTGCTGGATATACGTTACCAGCTTGGGCAACCTTGGTAGACATAGACTGGCAAGATGGAACGATAAATGCCTCTTCTACACATACTTATGTGACTACAGGTAGTTTTCTTGCTCAGATGACGGTTGCAAATACTGACAATGGCGCTGTAACTGCTACATGTGCTGACCTTGTTCAGTCAAGTACTGAATGTTGAAATGGACTTCAGGAAATATGAGAAACTTGTGATGCATGAGTAAATAATGGTGTTGTTTGTGATCCAGCGTATTGAGGTTCATGTTCATATTGTAGTAGTCAATGTAGAACAGTCGATATATTATGATGAGTATGTGGTGATGGAATTGTACATCTGCTTGATGGTGAACAGTGTGATGATGGAAATACAGAAAATAATGATGCTTGTCCAAATGATTGTCAGTTAGCAGTATGTGGTGATGCTGTCCAAGAATGATTAGAGACATGTGATGATGGGAATACTGAATCTGATGATGGATGTGATGCAATATGTGTATCAGAATGACCTCCGCCTAGTCGTAAAGGATCAAGTAGATCTACTTCCAATAGTTCTACGTTTGTAGCTTCGACAGCATCTGTAGACCAAGAAGAGGAGATAGATAAAGAAACCAATGAAGATACAAATGAAGATGCTTTAATTCTTGAAGATCAAAGCGAAGCAGAAGATAATGATAAAGAACATGATGATACAAAACATATACAGGAGCATAACTCTCCTATAGATATTTTTGCATTTATTAGATCACGTAATTTTTCTATTATGCAAGTGATTAAAAAACGTAATGCTTATGTTCGTCAAATGAAACTTCTTCATGATATATTGAGAGAAAGGAATGTAGTACCTGAAAAAATACATGCAGCAGCTCCAGTTAGGACAGTACCTACTATTCCAACACCTAGTATTCCAAATACTAATAACACTCAAAAAGACCTATCTTCAAAGACGGAATCCTCAAAAGCTGAATTGAAGGCGGCATTGGCTCAGTACTTGATGATGAAATAAGTATATATAGTGTATAATTTATAATTGTTTCATGGTTTTCTTTAACCATGGATATGATAATCACGTATATACAACGACAAAAACACATCACAAACCTAATCGTTTTCGTCCTCAAAGAGGCAATAGCGAGTTATAACTGAGTCAAATGATACTACTTACGACTGTAACGAATCAAATGATACATAGTTGTTTATATGAGACATGTGGTAGTACCATATGTTTTTTTGCTATTCGTAGTGCTCATCATAAGAAACATATTTCTAGAAGTACTTGCATGATTATTCATCATACGAGATTATATTTCCATACGAGTGGAATTCAAATAATACATCATAGCGCTACACCAAAGAGATTTATTCATAATAATTTATTTTGGAGATCGTTGCTTACGAAAATATAATTGAATACTTGTTTGATAAAACTAAATGTAAGTACAATTCCAAGAAATGGTAAAATAATATCTGATCACAAATGTTCTGGAGTACTTAGATATTCGCTTCATCAAATAAAGTTGATAATATGCGGTCAAAACATGCTAAATCATACAATACACATACATCAAATTCGAAATACTGTATGTAGAAGTGCACCAAAACTATTGTTTTTAGTATCTTTTGTTGCAGAAGAAAGTTTATGTATGAGACTATTACCTAGTGCTGATGGTATGATAAGTAGTATAGTCACTAATTGGAGAGCTAATCATCGAGTTCATGCATAATCAAATCATGAGGTGGTAGCAAAAAATATAGAGAGCAAAATAGTTACTATGAGTGTATGAAAACTACTAAGATAGTAGGCAAATCCATATTGTCGATTGGAGAGGAGGAGATCTTTTGTAAATGTTCGATCTCGATTCCATTGGAGTGTGATATATTTTTTTGCTTTGTGATATACATATATTCACTGACTTGCAGCACTTATAACTAGTGAAGCAATAATAAGAACAAATGCATATATTGTGTTTGATGAAGTACTCGAGAAATCTGGGTTGACAAACCATAGATATACAGTAGCAAGAATAAGTAGGATTTGTGATCATCTTGCGACGAGGAGTCATATACTTACTTGTTCCATTTTTCGATAGAGTTGTAGTGGTGTTTGTATAATACCAGCAAGCATAAAGAGTGCGGAATATAGCATTCCTAGTGGGAGAGCCCAGAAAAGATAAGGATTGTTGCGATATGAAGGAATCATATATGCTACTGCTAAGGCGATAATATATACCAGTACTATCATAAAGATTCTTGTGGAGAAGAATTTACTATAGTAGGAAGTTAATTGTTCTTGCAGAGCAGGTACTTTGTTTTCAATATCTAAAGAGCTAAATTTATTTTTTATCTCTCAGAGTTTTCTAAGTCATATCACATACACACCAAAGTCTGCGAATGCTGACCATATAGCAAAATATGCAATAATCGTACTGTAGTCTCCATATCTCAGTGTACCTAGATACGGTGAAATTATCTTGATAATAAGAAAACCAACAAGTGCGCTTCACACTCTTCATATAATTTGTCGCGCTGCGTCTTTTATGACAAGATTCATGAAACAAGTAGTAAGATAACTAATTTTCATGTAAGTATGTAGATATTAGGTGAAAAGTACACCGCATATCTTTCTAAAGTTTAATTTTATACAATGTCAATATTGTATTGACATTTTTATTTAAATAAGTAATAACAAGAAACAAATATTGTATAATAAAAAATATATAAAAATGAGTAAGAAAAAAGTAAAAAAAATGAACGAAAAGTTAGCAATCAAACTAATGATTTGCTGTAGCATGTTTGCTATGGTATTTGGAATGATTTTAGAAACCTTTTTCCCAGGATTATTTATGAGTATTGCTCCTGTGTTAGTGTTTGTATTCATAGGAACTTGTTTCTATTTATCTATTTGCTAAGTCTACATCAGGGTCATGAAAAACTTGACCACTATGATATTCAACCTCAGTATTTACTGAGGCTTATTTTTTTATAGAAAATCTATTTCTTTTTCTTATTACCCAAGAATTTTTCTAACGCTTGTTGTACTTCTTCAAGTTGTTTTTGCTTTTCTTGTTTTGGAGTTTTTGGTTCCTCCTTGAAAAGTTTATCTTGCTCCTTCTTTATTTTTGCGTTTGTTTTCTGTTGTTTTTTCATTTTTTTGGCATGAGATTTTTTGTACTCAGCAGTAAGTTTGTCAATTTTCTTAGGATCTGCCATCATCTCCATAAATTCATCTTTTGATATATATTCTTTTTCTAGGAGGAGTTCTGCCATTTTTTCTATCAGTTTTTTATTCTTTTTGAGGATACTAAGTGCTTTTGCATATGCTTCACTTACTAGTCATTTTACTTTTTGATCTATGAGCTCAGATGTTTTTTCTGAATATGGTTTAAATGGAGTATATTCAGCTTTCGCACTATCATAGTAGATGAGTGTTCATAGTTCTTCATCCATTCCATATTTCAATATCATATCATAGGCTATCTTTGTCACTTTTTCAAAGTCGTTCGATGCTCAAGTAGTGATTTCATCTTTTCAAAAGAAAATTTCTTCTGCAGCTCTTCATCCTAACAGAGTTACCATTTCATCTTTAAATTTATTTTTTGAATACAGATAGGTATCTTCTGTAGGCATCATCCAAGTAACTCATAGTGCCATTCATCTAGAGACAATGGATATCTTTTCTACAGGATCAGCGTTTGGTACATTGTAAGCAGTAACAGCATGTCCAAGTTCGTGATAGGTAACTATATTTCTTTCTTTTTCTTTTAGTGTCTTGATTTTTTTCTCTGGACCCATGACTACTTTTTCCAATGCATATTCAAAGTCATCATTGGTAAGTAATTTACGATTTTCTTTTGCTACTTTCAATGCTGCTTCATTGAGGATATTTGCTAGATCTGCACCTACAAATCAACTTGTACGTCTAGCTAGTGAGTTCATATCTATATCTTTTGCCAATTTTTTTCATTCAGCATGAATATTGAGAATCATTTCTCTTTCTTCTAGAGTAGGTCTTCCTACCATTACTTTTCTATCAAACCTACCTGATCTCATAAGTGCAGAGTCTAGTATTTCTGGTCTATTTGTAGAGGCGATCACAATAATATTTGTATTTGTGTCAAACCCATCCATTTCAGTAAGTATTTGGTTCAATGTTTGTTCTTGTTCTTGATGACCACCAGTATATCCTCCTCATCTTTTTTTACCAATAGTGTCAATTTCATCAATAAAGATAATTGCTGGAGCAGCAGCTTTAGCTTTTTTGAATAGTTCTCTAACTTTTGCAGCACCCATACCTACAAGCATTTCCATAAATTCTGAACCTGATGCAGAGAAAAATGGGACACCAGCTTCTCCTGCGACAGCTCTAGCTACCATGGTTTTACCTGATCCTGGAGGTCAGTAGAGGAGTACTCATCCAGGTATTTTTGCTCAGACATCTTGATACTTTTTTGGATTTTTCAAGAAATCTACTATTTCTATAAGTTCTTGTTTTACTTCTTCCATACCAGCTACATCTTTGAATTTGGTTTTAACATCAGTTTTTGTTCTAAGTATTCCTGCTTTTGCTCCAAAAGGAAATCATGAACCTCATTTTGGTCAGAAAAATCTAAATGCTAATACGAGCAAGAAGATGAAAAAAACAAGCGGTAGAATCTGCTCCAAAAGCAATCTCGCAATCATTGAATTTTCTGAATAATCTACCTCAATGATAGTGCTTCATGTAAGTGATATTCCAAGATCTACAAGAGAAGTCTCGGGCGGTTTATTTGTAGTATACACGAGATATTCTTTATCTATGGGTACTCATAGAAAATTAGTTTTTACCTCTCCAGTGTTTACAAGGACTTCATATCCACTCAGTTTCACAGTATCTTTGAGCTCAATTCTTTCGAAAGCTTCAGAATTATAAAGTTCTAAGAATTTGTTGAGGTCTACTTCCTCTGAGGTTGAACTAGTAATAGTAGTTTCTCCTGCATCGCTTCTAGAAATATTTGTTTGTTTCAAGAACCACAGCCCAGTTGTCATCAGGAGTGCTACGATCAAGAAAAATGATATTCATTTTTTCATTTGTTGTACATGTTTTTAAGAGTAAAGTCTGACTTGAGGAGTATAGATAAAGCATTCTCTAATGCAAAGATATACAAAGTAATATGTTTGACATATTTATTTTTTAGTGTTTTATTTTTTGATAGAAATATAGAATATAAATGTATTATGCACCTATTTTTTTATATACTTTTTCACTCTTGCAAAATCTTTCTCTATACATATATATGTAAGTAGTATCAATACTATTAGTCATGCTGTTTATTTCCTAAATATATATACATGTGATTACAGGTTAGATTGGGTAATATTTTGTTTTTGGATTTGGAGTGTGTACCACAAGAAAGTAGCTTTTTTGATCTAGATGATGGAATGAAAGCGTTGTGGGAGAAAAAATCGGATAGATTATGAAAATGATTGGGAATGGAGGAAGCAACTCCAGATGAGTTGTATGATAATCGTAGCGGAATATATGCAGAATGGTGAAAAATTATTGTTATTTCAGTATGATTTTTTGCTAAAAATGATGAAGGATGATTATCGTTCCGTGTTAAATCTTTTTATGGAGATGATGAACAACAAATACTCACTGACTTTTTTGATTTATTGAATAGTCATTATGATAAAAACTTCCATAAACTTTGTGGACATAATATAAAAGAGTTTGATGTTCCATATATTTGTAGAAGAGCTATGGTGCATGGCTTGACCTTGCCATCAATTATAGATATATCTGGTAAGAAACCATGGGAAGTGAGTCATATAGATACGATGGAATTATGGAAGTTTGGTGATAGAAAGAGTTTTTGTTCACTGGATTTATTGTGTAGAGTAATGTGAGTAGAAACACCAAAAGATGATATTTCTGGAGAACAAGTAGCTCGTGTGTACTGGGATGAGCAAGATCTAGAAAGAATCATGACCTATTGCGAAAAAGACGTGGTAGCAACAGCAAGATTGTTGATGAAACTTATGCAAAATGGTCAGGAAGTCGTGGTAGCAGAAGAATAATTTCCAAAAATATAAAAAAAACCGCACAATGTAAAAACATTGAGTGGGTTTCTAAAAAGAATCCTAAAGGTTGCGTTTATCCGCAACTTTTTTTAACCAAGAAGTTTGTTTTTTCTTGGATTTTTTTTATTTTTCTGTTATTTGGTATAAATGTTGGAACAAATATACAAGGAAACAAACATTTCCCACCTCCATTCTTTTTGGGGCAGTTGTCACATTTACTTTTTCTAAGTTTTTTCTTTTTCATTTTTACTTATTTTAATTATCTATTTTTATTACCTAATTTTTGTATTTATATAAAAGTCTTGATAAAAATCAATAAATAAGTAAATTGTCAAGTAATGTTTTAGTAGTTATGTAAACCCATGAAATTAGGCAATGCCGAATCGCTAGAACTTGGTGGTGAATCAACCAATACATCATGAATTTCAGATATTCTGACAAACTTGTTATTAGATAAAAGTGCAATGCACATAGAAATGATACAACATATAATGGATATTCCATATGCTAGAGTTAACAATGATGAGATTAAACAATACTTATTAGCATCAGCGAAAGAGTTGCAGGAACTATGAAAAGTATTTTATATGAATAGTTGTGTTCCACGTACATTATTACTTATCGATGAAATGCGTGAGCAATGAAGATATGATAATGCAGAGTTGCTTCTAGATTTCTATATACCTATTAGAGATGATTATCAAGCATGATCTTCAGACAATAATCCAACTATTCATGCTGCTGTACATATACCTAATCAAGAATGATCTCAAACAATACAATTTTTTACTAGGAAACGAATTATTACACATTGAGCATACGAAAATCCCGAACCTAATATTCATAGAATTCTTGCAGAGCCTATAACTATACCAATAAAAAAGATTAGTTCTGAGGATAGCATTCAAGATGTTCTTGATATGTGACCTATTGATGATGACAGCTACGCATCATTACTTCAGCAGTTTAATCAGTTAATATGATGAGTAGTCCATAGATTACAAGAATCTAATACACAAGAAGAATTTCAAAAGCCACATAATCAAGCATTTGTTTGATGAACTCCTATATATCTTAGATAAATATTACTCATCATCAAATACTTCTACATCCTTTTGCTGCTGAACCAAGTCCGTAAATTTCCCATTAAATCTTGTTGCTCTCACGATATGATTATCGATCCAGTGATAATTACCACCTCTAGGTTTTCACATCAGTAATCATTGATATTTGAATCCATGCTTGTTCAACCAAGTTTCAGTAACTTCACGATGTTTTTCAGTTCTTGATGTGAAAAATGTGATGATATGTCATTCGTCATACCATTTATTCAATGTCTCTAGTGCATCTGGAAATGGTTCGCAGGTGGCCATACGTTCTGGTTCTTCATTTGGCACATCATCTGTTATCGTTCCATCTATATCAATCAGATAGTTCTTTTTACCGTCTTCTAGAACTGGACTTAGTAATGTTCCGTCTTTTCCTGTAAGTTTTTGTAATGAATTCATAATAATATATAGAATATAATGTAAAGTTACTTAGCTAAGTATTTGTGAGACAATTCACTCAGCACCAAAATTGGCTTGTTCATATATAGCTGGCATTTGATTTGTGGTAATAGTAGAGATATCTGGTGTGATAAACTGAATACGAACAATATCAGTTACTCATGAATTGTAGAGCCATGTAGTAATATAATATTGGTACATGCTCACTTCATGTTGATCCATTACCACAATCAACTGTTTTGTTTTTTGTAAACTAGCAAGCAATGTATCATGTTCCTGGGGAAGTGTATATGTGTGAGCTAAAAATATATCGCAAGATTTTCCTGCATGTTTCAATGCTTCATGTGCTTGGATACATGAAGTGATATGTCATCCATGACATAGTAGAGTTGTATCACTTCCTGAAAGTTCATACGTACTTAGATCAGTGATTCATGCGTCACTATCAATTTCTACTCCTGGCATGAGATTTCCAGAAAATTCTTTGTGGGGAACTCTTATATAGGATATAGCTGCATGTTCTTGTCAAAGATATGAAAACATACTCACAAAATCATGAGGTTCAAACGTTTGCGCTCCATATTCTATACTGATAGATATATCATGTATTTCTGCTTTTCATTTATGTAATAGGCCTGAGGCTCAGGTTCATAAATTGATAATTGTTACTTTCTTGTCTTCATTATCTGTATGTAAAGTGCTCAAAAATCAACAGATATCTTCTAGACATAAACTATCAAGTATAATACATATATGATCATAGTATTCATAGAGCGCAGTAAGTTGAGCTTGTACGTTGTGGAGTGAGTATGTATCAAGAGTTTCGATGTGTATATTTTCAGGGATTTCAATCTTTTTATTATCAAAAGATTCATAAATAATTGCATCAAACATATGTTTTTCTTCTAGATTTTTAAGTATCATGCCATGACGAATATAGTTAACAAGGTCTAGATTATTCATTGTTTTTTCTTTAGTTCAGTAATAAAAGTGTCGTATCATATAGTTTTAATTTTGGGATATCCATCTCAAGATTGTGGATAGCTATCTAGTCATAGTTTTGAAGTCCATTCCTTTACTAACTTAATGCTTGGTGCCTCAATTTCCATAAATGTAGGAAATAAATCATATGTGTCTATGTCAAATATTATATTTCATAATTCATATGTTGTTCTTTGTTTTTTTACATGATCATATTCTGGATGTCATATTTTTGGTAAAATTTCTCTCAAATTATCTGGGGACTCTATCTGAACATCTATTTCGTCATTAACTTGCATATTTTCTTGGATAGAAAGTCATTTATATGTGAATTTGTATACATTTCATTTTCTTCTAATTCTAAGAAATTTTCTTTTTTCTCCATATGCTGCTTCAGGTTCAATATCATAATATCGTGTTTCTACTTCTATATCGTGTTTTTTAATTCCGCCTAAAGATACAATTTTCTCTTCTATTTTTTCCTTATCTATTTCGAAAATTTTAATTTCTATTTCTTTACTCATGATTGAGAGTGTAAAGTTAAAAATACTTATTTTATCTTGTTAAGTATTGTACACATCCCTAATACGTCTTCAATACTTCTTCTTCAATCTCGTGCATAAATTGTTTATAAATTTTATGGGTAATAATCTCTTTTTCATACAGATCACGTACCATATCTTCTTCTTTTTTGATAAGTCATTTATCCAAAAGAATACTATTTATGTTTTTGATGAGGTTTGGTGTATTCTTTTGTATCACTGCTATTTCATGGTGAGCTTTTTCGTTGAACTGTGTATAGAGTTTACTAATTGCAAGAATTGGAGTTATTGTATCGTAACCAAAAGGAGTTTTTCTATAAGCGTCTAGCTCATCAACTACTTTTTGACTAATACTTGCTTTCGTTCTGTTGATGATATATTTATCATGTTGGTTGTGTTTTGTATATTGTAACCATCCAGTAAGGAGTTTGATGGGATCACGACTGCTATAGGGTATTTTTTTCTTTTTTTCTTTTTTCTTGGTATGAGCAGGAGTAATCTGAGGTTGGTCTTTCTCAACTCTGAGTATTTGTCTTTCTATTTTTTGATCAAGATAGTTGAAAAGATGTTCAGGAATTTCATTATACATATACATTTCATGAAGATATTGTTTTTCAATACCTAATGCATGAAGAGAGAGTGCTTTAAAGATAAATTGCTCTGGATGTTGTTGTAGTTCAAGAAACTTGAGTATATGTAGTTTTGATTGTTCTAGTTTTTTTGTATATTTTTTTCTCAACTCTTCATGAGTAGATTTGCAAATATCTTCGTTATCATAACTTTTACCAATATTGTTGATTATTTTGTTGTATATATATATTTCTGCTTCATATTTCTCGAATTTTTCGAGATCAAATAATTGATCTAAATTGATTTTTTTAAGTATTTTTTTGATAGTTAATCATTGGACAATAAGTGAGAAAAGTACAGTCCCCACAGTTAAAAGGAGAATAAATTCCTTGATGCTGTATGCATAACTCCGTCCATTTATATATAAGTTATCTGGAATCATCAAAACAAGCATGAGTCCCAGTGCTCATCTTAGGCTTCACCATACTAAGAGATGTTGGTAAGTCAGGGGAAG
>Ga0307934_1000234_pt1 | contig 43028 bp, 40 predicted proteins | sample OrgLakmetageno90_FD_201838 | JGI IMG/M metagenome (GOLD analysis project Ga0307934, IMG submission 201838) | Saline water microbial communities from Organic Lake, Antarctica - #90 | ecosystem: Environmental > Aquatic > Non-marine Saline and Alkaline > Saline | place: Antarctica: Organic Lake...
CATCGTGATTTTCGAAATCGTTTATTTTTTTTGTCATAAGTTTAATTTTTACCAAATAAGACGGGGAGTAATTGGGCAACGCTTTTAATAGACTGAATTTTTAATCCCTCAGGAATTTCTACCCCAGCTGGAATATTAGGGCAAATGACCCGTTTAAAGCCTAGTTTATCAATTTCAATTAAACGCGCATCTAGTTGTTGCACGCGTCGCACTTCACCCGATAGGCCGACTTCGCCCATTACCACCGTATCAGCTGGGATTTCTTGTTCTAATCGAGAAGATAGCACGGCAGCGACAATGGCCAAATCGGCGGCAGGATCTGTGATTCTCATGCCACCAATAACGTTTAAATAGGCATCGTGTTGCTCGCAGCTAAAAGGCGTAAATTTAGCCACGACGGCTAATAATAGGTGAAACTTGCTCAGGTCAAAGCCGTGAGAAGTTCGTCTTGGCTGTCCAAAATTAGTTTTAACGGTTAGAACTTGTAACTCTAGTACAAAGTTTCGAACCCCATCTCTTAAGGCGGTTATAACTGATCCTTGCGTATCCAAAGCGCGTTCGGCTAAAAAGAATTCAGCCGGGTTGCTTAAAGCTTGCAGCCCCGCGCCCCGCATTTCAAATACGCCTACTTCTAACGTAGATCCAAAACGATTTTTTGGGGCCCGTAAAAGTCTGAGCTCTGAGTTTCGTTCGCCCTCTAAATAAAGCACGACATCTACCAAGTGTTCTAAAACTTTTGGCCCCGCCAATTCATCATTTTTGGTTACGTGTCCGATAATAAGAATCGTTGTATTAGTGGATTTTGCGAGTTTTAGCAATACCTCTGCATTTTCTCTAATTTGACTAACCGAGCCAAAACGACTGTCTTGCAAGCCTACCATTTGGATAGAATCTACCACCACAAAACTTGGTTTTTGTGACTGCACGGTGGTAATAATATCTTCCAGCGCATTGGTTGAAAATATTCGTTCTTTAATGCCTTTTGAAGGCGCGCCATCGAGCAGTCTTTCCGCCCGATTAAATACTTGTTCGCGACTCTCTTCCCCAGAAAAATAAAAACCCGTTCCCAGTTCTAAAAATATTTGCAGGGATAGAGTAGACTTTCCAATTCCAGGGTGTCCGCCAAAAAGCGTGATAGAACCAGGGAAAAAACCACCACCCAGCACCCGATCCACTTCAGATTTCCCGACCTCTAAGCGTTGAATCTGTCCTGGGTTTTCATTTGCGTCATGAGTTTCACTTAAAGTTAAATCCACGCCCGTTTGCAGACTAGCACCACCTTCGGTTTTAAGTTTTGATTCTCTAAATTCTTTGAGGGTATTAAAAGCTCCACAGTTGGGGCATTTACCTAGCCAAGTAGGCGTTGTGTCGCCGCAGTCAGTACACAGATATTGAGTTTTTACTTTGGCCATGTTTAAATTTTAGCTCTACAATTTTCGACCCACTCACGATTCGCTAAATACCACTCAATAGTTTTGGGTAAGGCTTGTTCAAAAGTGTGCTTGGGAGTCCATCCTAGCTCTTTCTGCAATTTTGTTGCATCCATGGCGTAACGTCGGTCATGTGCCTTTCTGTCTGGCACAAACTCAATTTCAGACCTTGATTCCGGGACGTTATTTTTAATCTGTTCAACGATTTCAAGATTTGTTTTTTCGTTGTGTCCGCCAATGTTCCACACCTCACCCGCGGCGCTCTTTTCAAAAGCTAATAAAATAGCTTCGCAGTGATCGAGTACATACAACCAGTCACGAATATTTAAGCCATCACCATACAATGGCAACAACTCGTTATTCATTGATTTAAAAAGGAAGAAGGGAATTAATTTTTCGGGGAACTGATACGGCCCGTAGTTATTAGAACACCGGGTAATAACCGTGTGCATGCCGTAGGTTTCGTGCCATGAATTAACTAACACATCCCCGGATGTTTTAGCCGCCGCATAAGGACAATTCGGATTGAGCGGAGTGTCTTCGGTAAAAAAAGGTCGAGTTTCAAACGGTAGATGACCCGTGTCGCCTAAATCGCCATAGACTTCATCAGTCGAAACTTGGTGATATTTTTTAATTTTAAATTTACGCGCTAATTCAAGCAGCACGTGTGTACCAATAATATTCGCGTTTATGAAGGGGTCAGAATTTTCTATAGAGCGATCCACGTGGGTTTCAGCGGCGAAGTTTATAACGGCATCAAATTTTTCTGCTTCAAATAAATCATGCATAAAGGGCTTGTCGGCTATGTCGCCCTGAACGAATTTATACCGCTTGTGATTTTCAATATCTCGCAGGTTTTCTAAATTACCCGCGTAGGTTAATTTATCGAGGTTTACGATTTCATAATCACGCTCGGCTAAAATATGTCGCACAAAATTACTGCCAATAAAGCCGGCACCACCAGTAACAAGTATTTTATTCATTCAGATTTATGTTACCAGAGTTAGAAAAACATAAAACCTGCTTTATTAAAAAATACCACACTTATTGAGTGTGGTATTATATAGAACGCTTCAAGCCGTAAAAAAACTTACTGGTTTGTTCGTGTATCAAGTCTTTGGTAATGACCAAAACGACCATAATTTTGATTATAACTGTTTCGGTGGTAGAAACGTACAGGACTGTAAGCCTCAACTTTTACTTCTAATTGGGTCGTGGTTCTAACAGGTATTTCAGAAGCGCTGTCTACCGTGTTCACCGTTGTATTTCTTGAACGATTGTTCTGTAAGGCCGAAAAACTACCGCTATTGCCAAGGCGTCTTCCGTAAAACCGTGTGTAGCCTTTACCGTCGTTCCCTCGGTTAAAATGATATAAAGAGCGAGGATCTGTTTTTTGAGACATCGTTTTATTTTTGCTGGAAGTCATGGTGGCTTCTGCTATCGGGCTCATTTCAGTAGATTCTTGAGCGAGTGCCATCGGACTTAAAACGAGTAAAGCGGCAATTGAGAAGTATTTAAATTTCATAAAAATATGATTAAAAATCATTATAACTATAGCTTTTTTAAGGTTTTAAAACAAAAATTAAGTATTTGTGGGCTTAAATGCTTGGATATAATAAAATTATGTTTATAAATAGTTTTGGTTCTTAAACCATACTAAGCCGCTATAGCTCAGTGGTAGAGCACAGCCATGGTAAGGCTGGGGTCTTGGGTTCAAATCCCAATAGCGGCTCCATCAGCTTTTAAGCCTTTTCTGGCTTTTTAAGCTTGAGTCAGTAATTTTAGGGTGTGAAAACCTACCTCCTCATTCTCGGTCGTCACCCAGAACTTTCTCGCGCAGAATTGCGTGGCAAAGCCGTTGAAATTTTTTATGACGAAGAAAAAAATTTATTATTGGCTGAAAATTTGCAGTTCACTAATCCTCGCGAATTACCCAGAGGCGAAGAACAGCTTTTTATAGATCAGCTTGGGGGCACTATCAGAATGGCGGAAGTGGTAGGCGAATATTTTGATAAGACCAAACTACAGCAAGCTATTTGGGAGCGAATCCAGACGGCTGAGAAGTTTAAGTGTGGATTTACCGTGTTTGGCGGTGGCAAAAAACTGCTCTCTGATTTAATTTTCAGCACTAAAAACCATTTTGATAAAATTAGAGTTGAAAATTATAACCAAGAAAATTTAACTTCTGGACAAATTTTTCAGCGTCGAATTTTGCAAAAAGCACACGAATTTATTATCTGGAAGCGAGGCGATTCTTATTTGCTGTGTGAAACGGTGGCGAATCAAAATTTACGTAATTATGAACTTCGTGACCGTAAAAAAGATTTTCGTGATGCTAAAATGGGTATGTTACCGCCTAAGTTGGGGCAAATTTTACTGAACTTAGCGACGGAGAGTGCGCCGCAAGATATTACGGTTTTAGATCCGTTTTGTGGCAGCGGAACGGTGAATATAGAAGCGGCTATTGCGGGGTTTCGCACCATGGGTTCAGATATGAACGAGCGGTTTGTGGGTAAAGCGGCCGAGAATTTTGCCCAGATGGCAGAAAAATTTCGGTACGAAGAAAATACGGGTTCGTTCCGCGTAGCGAATGCGAAGATTTGTTTAAATGACACAGATCCTAGCGTCGTCGTCGCGACAGAAGGCTGGTTAGGAGAAAACTTTGAAGCGCGCCCAGACCGAGAAACGATTCATAAAAATGCGGGCGAAGTGTTAGATTTGTGGCGGCAAGTACTCGACCACCTAGCGAACCATAAAGTCAGCGCTATTGCTGGTTGTTTGCCGGCTTGGAATCGAGCGGGGAGTAAACAAACAGTGAGTGAAAAGTTTTTTCAACATGCGAGTCGGTTAGGCTACGCACCGGTTTTATTTGCGGATGGAAAAGCGAGCACCTTTTATGAAAGAGAAAATGCGTTTGTCGCGCGTGAAGTTTTTTTATTGCGACGCAAAGCTTAAATGAAGAACACATGAACTTAGGGCTTTGACCCTTGGGTTGGTTTTAGCGTAAAACCGAAGCTATGACTTTGGAATTAAGCGTGCAGCGATTAATGACTTTTAAAGCGCGTCTACTGGGTTTGATGGGCAAAAAATCTTCAAACCCCGTTTATTTGCCGGGTTGTAGCGCGATTCATACCTTTGGGATGCAGCAGCCGTTAACTTTAGGGTGGCTTGGGGCCGATCAAATAGTTATTAGAATTGATAAAAACGTACCCCCGAGGCGTATTAAGTTTTGTAAGGACGCTCTGGGCGTTATTGAAATTATAAACCCTCAAGACGCTGATAAACTAAAAGTTAGTAAGCCTGTTAAATTAAAAGGGCAAGCCTTAGTAGAAAGTGCGTTTGTGTTCCCTATTTTATTTTTACTGTTATTTGGGTTTTTAGAACTGGGTCTAATGCTGCAAGCCCAGCAACGTTTAACCCATACGATTCACTTAGCGGTGCAAACGGGTTCACTAACCAACAATGACGCTAAACTGAGTACGGTTTTAGCTAGTTCGTATGAACTCGCAGATTTAACCGTTTTAGTTAAAAATTATCAGGCGCAAACGCAGGCAGAATTAAGTGCGGCCGACAGACGTTATAATGACCGTTTAGATTTGAGCGTTTCGCAGCCCTATCAACTGCAGATTCCTTTTTTAGAAGTGTCACCGTTTGCCTTACAAGCTTCGGCTTCGGCGAGAGTGTTGTGTCGTAATTTTGAACCTCCTTACCAATGCGATTAATTAAATGGTGGCTGGCTTTTAAGCACGATAAAAATGCTTTCGTACTGAGTTTTACGGCACTAACGCTCCCGTTGATTTTGCTGATTGGCGTACTGGTTTTGCAAAGTGGGCAACTGTTTATCCGGCAGGCTGAACTTGAATTTTTAACGCGACAAACCGCTCAAAGTGGCGTTTTAAAGTTAGCCGAAACGCTCAGAGCCAAAGCGACAGAAAATTACACCCAGCAATGTGATATTTTAGAGCCACCTCTCATTTGTAACTCCGATACGTGGTCTAATTTTATAAGCGTGGTCGAAATTGAAAATGTGACAGAATCACCTTTTTTACAACAATCGTTGCGTACTAATTTACTAGATTTTTTGCAGGTGGCCGATCCGCAAAAATTGATACTAAACCCAGATTTTAGCTACGAGCTAACCGTGCAAAGTGGCAGTCTTCAGCGGGTAAATTTAAAACTATTTTTAAACGAGCCCCAAGATAACTGGTTAGGCAATGTACTGCGAACCCGTGACTACCAAATTGAAACTCAAGCGTTGGCTTACTTAAACTTTTAACATGCAATTTTTTAAATCGAAATCGCTCCCGTCGGTGACCACACCTTACCGTTTAGCCCTCGAGCAAACTCAGCGGCGTTACGCGTTTCTTCTGGTCGTCACGTTAATTGGTTTAGGCTATTACACCTACGTTTTTACGATGCATAAAACTTCCCGCGAAACCTTAATGCCTTTAGTGGTGGCTAAAGAAGATCTGCAGGCGCCTGCGGTTTTAACGTTAGATAATTTAGCGCGTATTGAAGTGCCTCAGAAATGGTTACCAGCCGGGGCCGCTGGAGACTTTGAAACGTACATCGGAAAAACCCTGCTCCGAGATTTAGTCGCTTATGAGCCCGTTTTACCCTCGGCCATTTCTTTAAATCAAGATCCTAATTCAATTACCGCTGCGTTTAAAAACGACTTTGCGTTTGTTATGGGAGAAGAATGGCTGGTCTCACAAATCCCCCGTTTAGGACCAGGGGATAAAGTTGATGTACTAGCGGCAAACCCGAAAGTCACAGACTCAGGTGTGATAACCGTGGCGCAGGCCGTCCCCGTTTTAAGGGTCGGCACTGAAGGTGGCCGGCGGTTATTAGTGCTCAACACCACCCCAGAACAAGCGTCTAATTTGTTACAAAGTCGAGGGCTTCGATTACCGATGCAAATCTTGGTGCACAACAATCAGGGCGCTCAAACAGTACCACTTGAACCCGAATCACTATGACCAAAATACTAACTTTTATCAGTCCCAAAACCTCAGGCGCTAGCACGGTCAGTCTCAATTGTGCCCTTTTGAATCAAACGCTACAGCCTGACCAAAAAACCGCTTTTTTAGAAATTTCGCCTTGGTCGAGTCAAGGCCCTATTTTCAAGGCAGGGGAGCACCAGCATTGGGGAACGCTGAAGTCTTTTTTGAAGACTAAAGAATGGAACCCATCACTGCTGTCCCGGGTTGGCTTTGATTTAGGGGCCGATTTATTTTTTTCACCCCAGTCAGACAATTGGTCTGATTTTTCAATAAAGTTTCATGAAGCGCTGTTAAAGCTTCTAAGGCACAACTACGACACTATTATTATTGATTTAAATATAGCGAGTGGTGATAAAATTAAAGCCTATTACGCCTCTCAAAGTGACTTGGTAGTGGGCGTCGTTTCACCCGATCCACAGGGTCTTAAGACCTGGGAAAATTGGAGCCGCACGGTTATGAAAGACACTAATTTAGCCTGGGTTTTAAATCAGGTGCCGGCCGGTGAAGTAAAGTTTTTAAATCGTAAATTTGAAACTACGCACATTAAATTTTTAGGCGTTTTAAGAACCGATTCGCTTAAATGTTGGTACCACTTGTACCAAGCTTTTCCAGTGGTTTGGCATAAAAGATCTAAGTTGAAAAAAGACTTGTTAGCGCTGCACTCTAAAATTTTTGTAACTCTATGAATAAACCGGAACTGTACACAGCCGGGGTAGAATTTTTACTGTCTTACTTAAGAGCGTCAGCGTGTGAACGCGTCGAGGAAAACGTTTTGAAATCTAGGGCGACCCTGTGGCTCAAAGAACAAAATTTAGTAGTCCCCGAAACGGAATGGACAGCTTTTAGGGATTCATTATTACACGCTGTAATTGGATTTGGACCGCTAGAAATTTGGCTAAAAGATCCAGAAGTGAGTGAAATTATGGTGAATGGGGCGCAGCAAATTTACCTTGAAAAAAATGGTAAACTAGAACGGGCCGCTGAAAAATTTGCTTCAAACGAGCAACTGTTACAGATTATCAATCGTATGGTGGCGGGCGTGGGGAGGCGCATAGATGAAAGTCAACCACTCGTTGATGCACGGCTAGAAGACGGTTCTCGTATTAACGCTATCATTGCTCCTTTAAGCCTAACCGGCCCGATTTTAACGATTCGGAAATTCCCAGATAAACCTTTTACGATTCAGGATTTAAAAACCCAAAATAGTGTAAATAAACCAATGGCAGAGTTGCTCGAGTTATTAGTAAATACGAACCAAAATTTACTTATTTCTGGCGGCACGGGCGCGGGCAAAACCTCGACTTTAAATGCGCTCGCAACGCTAATTCCGCACACGCAGCGTTTAATAACCATTGAAGATTCCGCTGAAATTAAAATCGATCATCCCCATTTAATTACGCTTGAAGCGCGGGTTAATAATTCGGAGGGCAGTGGCGCGATTAGTATTAGAGATTTAATTAAAAACGCTTTACGAATGCGCCCGGACCGTATTTTGGTGGGAGAAATAAGAGGCGGCGAAGCCATTGATATGTTGCAAGCTATGAACACCGGGCATCAAGGGTCCATTACAACGGTGCACGCTAATTCACCGCTCGAAAGTCTATATCGCTTAGAAACAATGGTGCTTATGGGGGATGTAGATTTACCCATTGCCGCTATTCGCCCACAAATTACCCAAGGTATAAATTGGGTCATTCAGCAAAAACGTCTGAATTCTGGCGAACGTAAAATCACGGAAATTGCTTGGCTCGAGGCATCGGCTCGAACCGAGAATTACAAAGTTAAAACTGTCTGCGTGTATGACGAATTAAAGCAAGACTTTGTGGCAAGCGGTGCTTTGCCAAATTTTATAAAAAAACAAGGGAGTGATACTTTTAAAAATTGGTTCAAATAATGATTTTTAACCCAGAACTGATATCATTTTTAACTCAGAACGCGCTTTTTACCTGGGCCATAGTTATGCTGGTGACGACGTTGTTACTCTTGGCAATAATAAGAGTATGGGTTTGGGGCTGCTGGCAAAGATCCTATTTTAAACCTTTAAAGAGTTCGACTACGGCACGAGGAAATAAGGAAGTAGCTTTATTAATTGGCGTGTTTTTGTTTGTATTGATACTTATTGTGAGCGGCTTTTCGTGGGGCTTTATTTTTTTGGCAGGGGTTGTTTTGCTAGCGGTTTATTGCGTCACGAAACAAGTTCGATTAAAAAAAGATAACACCGCCTTAAAAAAACAATTACCGGTTTTTTTACGATCTTTGGGCAGCACTTTAAAGGCGGGGTACAGTGTGCCGCAAGCGCTAGTTTTTGTAGCCCAAGAAGCCCAAAATCCAATTAAGCAGAAATTAAATTCAGGGGTGCGTTTACTTAGTTTGCAGCAACCACTTGAACTGGTTTTGCAAGACTGGCAGCACCAACTACACAGTGCTGAATTTAATTTTTTAGCCGATAGTTTACGTCTTCAAGCCCGTAACGGTGGTAGCTTAGTGGACTTATGCTACAGCGTGGCCAGTTTGCTCGAAGACCGGTATAAACTAGAACAGGACATAAAATCTTTTACCGCGCAGGGGAAATTAAGTGGTTTGTTAATGGCGGCTTTATGGCCTATTTCCTTGTTGTTATTTTCGTGGCTATCACCCAGCCATACCGAGGTTTTATTTACCACTACCCCAGGACGAATACTCTTAGGTTTATCGCTTGGTTTAGAGGTCATGGGTTTTTTCTTAATTTGGCGGCTCGTACGTCTTAAAATTTGATATGATTTTTCTCTACCTACTTACAGCCCTGAGTCTTTATTTTGCTTTTAAAGGGTACAAAAATAAGTTTTTTCAGAACGATAATTTATGGGCCGAAACAGAACTAATAGAGCCTAAAAAATTAATAAACAAGACTGATTGGTGGAAGCAGTCTAAAATTATAAACGCGCTTACGCAGCCAGGTTGGTTTGTAAAAACCTTCACCACCAAACGATTAATTTTTCAGCTCAGTCGACAGACTATTCAATTCAGCCCTGAACAACTGTGGCGTTTAAAACAAGGGGCTTTTAGTGTTGCTGGGATTTTGTTTATAGCGTGGCTGTGGTTTGGTGATTTTACGATTAAAGATTTATGGCTTTATTTAGGTATGTGGCTGCTGGTTACTTTTATGCCCGACTTGTATGCGCTGCAAAAGCTAACGAAACAAAACCAACGTATCAGTGCCGATGTACCAAGTTTTTTAGACTTACTGACGTTAACCCTTAAAAGCGGCGTGAATTTAGAGCGGGCGTTGCTTCTAACGACCCAAAATTTTGCAAGTCCACTCAGCACCATTGTGGCTGAAAAATTAAAAGAATTAGATTGGGGCCGCAGTTTAGAGGCGGTGTTTGAGGATTTAAAATTTGAAGTAGAGGATGATGATTTTAAACATTTTTTAGGGAGTGTGATTCGAACTAAAAATTTAGGGGTGAGTTTAAGTGAAACCCTGGCTATACAGTCGGAGTTACTGCGTACCCGTCGTCGTCAAAAAGCGGAAGAATTGAGTCGTACGGCTTCGGTTAAAATAAGTGTGCCCTTAGTGCTGTTTATTTTTCCAGCGCTGTTGATTATTTACATTGGACCCGGAATTTTGCAGTTGCTCGCTAAAACTTAGCTTGTAGCGCTTAAGGCCTTGGTTAGAATTTTAATGATGACAAACAAACTTATAACGTGGACGGATTTTTATGAAGCGAATAATCAGCTTATTACCCAAATCAAAGCGAGTCAAAAGCAGTACGATTTTATTCTGGCAATCACTCGTGGGGGCGTGTTTCCGGCTTATTTTTTAGCGAAAGCGCTCAACCTACCACTAGAAACTATAAATTTAAGCAGCTATGCTGACCAAAAAGCGGGGCATATAAAACACACCTTGGTGGAAGGCTTTACTAATAACGTATTGAACCCCGATAAATGTTTGTTGGTCGATGATATTTTTGATTCGGGAGAAACGATTCGATACGTACAAAATCTCTATCCAGCTATTGATACGGCTTGCACTTTTGCTCGTTGGCCCGAACACTCATTAACTTATGTTGGGGGCATTTTAAATTACGAAACCTGGATCGATTTTCCATGGGAGGTAATGTGGGATGGACAGCAAAAACTAAGCAAACCGCTTTAAAAATTCTTAATTTCTTGTTGCGCGGCTCGATCAATCGAACGCTCTTTAAGCATTTGTTTTTTCTCATATCTTTTTCGCCCTTTCCCGACCCCAAGTTCACACTTGATTTTGCCTTTACTCATGTAAATGCGCAGGGGCACCACCGCTATTTTTTGCTCTTGCTGTTTAGCGCTCAGTTTTAAAATTTCTTTTTTGTGCAGCAATAATTTTCGGGGGGCGTGCGGATCTTGCGCCGCCATTTCACCAAATTTCCAGGGCGTAATTTTACAGTTTACCAACCACGCTTCGCCTTTATCAAGCTTTACCCAAGCGCCCTTAAGATTACCTTCTTTTTTTCGTAAAGACTTTACTTCCCAGCCCGTTAAAGCGATGCCCGCCTCGATATTATCGGTCAGTTCATAATCAAATCGGGCTTTGCGGTTTTCAAGTAAGTTCATCTTTTAGGCTTATTTTTTGGTCATAGCTTTAGCGGCGGCCGTGCGCTCGCGTTTTAACATTTCTTTTTTTAAATTCACCACGTGCTGTTGCAGGGTTATTTTTAAAACGGCAATATCGGCTTCAATGTGTTCATACCGATTTTCTTCATAAATTTGCCAGGCGAGTGCCTGTTTTGTTTCCTCGGTATCTAAGTCGGTTGAGGCGAGTTTCTTTTGCAAAATTTGTTGGGCGTCTTTTTCGGCCAATAAGTTTAATAATTCTTCAGATTTTGGCAGCAGCGCCCCGCTTAGTTCGTTCCAAAAAGCAAAGACGAAACCCACAAAGTTTTGTTCTTTCGTAAATCTAATGTCTTTATCTTCTACAAATTTTGGTTTGGTGTAATTGCTTTGTTTGGCAGCGAACCGATGAAACTCATCTTCAATTAAAGTTTGGCTTCGGTTTAATTTCACAGCGAGTCTTTTTAAATACTCATCGACCTCAATGGGGCGTTGCACTAATTTTAGGAAGAAAAAGAAGCTATCTAAAAATTTTTTTTCGCCCTCAATACCGTTCGCTAAATTTTTAGCGGCAAAACGTTCTAAAAAGAAATCTAACGCACTGGGGCAATCATCAATCATTTGTTGCAATGCTATGGTGTTTTCTTCATCGACTAAAAATTCACCAAAATCTTTCACTTCATCGAGTGCTATCACAAACGGATTAAGTTCCATTTCTAAACACATTTCTACCCCTTTTAAGGTGGCTTTTTTGCCGGCTAAATCGCTATCAAAGGCTAAATAAAAATTACTCGTTAAGCGCCTTAAAGCCCGCAAGTGTTCATCGGTAAGCGCGGTACCACAGGTAGCAACCGTGTTAGTAAAGCCGCGTTCGTGGGCAAATACCACGTCTAAATTACCTTCCACTAAAATAACGGCGTCGAGTTCTTTAATGCTGTTTCTAGCTTTGTCTAAACCAAACAACGTCGCTGATTTGTGATAAACCGGGTTTTCGGGTGAATTAACATATTTACCCACTTTCTCACGTTCTAAAATGTCGCGTCCAGAAAAGGCAATAATCTCGCCGTTTCGCGGTTCGCAAATCGGAATCATCACCCGGCCCCAAAAGCGATCCATCATCGCTTGATCGCCAAACGAACGCTCAAAAGCGACGCCAGATTCTGATATCAATGATTCTTTAAACCCTTTGTTAAGCAGGTGTTTTGAGAGTCCGTCTTTTATGTCACCCCCATAACCAAGCTGCCAGCGCTCCATCATGCCATCGGTCAAACCTCGACCTTGAGTATATTTTTTAGCTTTGTCAGATTGTTGCCACGTGCTGTAAAAATAATCGGCAGCGGCTTGGTGGAGTTTAAATAAATCTTGTTTATCGTTTTTAGTCGGGCCTTTGTCAGCGCCAAAATCTTTGGGAATCGCAACGCCCGCCATGTCGGCTAAAATTTCGACGGCTTCTCGGAAAGAACAATTTTCAATTTTTTCTATAAAACTAATCACATCACCGCCTTCGGCCGCGCCAAAGTCGTACCACATTTGTTTTTCTGGGCTAATAGAAAAACTGGGTGTTTTTTCGTTTCTAAACGGGCTTTTACACGTGAAATTTTTACCGGCTTTTTTGATTTCAGCGTATTTACGCACAATTTCAATTAAGTCGACTCGTGATTTTACGTCTTCAACAAATCTATCATTCATAGTAAGGACTTTACTTTTACCGTTATTTGAACTACAAATCAACCGCTCTTTCGAGAGGCAATACGCTTAAGTTTTACTTAGGTGAGGAAAGTCCGAGCTACCAGCGAATGCGCATTTACGGCTAACGGCCGCTCCGTGGTTTAGTAATAAATTATGAGGGAAAGTGCCACAGAGACTATACGGCGCTGCGCTTTGGCGCAGAAACCGGTGAAAAGTCCCTTTGAGTAGGGAAAGTTACGACGCAAGCCGTAGCAGTTGGTAAACCCAAGTGGGTAGCTAGGCGGGTGGCCCAAATTTGGCGAGTGTGCATTCCCACTTTGACCCAAACTTGGTTCCGTCGCGTGAGGTGTTTAGCAATAAACATCCCAGATAAATGTTGCCTGAAAAACAGAACTCGGCTTACCAGAGAGAGAGCCTTAAAGAATTCTCCCGTTTACGCGGGAGAAGGTTTTAATTTCTGGCTTGCCCAGAATCTTAAGACTTCAGACAAGCTGGAGATTTAAAAAGTATTATTTATTATTAGTTTATGAAAATTTGTTTGTTTGGTGCTAGTGGTTTGCTCGGTGCAGAGTTTAAAAAAATATTTGAAGCCCAAGCACTCAATTTTATAGCGCCGCGCAGTAGAGAGCTATCGTTGTTGCAACATGAGAAGGTTTTAGATTATCTCAAAACAGAACAACCAGATTTAATCGTTAATTGTGCGGCGTACACCGCGGTCGATAAAGCCGAAAAAAATCAAGATGTATGCATGAAGCTTAATGGAGACGCGGTTAAAAACTTAACCGAAGCGGGGATTCCCATCATTAATTTTTCGAGTGAATATGTATTTAACGCGCCAGAGGGTTTAGAGATTCCAGAAGATCACGCTCGTGACCCAAAAACTATTTACGGTAAATCCAAAGCGAAAGCCGAAGATGCTTTAGAAGCCTCTAAAATTAAATGGTGGAATCTTCGCACTTCATGGCTTTGGGGCCCAGAGGGGAATGATTTTGTGGATACCATCACCCGGCTTAGTAAAAAATATGATGAATTAAAAATTATTGATGACCAAGTTGGTCGCCCAACCAATGCGCCTGAATTGGCGGCTTTTGTGGTGCAGCACTTCGTGAGACCGGTCTCAAATTTAGAAAGCACTAGTGGAGACCGGTCTCCTGTTCCAGAATGTGGCCATTATCACTTACAAAATTCTGGTACCCCCGTTAGCTGGGCTGGTTTTGCGCAGTACTTTCTAAATCAAGCCGCGTGGCACGGTAAAATTAAAAAAATTACTACGGAAGAATATGGTGCCGCCGCAAAGCGACCCAAAAACTCGGTCCTTAAAAATACTAAGTTGAAGCCTGAGATGAGTGATTGGAAAGAGGCGTTTTAAATTTGAGGAGTCCTTATTTAATCTCTTGACCTAAACCACTGTTTCTTTATATTCACGCGTGATTTAGGGGCGTTGAGTCCCAAAACAACCCACTACTAATTTTTTAATTTCGAACGTCATGGCCAACGACATTTTACACTTTCCTTTGGAAAAAGTCCGAAACATCGGAATTATCGCGCATATTGATGCCGGTAAAACCACTACTACAGAACGTATTCTTTTCTACACTGGTAAATCACACAAAATCGGTGAAGTACACGAAGGGGGCGCCACTATGGATTGGATGGAGCAAGAACAAGAACGAGGAATCACTATCACTTCAGCAGCGACAACGGCTTTCTGGAAAGATTGTCAGTTAAATATTATTGATACGCCGGGTCACGTGGATTTCACGGTAGAAGTAGAGCGTTCAATGCGAGTACTTGATGGAGCGGTTACCGTGTTTGATGGAGTAGCTGGAGTTGAACCTCAATCAGAAACAGTATGGAGACAAGCTGATAAGTACAACGTGCCGCGAATGGCTTTTATTAATAAGCTTGACCGAACCGGAGCTTCATTCTGGCGTTCGTACGATTCAATTATTGATCGATTAACAAAAAATGCGTTCCCAATTCAATTGCCAATGGGTATTGAGCAAGGGTTTCATGGGATTATTGATTTGATCACTATGAAGTCTATTACCTACCATGATGATCTTGGTCAGGATGTACGAGTGGGCGATATTCCAAATGATGAACTAGACTTAGCCCGTGAGTGGAAAGAAAAATTAGTAGAAGCCGTAGCGGGTCTAGATGACGTGCTTATGGAAAAATACCTGGGCGGAGAAGATATTTCTGAAGCTGAACTTAAAGCGGGTATTCGCCGAGTAACGGTTTCTGGTGATTTTGTGCCAGTGCTTACCGGAACAGCGTTAAAAAATAAAGGGGTACAGCCACTACTGGATGCAGTGATTGACTACCTACCATCACCACTGGAAGTACCAGCGGCGGTTGGATTAAATCCAGATAATCTTGAAGAAGAAGTAACGTTTGCCGCTAAAGATTCTGAGCCACTAGCCGCAATCTCGTTCAAAGTTGCAACTGATCCTTTCGTAGGACGAATTACTTTCGTACGAGTTTATTCAGGAGTCCTTAACTCAGGCGACACGGTGTTTAATCCCGCTTCTGGTAAACGAGAACGTATTGGTCGATTGCTACAAATGCACGCCAACAGCCGAGAAGAAATTGATCGAATTCCAGCGGGTCATATTGGTGCGGTAATTGGTTTGAAAGGCGCCCGAACCGGAGATACACTTTGTTTAGATGCTAACCCAATTGTGCTGGAGTCAATGGAATTCCCAGAACCGGTAATCTCTATTTCGGTAGAACCGAAAACAAAGTCAGATCAAGAAAAAATGGGGATCGCGCTACAAAAATTAGCCGAAGAAGACCCAACCTTCCGAATCCGAACGGATGAAGAAACAAACCAAACGATCATGTCAGGGATGGGAGAACTTCATCTTGATATCTTAGTAGATCGAATGAAACGTGAGTTTAAGGTAGAAGCGAATATTGGTCAGCCGCAAGTGGCTTACCGTGAAACGATCACGAAAGAAACAGAAGCTAAATACGTTCACAAGAAACAATCAGGAGGACGAGGACAATTTGGGGATGTTTCAATTCGAATTAAACCAGGAGAACCTGGAAGTGGAATCAAATTTACCAACACGATTAAAGGAGCCTCTATTCCAAATGAATATATTCCGGGTTGTGAGAAAGGTTTAAAAGAAGCCGTTACACGTGGAATTCAAGCCGGTTACGCTGTAGTAGATGTTGAAGTTGAACTGTACGACGGATCATACCATGATGTAGATTCGTCTGAGTTAGCGTTTAAAATCGCGATGATCAAAGCCTTCGAAGAAGGGGGTAAAAAAGCAGGCCCCGCTATTTTAGAGCCAATGATGAACGTAGAAGTGATTACACCAGAAGATTTCCTTGGAGATGTGATGGGGAACGTTTCTTCTAAACGAGGATTGGTACAAGAAATGGGTGACCGAGGTTTAGCGAAATTCGTTAAAGCTAAAATCCCATTATCTGAAATGTTCGGATACGCGACGGAGATTCGTTCTATGACACAAGGTCGAGCGTCTTACTCAATGGAATTTGGTGAATACGCTAAAGTACCAAATGCCGTTGCCACAAAAATTATTGAAGAACGAAAAGGTTAATTATTAACTTTAGTCTAAAACAAAAAAGCCCCGCAACCTGCGGGGCTTTTTTTATGTTTATACTTTTTGGGTAGTAGATAAACGGTACATTATGATTCCAATTATAAAAATAACGGGGGTTGTCCACATCCAAATACCAGTTAAAAGCATTATTCCAAAACAAGCCCCCATGCCACCCCCAGAAGTGCAACCTGCAGCAAAATCTGCAGATAAAAACACTAATGCAGCCAAGATAGCGATCCAGACTAAAAGCAAAAAAAGGTTAAAAGCGAGGATTTGAGAACAAACTCGCAGCCATTTTAGTCCAGGCTTATCGATTCGTTTTTTGTTTCGGATCATTGAGTAAGAGTAATATAAAACTGCGCTAATAAACGCTAAAAATAAAATAGACTGAAGAATGAAAGAAATAATCAGAGTCGGTGATAGTTCGTTTCCCATATTTTTAGTTTAAAAAATTTATTAAATAAACCTTAATTTAATAAATTACATTAAGCTAATAGTTAATTGTGACTTCAACATGAAATACGCATTAATTACCCAGCCTTGCATTTCCCCACCAATCACTAAAATTTAGGGGCATGCTCTACGGACAAATTATTAAAGATTCTTGGCACTTAACCGTTGAGAACCCGCGTATCAAATGGCTCGTACTTATTCCAAGTTTCTTTGGAGTACTAATTTTTACCATTGAAATTGCGTGGCAGTTGTACTTATACGCCGATAAGTACGATATGATGGAAATTACCGCCACCGAAGGGTACGGCATGATGCTTGATTTTGTGACGGTTAACAGCTTATGGGGCGCGAGTATTATCGCCGTCTTACTAATAGCTATTTTTATGTTTATTGTGCCTTTATGGATACAAGGAACGCTTATTTTGTGCGTGCGGCATAAGTTAATTAGTCCTGATGTGCCTTTCTTTTTGCGTTCTAAAATGCTTAAAGGGATCGAGTATTTCTTTCCATTTTTTAAGTTTGAGGCCGCTACGGCAATTTTCTCATTGCTTTCTATCGCCTTCTTTGCGGCTAGCATTCACCGTTATTTTGGATCTTTATTCGAACTCATTTGGCCCGTTATTGTGGTCTATGCTTTAGTGGCCATGGTCGTAAACCTGTTTTTAAGCTTTGCCCCTTTTTATATTGTCACGCAAAACTTAACCACAGGGGAGGCTATTAAAAAAAGTGCCGCTTTAGTGTTCACCCATTTAGGGGAAACAATAACTATTATGCTGCTTATGTTTTTGGTTAATTTTCGGATGGTACTCAATGTTATTGTCGTGCTTGGGGTACCGATTGCTGTGTTGGCGGCTTTCACGTTCTTCACGACTTCAACGGCCATTATTTTGTCGATTATTTTTGGATTTATATTAGTGGGTTTAGCCGCTTATTTAACCGCGATTATGGCGGTTTTTACTACGACCGTTTGGGCGCTTAGTTTTGAAGTGTTAAAAGCCGAACATGACAAAATAATTGCCGTAGATGAAGCGTAAACCACTCTGGTTAGCGGCTGTTTCATTAGTGGTGATTTTTGCTTGGGCGGCCTACATTTACACCTTATCAGCGACGCCAAAAAGTACTATCGGTATAGCTACAGGCGCGGTTGTTTTTAGCGAATCTGGTTTACCGGTTTTGCATTGGGGGGAACTTAATAAATTTGGTGATTTAGGCTTAAAAATTAAGGCACAAGAATTTATAGATTTAACCGCTGCCCAATTAGAACAAACGGTTCGCTATAATGACATGAGTTATACGCAAATTCAGGCAGGTTTGTTTTTGGTCACCCTTAATGGTCAACGAGTATTTTTAATGGCAGAACCGTTTGAACCACAGAACCTAGAAGTGACCCAAGCCGTCGATTTTGAATCAGATTGGATAGTTGTGCAGCGCAGTAGTTTGTTGCCCAGTAATTGGCCAGAGCCAAGTCGCGGTTGGGTGGTGTTGGGTTCACAAATGAGCGATTCGCTTAAAGAACGTTCCTTAGCCGCCAAAAAACCGGTGGTGCGTCCTGAACGCGGCGGTACGGTGTGGCTCGAAAAAACATCCGAGACCAACTGGATGATTATTCAACCTTAATTTAGCTTTGGAAAACGTGAGAACGACTGGATGGTGACAGCGCCTTCTAATTAAGTATGCTTTTTGAGATGCATTTTTCAGATAGACTGGCCGCGGTAATTCACGACAAAAATTCTTGTTTAATGCTGGGGCTCGACCCTAACTGGGAAAAGCTGCCCGCGTCTTTAAAAACTGAAAAGCCAAGCTTGCAGCAAAAAGCCGATATATACGAAAAGTTCTGTACCGATATGGTAGACGCGTGTGCCGATAAAGTTTGTGGAGTTAAAATCCAAATGGGTTATTTCGAAGCGCTCGGTTCGGTGGGTGTAAAAGCGGTTGAAAACATTATCGCTTTTGTGCGAACCCAACACCCAGAGTTAATTATTATGATGGACGCTAAGCGCGGTGACATAGGTTCTACCAGTGAAGCCTATGCAGAAGCCTTTTTGGGTAAAGAAAGTCCGCTCAGTGGCGATTGTGTGACGGTAGCACCGTATATGGGTGTAGATTCGGTTAATCCATTTGTTGATCTTGAGAATAATAAAGACTTAAAAGGTGTATTTGTTTTAGTTAAGACTTCTAATCTCAGCAGCCAAGATATTCAAGATCGAGAGTTTACTAACGATGCTGGTTGGAAAGGTTCAATTGCAGAAAACTGGGCCGGATCTTTGAATGATGCGGCAAAGAAAAAAAGACAAGGTAACACGGGGCAATATTCAGCATTAGGCGCAGTCGTTGGTGCTACACATCCGGAAGAACTTCCTAAATTTAGAAAAATTCTTAAATCTTGTTGGATGCTCTGCCCTGGAGTAGGAGCGCAAGGGGGAAAAATTGAAGACGTGTTAGCCATTCGGGATGAAGACGGTTTAGGAGTTTTGATTCCAGTGTCACGAGGGATTTTATACGCAGGCAACGGTGATGACTATTTAGCCAAAGCGAAAGAAGCGGTGCAAGCTTTGTGGGAAGCGCAAAAAATGTAATTTTTACCGTACTCTCTGCGCCGTTGCGTTTACTTAAATTTTTGCAACGCTGTCCATGAAGCTTTCGTTAAATTTTTATCGCTTTTAAAAAGGTTTAGGTGCGAGTTTTAAAAATTTAGAAAGGGAATGGCGCTCAGCGTCAAAATTTAAGTAGGGCAACAAAGTTTTTGTATCTTTTTTCAAAAAGAAGAAAGAAATCAATAGCCTTAGAGGCCTCCAAAACCGATGAAACGTATCATTGATTTTGCACTTAAAATCTGCTACAATAAGCCTTAATAAAAACAAAAAACCATGAAAATCGAATTCTCTGGAGCCGCCCGACATGTAACAGGGTCTAAGCACTTACTGCATTTAAACGGTAAGAAAATTTTACTTGATTGTGGTTTGTTTCAAGGACGACGAAAGCAAGCCGCTAAATGGAACGCCATGTTCCCTTTTGAAGCTAAAGAGATTGATGTTTTAGTACTTTCTCATGCTCATATTGATCATTCGGGTGCGATTCCATTGCTGGTTAAAAAAGGCTTTGAGGGTCCAATTTATTGTACCCACGCTACGCGTGATTTATGTGCGGTCATGCTCCGTGATTCAGCTTATATTCAACAACGTGATGCCGAATACATGCGCGAAAGTGGTAAAGATCCACTAGCAGAACCTTTGTATGGAATTGAAGACGCAGATAAAGCGATTGCCCAGTTTAGATCAGTTAATTACGATCATAAATTTAAGGTTTCTGATGGCGCTTTTGTAACATTTAGAGATGCGGGTCATATTTTAGGCTCAGCGGTAGAAGAGTGGGAAATTCATGATAATGATACGCACCAAGATATCCGGTTTGGTTTTACCGGTGATTTAGGACGCAAAGATTTACCGGTTTTAAAAGACCCCGTGCAGATAGAAAACCTAGATTTTTTGATCACAGAATCAACGTACGGAGATCGACTGCACGATGAAATTAAAGACGTAGAAGATAAGTTTGCCAAAAGCTTAAATGATGCCTATGAGCGCAACGGAAAAATTATTATTCCCGCGTTTGCGATGGGGCGAACGCAAGAGATTTTGTATATGCTGAAAAAATTAGTGTTAGAGAAAAAAATTAAACCAATTCCTATTTTTGTAGATTCACCTTTAGCGAGCAAGGCTTCACAGGTTTTTCAAATTCACCCAGAGTGTTATGACGAAGAACTACAAGATTTAATTAAAGAAGGCATTAATCCATTTATTAGCGGCGAAGGGGTTCAGTTCACTTCAAGCGTTGATGAATCAAAAGCCCTTAATAAATTTCCGGGTAGTTGTGTCATTATTTCAGCGAGTGGTATGTGTGAATTCGGAAGAATTCGTCATCACTTGGCCAACAGTGTTCAAGACGATAAAAATTTAGTGTTGATCGTTGGTTTCCAGGCCGAAAACACACTGGGCCGTAAGCTAGTTGAAGGAGAAAGCCCGGTAAATATTTTTGGAGAACCGCACATTGTGCGTGCTGAAACGCAAATTTATAATGCGTTTTCAGGCCATGCCGATCAAAAAGGCTTACTACGATTTTCGCGAGATGCGGGTAATTTAAGAGACGTGTTTTTAGTACACGGAGAGTCAGATCAACAAAATGCGCTCGCACGTAAAATGAAAGAGCTTCCAAACTTTACCGAAGATACGGGCATTCATATTCCTTGTCCTGGACAAACCTATGAATTAACCAGTGATAAACGCTTTGTGCGCACTAACGATGTCAATGAAATTTCAATGCAATTTGTTAAAGAGTGTGAAATTTTAAGCGAAGAACAGTAATTTAAAATGAAACCTAATGAGGTAATTGAAACTAAATCTTTAGGACCATTATCACTGGCAGATATAAAAGCGTTACCTTTAATTAGTGACGCTTTTTATAGCTATGATGAAAGGGGTACGTGGTGGGCGCGCTTCAAGATTATTCGCGAATTTAGTGACGATGGTTTGACGGTTAAACATCCAGAAATAACGGCTTCGGATGGAAAGCAACGAGTTAATTTAGTGCTTTCTAAAAATCATGGTTGGCATGTTCAAGCGCATCTCGGCGATTTTGAATTTAATCGTCGTGTTCTAAGATTTCTTAATAATGGACAATTGTCTGTGGCGGAAGATATTGAAGTGGTGTTAGGCCCAGATTTTGAAAACTAGATAGCCACCCGTTCCCATTAAAATTGCCACGGCATAAGGAAGGGTTTTTTGGGGTTTATATTTTAAAAACCACAGCGCTTGAAGTGCCCCAATCACGGCAATAAAACTGTAAAGTGTTATAAGTTCAGTGTGCAAAAATGCGGCACTAATCAGCATTATTAATTTGCTGTCTCCGCCGCCAAAAAATTTAAATTTCCAGAGTGTTAATCCAATTAAAATCCCAATTATTAAACTTAATAGGTGCATTGATTGGCCTAAAATTTGTAAGCCAACTAGGCCTATAAATCCAATTAGTACAAGCCGGTTAGAAACGGTTCTGGTTTTAATGTCTTGCCAAGCCGCGATGGAAAGAATCAACAGCAGCCAGCTAATTTGTAGAAAGAGTAACATGAAGTTTTAGTGAAGCGTTAAGCCAAGTATAGATTGACCTTACTGTAGTCAGACCTTAATACTCAAGAGTACTTATTAACTTTTTCTTCATTATGAAAAACCTTTTACGAAACTGGCAGAACGATAATTCTGGGCAAGCCCTTACCGAGTACGCGCTTATTTTAGCGGTGATCGCAGTGGCCGTAGTAGCGGTTATGACGCTTCTGGGAGACCAGATAGTGGCTGTTTTTAATGGCGTGCTTACGAGTCTTGGGGGCACTATTGCTTAGTTTTAAATAGAGAGTTCGAACTTTTAAGTTTTTATTTAAAGCTTGGTTCGAACTCATATTTTAAAATTTACTCTTATTGACGAACACATTTTTTGCACTAGGATTTAAGTGTATGTACAGTCGTAGAAAAAAGGCTCCAAGCGTTAAAATTCCGAGTAGCGTTTTAAAGCGTGAAGCGGAAAAAGCCGCAAAACGCATGATGGATGCGGAGCGTAAGAAAGACCGTAATAAAGAGCTTAAAGCAAAAGCGAAAGCTAAGGCTTCAAAAAAAATTGAAACTAAAAAAAAGATTAAAGAAGATACCCAGAACTTTTTTAGCCAAGGTTTTCAGCAAGAAATAGTGGGTGCCAGTCTAATTGGGATTGGGCTTATTTTACTGGCTATATTTTTTAGTGATGCACCGGCAGCTGCCTGGATTCACTTTGAAGTGTTTCGCGCTTTATTTGGAGCCGTGCACTGGTTAGTGCCGTTTGGATTGATTGGTTTTGGGGGCTTACTTTTTTGGCAAAAAGATATTTTATTTCCGCCGCCAAGAGTGATGGCGTTACTGGTTTTTGTAGTGAGTATTTGTGGGCTAGCAAACTTAATGGTGTCTCAAACCGACAGCTTGGCCTTAGAAAACCGGTATGGCGGCGCTTTAGGTTTTGCCATTGGGTTTTTTCCTCGAGAGTATTTGGGTGAGTGGCGTGATAGCTTTTGGGGTGAGTGTTCGTGAGCTTTTTAAAAGCTTTGTACGTTCAACCGCAACTCAGGAGGGAACAGAAACCGTGACTATCAACAAAAGTGCAAAGTCTAATACCGCCGCTAAAACAGAGACCCCATTAGTTAAAGGACGATTTGAAAACGAAGTAGAGATTATTGATTCCTCTGCCAAACCAGAATACTCAAAACCGCCTAAAACTGCTGCGCCTAAACCCGTCGTAAAGGATTTAACCTTAGAAGAAAAAGATAAATTAACCGAAGCTAAAAACCAACAGTTTGGTAACTGGGAACCACCGCACTTAGACCTACTGGAAAATAAAATATCAACGATTACCGTTGATGAAAAAAAATTGCGACAAAAAGCCGAGTCAATTCGAGAAAAATTAGATCAATTTGGAATCGAAGTAACCATGAAATCGGTGCACGTTGGACCAACGGTGACCCAGTTTACGCTCGATCCTTCGGCGGGTGTTAAGCTTAATAAAATCACCACTCTTAAATCGGATTTAGCGCTCGCCTTAGCGTCACCAAGTGTACGAATTGAGGCCCCAATTCGCGGAAAAAAATTGGTGGGGATAGAGATTCCAAATGAAAAAAGAGCGACCGTAGGCATGCGTGAAATTTTAGAATCCGACTTTTGGGAGGCGGATAAATCTGTTTTAAAGTTGGCTGTTGGAAGGGATGTAGCGGGTAAACCAGTCGTAGTAGATTTAGCCAAGATGCCCCATTTACTGATCGCGGGTAAAACGGGTTCTGGTAAATCGGTAGCGATGAATGCCTTCTTGGTATCGTTACTCTGGAATAATTCACCAGAAGATTTACGGATGATTTTAATTGATCCGAAACGAGTAGAGCTGGAACCGTACAACAATTTACCACACTTGCTGACGCCGGTTATTACCGAGCCTGAAAAATCTGTCTCAGCGTTAGCCTGGGCGGTTGCTGAAATGAATCGTCGTTATAAAGATTTTGCCGCCAGTCGTTGTCGTAATATTTCAGAATATAACGAGAAAAACCCCGATAAAAAAGAACCATATATCGTGATTGTCATAGATGAACTGGCCGACCTTATGATGGTAGCGGGTAAAGATGTAGAAGCCGCTATTTGTAGAATAGCCCAAATGGCGCGAGCCGTTGGGATGCACTTGATTGTGGCCACACAGCGTCCATCGGTAGACGTGGTAACGGGATTAATTAAAGCCAATTTGCCAGCCCGTATTGCGTTTAGAGTTTCATCAGGGATCGATTCACGCGTAATTATTGATGGTGTCGGCGCCGAAGATTTACTGGGCTTTGGAGACATGTTGTACTTAGACGGTAATTCGGGTGATTTATCGCGGATTCAAGGCTTGTATGTAGCCAACGAAGAAGTGGAACGAATTACGAATCACATAAAATTACAGTTCCCAGAGATGATTGCCAATGATGAAATTACCAATCAATCGATTGAGGGCATGGCCAAGGGCGGTGTGTTAACCGCTGGCCTCGATAAAGAAATGGATGACTCTAAATTAGATGATTTATTTGAAGACGCGGTAAACGTGGTAATTGAGACCGGTAAAGCTTCAGCTAGCTTTTTGCAAAGACGTTTAGAAGTCGGTTACGCCCGGGCGGCAAGGTTATTAGATCAAATGGAAGCGCGTGGAATTGTGGGGCCAGCGCGAGGCGCCAAGGCTCGTGAAATCTATGGCCGACAAGACTAGTGTTTTTGCTGAAAATATGTTAAAATGGGCTAATGACTCTTTTAGCCAACGCCTTTGATAAATTTGATAAAGCCATGGGCATTGAAAGCGTCCCTTGTCTGGAAACAGATTTACAAGCTTTAGCCTTAGTTGAGGCGGGCTTAGGTTTGCTCAATTCAGACATAGAAATTAAAACCGACACAAAATTAAGTGACATTGGCACGCCGCCTGAATTATTAAAAGTACTTAAAAATTTAGACGCGGTGTATTTGCGAACCGCCGATATTACTATTGGAAATGATATTATTGCCGATGTGACGGTTGGCGAAATGATAACGCATCTTGATGCGACTCAGGTTAATACCTTGATTGATACTATGATAGAAGAAGAACGTCGCGAAGCTTCAAATATGATGCACGCTTCTCTCGATCAGCTTGATAAAACCATTCGCGCATGACCAACACTTTACCCCGTGTTAAAACTCTGCAAAATTTTTTCTTAAAAGATAAAATTATTCATGAGCTAGAGCTGCACCGCACGTGGGTAGAAAGATTTATGTTTCTACTCGGACTTTTCTCTGCGGCGATGGCGTTTCCGCATGTAATGACGATTTATCAACAGCAAGATTCTTCGCAAGTGTCACTGACAGCGTGGAGCTTTTATAGCTTCTCAGCGTGTTTATGGCTTATTTACGGGATTGTTTTTAATCGGCCAGTGGTAAAAAGAGTGCAGTGTTTGTATGTGTGCACGAATATGCTGGTGGTGGCGGTTATTCTTTGGTACCGCTAATTTGTAACGATAAATTTTAAAATAGAGTAGCTTATTTGAAAAAATAAGCTTTTTCGACGGCTTTTTTTAGCAGATTTAAAAATGAGTTTAGCCTTTTAGGAGAAAGAATTTAGGCCTCGCTTGAGGGTCTCTTTTTTGCTGTACAAATTTTTTGGCTACGAGCACATAAATTGCTCAAAGTATTAAAATAAATAAAAACATTGCGTTTGACAATGTGCATAACTCTATGGTAAACCATCGCCTAATTACAAGTAATCCTTAAACCCTCTCTCTTATGAATTTTGCAAAGTCGTGTTTTCTAACCGCCATGAGTTTTAGCTTGTTTCTTTTTTCTCAAGCGGAAGCCGCCGTTATTGAAGTACCAACCGATCATCCAACGATTCAAGCCGCTATAACGGCCTCTGTATCGGGTGATATCATTAATGTTCTTAATGGAACGTATAATGAAGTTCTCAATATCACGAAGCCACTAACGATTATTGGGCAGAGTGAAGCGGGTACAATTATTAATGCCACTGACACCAACGCCTACGCGGTCACGGTCACAGGGGTTAATAATGTAACATTGCAAAATTTAACATTTACCAGAACGGCGGTGACTAACTGTACTCCAGCCAACACAACGGCTTGTTTTGGTTTAAAATTTTCGGGCAGCACCGGACATACAATTCAAAACGTGACGGTTGCGGGCTCGCCCCGAACGGGTGTCGATTTCAACGGCGTTGATAATTCTTTTATCGTCGATGTAACGGTTACAAACACCACCTATGGAACGGGAATCGGTTTAACGGATTCTGACAACAACACCCTAGCAAGCATTACCACGAGTGGAAATTCATTTAGTGGCATGGCTATTTTTACGAGCACGTTTTACCCACCAGCGGGTTCTTCTGGCAATGTCTTAACGGGTACAAATTCATTTAGTGAGCCTACTAAAGTCTACTACCAAAAAGCCAATCCAGCCGATCCAATTACTTTTGCCGCTTCGGGTGACTTTAACTTTGTCGTCTTAAGTGATACTCCAGGCAGCGAAGTGGTGGGTGTGTACACCAACACATTAGCCGAAGCGATTACAGCGGCTGAAGCCTTGGCTACTTTACTAGGCGGAGCTCCAGCTTCACCAGTCGTTATTCAAGAAATTGCCAACCCAGGGACAACCTACCCAGACACGGACCCAGCCACGGCGGGTTACCAATCGGGTGATATTATTGCACCCGTTTATGATAACCTAACGGTTATCGGTCGAGATGCTGCTAATGCCGCTAAGGCTGCAGTATTAGGAACGGTTTATGTTGGAATTGGAGAAAATATAAATTTTGACCTAGACATAAATCCAGCTGATACAGTTGGTTCTGGGAATAGTTTTGTAAGTTTTGATATTGGGCTATTGAGTGTACAAACCGCTAATTTTATTAGTACTAGCACGCCAACCTTAGAGCGAACTCGAACCTACCAAATCATGGCGGGCCAAAACGGAGCGGTCGGTATAACAGGTGTTACTTTTAAAGATATGGCTGGTAACGATATTACAGGCTTACCAACCTTTCCAATGACAACCAATATTGTGGTTGATACCACGGCACCAACGCTTACCAGTGTGGTGCAATCAAGCGACAATGTTTACCGAGACAAATGGGCTATAGCCGGAGAAAGCGTAACCTATGATATTACTTTTTCTGAAGACGTAACGATCACGGTTAACACTCCAAGTAGTGCGGCTAATATTACGACTTTAACTCAAGAACTTGATGCGACTCTCGCTTCGACCGATCAATTAATCTTTACAGCGGTAGCCGGTGATAACGGCGTCATTACGCCAAGCGTAGACTTTACGATTACCGACATTGCCGGAAATGCTACCACGATTACCAGTCTTGGTACGGTTTCTCGAGCCGATGGTTCTGGTCCAGCTGAAACAGATACGACGATTCCAACGATTGCAAATGCTAATATTAGTTCTGACAACGCTTTAAGTTCAAGCTGGGCTAAAACAGGAGACACAATTACTGTGGCTTCAACATTCTCTGAGTTACTGCGAAGCAATTTCACACAAACGGTAATGGGAACGATTGCTGGAGAAACAGCGACTTTGAACAGCACTTGTGCTGGAACAACAAATTGTATCGCTTATAGTTTCACGCTGCTTACAGATGGAAACGAAGCCGAGGGAGTAGTACCTTTCACGATTGATTTTCAAGATCGAGCGGGGAATGTTGGTTCTCAAGTTATAAATACGACTGACGCTTCAAGTGTGACTTTCGATATTACGGCCCCAACGGTGCCAGTAGTTTCAATTGTTTCTAACAATGCGTTGGACACCACTTTAGCTAAATCAAACGATACTATTACCGTTACTTATACCGTGGCGGATAATCTTGCTACTATGGCGACGATTAACGGCGCGCCAACTATTTTAAGCAGTCCAGCGGTAAGCGCCGGAGTGACGGTTGGAGCGGGAAATACGATTACGCGTTTAACAGACGGCTCTGAAACTTCAGAAGTAGTAGTTCCTTTCTCGTTCGCCGTACAAGATCAAGCTGGGAACGTGAGTGCTAACGTAGCGGCGACCACTGATGCTTCTCAAGTTCAATTTGATCGAACCGACCCATTAGTAACGTTAGTTCGAATTATTAGTATCAGTCAGGATGCTTCGGCCTTTACAGGCGATTTACCAACTTACTACGCCAAAGCGGGAGACAATGTACGTTTAGTCGTTCGAATGTGTGATTACGTTGATGGTCAAAATAATCCACCAACAGGAACTTTCTTCGGACAAGCCGTTACGCTCATTGACGCTGGTTTAGTCGGCGCTCCAGGCAACTGTACAACGCCTGAAGGAAATCTATCTCAAACACGAGACTGGAGAGGTATTTCAGATCCTGCCGATGGAGCCGAAGGCATTATCCCTTTTGACATTACCGTTAAAGACAATGCTGGAAATCAAGTCGCTAATGTAGCGACAACAACCGATGGTACGTCAGTAATCTTTGATAAAACCGCGCCAACCGTGCCAACGGATATGGTAGACCTTGGTGGAGCGGCTACGGCTGGCTTCAAACCGGCGCCAGATGCAGCCCTTTACACTTGGACAAACGATACTGACCCAGTGGGCGGCACGCCACTGTCTGGGGTGTACCAATTCGATGTTCGTTACAATAATCCGAATACGGGTATTAACGAACAAGTAACGCTCACCGCGCCTACTAGAAGCTTTGCACCAACAGCGATGATTCCGGATTTAGCGGCTTACAGCGTGAACATGAATGTACGAGATAAAGCGGGTAACGCTTCTGGTGAACAGGTGGTTTACACGCAGAAATACGGAATAGAAGTTACTGGAACGGTGCTTGATACCGAAACAGGACTGCCAATTGAAGGCGCTATTGTAGCGCTTATATCAGCCGCGGGTAATTCGTGTAATACTCCTGGTCAAGAAGTTTGTACGGCCGCCACTGATGCAGCGGGTAACTACACTTTAACCGTAGCGCCTAACAGTAAATATAAACTTGATGTCACTAAAACCGCTCGTTACTACATTGCTAAGTCAGACTTAGATATTAAAACAAGTGACGTGGTTTCAAATGTTTCACTACAACCAGTGGCAGAAGGTGAAATTCAAACTGGTAGCCAAGGAACAGTTATTATTACTGATGCAGAATTTAGTATTGGAGGTGTGCCTCAAACGACTTATATTAATGCTTTCAGTCAGTCTGGTGAAGTTACCACAAAGGTAACACCAGCTGGTATTGAAATTACCAGTTTTGGAACGATTACTGGAGTCACTTCAACGAATCCAAATGTAGTAATTGAATTTAAAGGGGGGAACACGTATTTAGTTAAAAATGCGGGCAATATTGTCAGCGTGAACGATAATACGAATCGCGGAAGCTCGGTAAGTAGCTCGTTTGTTTCAGGCTCTAATGGAGTTGGTATTAGACGCGCGCAAGGAGGTTCAAGTGCTGGTTTCCAAGCGGGAATGCGTCGTGAAGATCGTGTCGTTAACGGTCGCGGTTGGACTGAAGCGGAAAGTATGGCTTTTGCGAATCAGTTAAATCAAGGAACCGACTACCGGATTATGCAGCGTGAAAACCGTAATGGTTACATGGTCTTTGCCGGATACCAACACGGTCGTATGGCTATCGCTGATATGACGGGGAGTAACCCAATGCTTCGACTTAACAAACAAGTGGTTTTCCGAGGTCCACGTCGTGGAACGGAGAATACATTCAGAAATGTGGCTATTGCTGATAAGCAAGAGGTCGTACAAAGTTTATTTGGAGAACCACGAACTCGTGCCACTGACTTAGTGGTGCAGTCAGATACACGAGCGAAAGGCGCGCGACCAGACAATCCAACCACGATAACAGAATTAACCTACAATAACCCTGAAATCGAAGGTTTCGGACGACCTGATAGTGTTTACCCTGGCGTGATTAACAAGCGTGAAAACGATGACCGTTACGTTAACAAATTTGCGAAAGGAACCACACCAGCCACCGTCGCTCCGTCTCGATTACGAGGAAAAAACACAGACATGATTGTGTTTAAAGGAAACGGAAAGCGCAGTGGAAACAAATTGGTTTTAGGACAACTCTTTAACCAAAACCCAGAACTTATTACAGGCCGAACACGAGTGGTTCAGCGATAATATAAACTGCGAAGATTAAATTTAAACCGAGACTCAGGTTATGAGTCTCGGTTTTTTTAAGTTTTGGGTTAGGTATCTTCACTTGATAAAAATGCTTAAATAAGCGATAGTCGCGGCTGAATGAATACTTTTGGAAACCTGTTTCGGATTACGAGTTTTGGGGAAAGTCACGGTAAAGCCGTGGGGGTTATTATTGATAATTGTCCGCCGCTTATCGAACTGTGTGAAGCCGATATTCAGTTTGAACTTGATCGTCGCAGGCCTGGCCAAAGCCACATTACCACGCCGCGAGATGAAGCGGACCAATGTGAAATTCTATCAGGCGTATTTGAAGGGAAAACAACCGGCACCAGTATTGCCGTGATAATTCGAAATAAAAACCAAGAATCAAAAGACTACGGCAACATCAAAGATGTGTTTCGGCCGTCTCATGCCGATTTTGGGTACGACCAAAAATACGGTATTCGTGATTATCGTGGTGGCGGCAGAAGCTCGGCGCGTGAAACGATTGCCCGCGTGATAGGCGGAGCGGTAGCGAAAAAGGTTTTAAAAGAAAAATTGAACCTTGATATTTGGGGGTTTGTGGATCAAGTGGGCGAAGATAAATTCACCACTATCAATAAAGACTTTATTGAGCAAAACCCACTCCGAATGGCTGATGAAGCAAATTTTGCCACTACCTTGCAAAAAGTTGAAGCGGTTAAGCACAGCGGTGATTCGATTGGGGGCGGCGTACAAATTAGAGTACAGAATTGCCCGGTAGGACTGGGCTCCCCGGTTTTTGGAAAACTAGAATCACAGTTAGCGGGTGCCATGATGAGCGTACCGGCCACCAAAGGTGTAGAGTTTGGCGAAGGGTTTGCCTTAAGTGCCATGCACGGCAGTGAAGCCAATGACCCGTTTGTCGCTGAAGGGGATACTTACCGCACCGAAAGAAATGCCAACGGTGGTATTTTAGGGGGCATTTCAACCGGCGATGATATTTGGTTTCGCGTGGGGATTAAACCCACCTCTTCGATTATTAAAAAACAAACCACCGCGAACAAAGCGGGGGAAAATGTAGATATAGAAATCAAAGGTCGACATGACCCAATTTTAGTACCACGCGCCGTGCCGATTTTAGAAGCGATGACGGCGATGGTGATTTTAGACCACGTGATGTTACATAAAGGGCAGTGTGGGTTATGAGTGATGAAACTTTGATAGTTATTGATGGGAATAAGGAGTTTGATGACTTTCTCAAGCAAAAAAAGGTAGATAAACCCAATTCTTTTTTTCGTCTACCTCTTTCAAACGAGAAAACAAAAGAGGTTCGGCTTTATAATATATCTAAACCAAATTGGAAAAATGAATTTTGTCTGCACGACAACGTTTTTGTAGTAAAAATTATAAATTGTAATTTCGATACGATTAAGTTTGCTTTATACGACGGAGGCGAGGCTGTGATTGAAATTAAAAATACTGAATTTTCTACTTTGTTTGTTGATAACCGCAAAAAAGATCAATTGATGTTTGCTGTTAAAGACTGTTTAAAGGTAGGTGACATTTTTAAGGATCCGAGAGTTTACAATTCGTTAACTATTGAGAATTCGGTATTTGATAAGGGCGCGCATTTGATTTTTCATGATAGTGCAGAGATTGAAACGCAAAATAAACCATCATTATTAACAACAGAGCTTATTAATGTCGATTTTTCAAACGGTGGAGGGATATTGCTTTCTGAAAATGTGTCTCTTGCAGAAAGTACCGTGCATAATTGTAAATTCAAGACTGAAGATCACAATTTGAGATTTTCGATTGATTTAAGGAAGCAGTACTGCAAATGGAAAAATGAAGCCTTAAGTATTAATAATCATATTCAAGCTTTGAATTTTCTTAAATTAGAAATGGAAGTTCAAAAAAATATTCTAAAGAAAGAAAATAAGCACTGGTACAATGATGCAGACGCTTTAATTTTTACGGCTAATGAAACTTTTTCAGATCATGGGACTGACTTTGTGAAGCCAATGTTTTATTTTTTGTTTTTTGGAATTGCTAGTTACTTGTTTGTAGCTTTTTTAGAAGGCGAACAATTTCTGATAAATAATGCTTTGATATTTATTTTTGATATTACGCAAAAGTTTGATCATTACACTTTGCCCGGAAGTACTTTGGTTCATATCGTGTGGAAAATTTTGTATGCTTATCTCCTTTATAATATGCTGCTGGGCTTCCGCAAATACTCACGAAAACTTTAAATCTCCGGCTTGTCCGGAGTCTTTTAATAGATTAGTCTTAAACAAGTTTAGAAGAGATTCTGGGCAAGCCAGAAATTAAAAAATGACAGGTGAATTCTAAAATAACACATCCCTATGAACGAACTTCTCTTTATCGGTTTTGGACTATTCTTACTGACGTTAAATCTTATCGCGTTTCGGATGGGGCGGATTTACGTGTTCGCGCTTATCGCGGTGTACACGGTGTTAATGAATATTTTTGTGACCAAGCAGTTTGATTTGTTTGGTTTAGCCATCACGGGTGGAAACGCGCTGTATGCGGCTTTATTTTTACTGACGGATTTACTCAGCGAGCACTACGGTAAAAAACAGGCCTTAAAAGCCGTAGGCGTTGGTTTCGCGGCTTCTGTGGTGTTTGTGGTAGCGACGCAAGTTTTGCTAGCGTTCGTGCCTAACGAGGCCGATTACACGCAAGATGCCATGATGACGCTTTTCAGTGTGACGCCCCGAATTCTAGCCGGTTCCATGCTGGCCTATATTATCGCCCAAACGTTAGACGTATGGCTGTACACGCGCATTCGCGAATGGACGGGGGAAAAATGGATGTGGCTACGTAACAATGGTTCAACGTTGGTTTCCCAGTTAGTTGATACGTTTATTTTCACCGCCGTTGGTTTAACCGCCTTCACGTGGTTACCGATTGAGGGGATTATCCCGCCTGAGTTATTTTGGCCCGTATTTGCCACTACTTACGTTATTAAAGTCTTAATGGCGCTGCTTGATACGCCATTCTTGTATTTAAGTTACAAAATCAAAAAGCCCGTTATGCCAGAACTTTAGTTGGCGTAAGCACCACTGAAAGCGTCGTTTAGCTGCTCGTAATTTTCTGGCTTATCGCAGTGAAAATATTCTTCGGTAATACCACCCGCTCTAATTAAATTACTAACGCCTTGCTGGGTTCCAACCGCTAGCACGCCTGGGTTATATTCATCAAGCGTACTAGTGCTTTCTCCCCAAGTGGCGATGACAAAGTCATTATCTTTAGCGCTTGAAGTGGGGCCAGCGGCCATGCCAACAAAGTAACAGTTGTTTTTGTAAATTCTTGAGGCCAAGGTTAAGTTAGCACGGCTTAAGGCGTTGCTAAAATCTTCATCAGAATAAATAAAATTCAAGCTTTGGTTACTCTGGGTCACGTCACTAATTTGCAGCGTTCTGTAAATTTCGTTAAGTGTTTGAATCCGCGCGGCATCACGCCCTGTTTTAGTGTGTTTGTTTAAACTAACAGTGCCTGTAAAGCCTAAAATGGTGCTAATAGTAACGACCACTAACACTTCGATAAGCGTGAAACCTTTAGTTTTAATTTTCATAATTATCGAGTTCCAGAATCATACAAAGTATTGCTGCTGTTATAGTGTTTGAAATCATAACTTAAGCGTTGGTTCTGGCTGTTGTAAATATAGTTATCATATACACCGCGAAAAGTTTGGGCACCGTTGGCATCATAATTGGTGGCGGTATAGCCAGTCAGCCGCCCTTGACTGTCGTAGCTGTAACCTGTGTAAGCCGATGAGCTGGTAACCGAGCCGCTTAGGTCTTTTCTCGCAATGATTTGTTCGGTTAACTTCCCCTCGCTATTTCGTTGGTAATCAAATTCTTCAGTGCGATCTTTGTTGCCATCCGCATCAAACCAATCACGTGTAATGTTGCTGGCCTGACCATCCGTTCCGTAAGTATAATCTTGCGAATAACTCCGCGTGGCTTCACCTTCGTCGTCTAAATAGGTATAGGCGTAGCTGTTTGTTTTGCGCTTACCGTCGTTGTCGTAGACATATGTATAATTTTGTTTATTGGTCTGAACTCCATCAGCGTTGGTACGAATAATGTCTTGCGCCGTTAAATCACCATTCTCGGCTCGTTCGTAAGCAAAGCTTTCGGCGTGGGTTTTATTTCCATCAGCATCAAACCAATCTCGTTCCGTGCCAGTCGAATCACCGTTATTGTTATGTTCAGAAGTTTGAACGTAGTTACGCGTTTTGTTTCCGTCGGTGTCGAAGTAATGATTTTCTTGAGAGAGCGTCAGCGTTTTCTTTTTTCCGTCACTATCATATAAATAGGCATAAGAAGCTTTGTTTATAATTTCGCCATCGGCTCTAGTGTTTTGGGTTGTTTGGGCGGTTAAAAGTCCATCTTCGTCTCTGGTATACGTGTAATCTTCTGTTTTCTCAGCGTTGCCATCTGCGTCATACCAATCTCGGCTTGAAGCGGTTGAAGCGCCGTCAGCGTTGTAGTCATACGTTTGGCTAAAACCTCGGGTTATATTGCCGTCGGCATCAAAATAATTTTGCTGATTTGAGTCGGTTAAAGTAATGCGCTTATTATTACTGTCGTAAATGTAGCTATATTCACGATCGTACTCCAGCTGCCCATCCGCTCGAGTCTTAGTAATATCTTGGCCGGTCAGATTCCCGGCTTCATCTCTTTCATAGTCATATAATTCGGTGCTCACTAAATCGCCATTAGCATCAAACCAGTCACGGTCTACACTGGTGGAACGATGATTTTCGTCATAGGTGTAGTCTTGTTCGTAACTTCTACTTTCAACGCCATCGCTATCAAAATAAGTATAACTATAAGTTCCGGTTAAACGCTTTCCCTCGTCGGTATAATTATAATCATAATTTCGTTCTGAAAGGCTTAACCCTTGTGCACTGGTGTTTTTAATTGACTGAGCCGAAAGTTACCCATTTTCGTTATGTTCATAATTGAACAGCTCATTACGGACAATGTTTCCATCGGCATCAAACCAATCTCTATCCAGACTGGTAGTCTGGTTATTTTCGTTATACGTATAATCTTGCTCGTAACTTTTAGTGGTTTGCCCCGCTCCATCAAAATAAACATACCCATAGGTATTGAGCATAGACCGGCCATTATCGTTTGTTTGATAGTCGTAGGTTCTTTGTACATTGCCCGCGGCATTTAAAATTTCGTTGGTATAGGCAATTATATTACCGTCGTCATCTCGCTGAAAATTAGATTGCACCGTCGTGGTACCATTACTGTTAGCGGTTACTTTACGCCGTACGGCCCCCGATAAAGTGTAGAACTCCGTGGTGTTACCCGAAATCGTAAAATTGTTTGATTCCGTATTATCTCGACTGGTGATAGTACCGGCATCATTAATCCAGATCCAGTTATCAACTGTGTTTACCAAAGGCGCTGGAGGCAAGTCTTGGGCTTTAACCGTCGCGATTAAAACAAGAGGCAAGGCTAGAAACGCTAATTTTTTTTTCATAAAACTATATCAGTCGGTTAAATATCAATGGGAATAAATTGGTCATTATCTTCGTAATGTGGCGCGAGTGGGTCTTCAAGTTCCATGAAAATCATTTCTTCAACGTCTTCAAATTCACGACCTAGGCTACTTTCATTTTCTATTACTAATAACGGGTCTTCTAACTCATTACTATTCAAACTAGAAACGAACTCAGCCGATGTGTTCTCGCGAGTCATGGAGCGGTCAGAAGTAGTTTCTGAAATTAGGGCCTCGGCTTCTAAATTTACTAACGGAACCTCCGTGCTCGATCCTCCACACCCAGTTATGGAGAGGGCGATAAAACTAGCGAATAAAATACGCGACATTTATTTAAAATTATCAGTTAAACCCAATTATACCTTGATTAGTGGCTTACAATCAAGGACTTTAGCTTATTTGCTTTATTAAGGCGTATGATTAACTTTTGAAAGAAATGAAAAAATTTGCGGTAATCGGCTTTCCTATCAACCATTCCAAATCTCCCGCTTTGCATGAGGCTGGTTTTAATGAATTGGCTCTTGAAGCCTCCTTTGAGGCCATTGAAGTCTCTCCAGCCGATTTAGGGAGTTGGCTGAGTGTAAACATGATTGATTATGCAGGCGTAGCCGTTACGATTCCGCATAAAGAAAAAATGGTCGATCTGGTGCAAAAGCTAAGCCCAGCCGCCAAAGTTATTGGGGCGGTTAACACGCTTTACTGGGAACACGAAGTATTGCACGGCACGAACACGGATTGTGTCGGGGTTTTGCGGGCTTTACAAACTGAAGTACCAAACCTAGAAGATAAAAAAGTGCTTTTACTGGGGGCTGGTGGCGCCGCCCGGGCTGCTTTATTTACTTTGCAAACCGCTGGGGCAAAAACGGTTGTTTGGAACCGTACGCCTGAAAAAGCCATCGCTTTAGCCGAAGAATTTCACGCCACGGCGGCCGAATCACTATCAGCGCTTAGCCCTGATAAATTCGATATTATTATTAATTCTACTTCAGTGGGTTTAAAGCAGTGGGAGTCATTGATTGCTGCCGATTTTTGGACTCCACATCACGTAGCCTTTGATATGGTATATGACCCTCTAGAAACTCGATTTTTAAGTGAGGCGGCTGACGCTGGTGCTAGAACCGTTACGGGCGACCAAATGTTGGTACACCAAGCCCTTGAGCAATTTCACTTATGGCACGATATGGAGTTGGAACCCGAAGTTATGGGGAACGCCTTTTTTTTGGCCGACTAAAATCGAGCGTATAAAAACTTAGTCGCCTCAGAGCTGGCTTGGGGCAAAAAGTACAATACAGCCGCACATATGGTAAACATCATCACAATACTAATAGTGTTGCACACCCCGCACTTAAATTTTTCAGTGACTTCCGGTGTATCGCTGAAAGCCAGGTAACTAACCCAAAAAATAAGTCCAACAAGCGGAAACCAAATTAGATTTTGTGTATTAGTGGCTAATTGGGAAATGGTTCCACTTAATTCAAAAATACGGCTGTTTTCCCACAGCCAGAGGTAATCGGTGCTGACACTACTAGTGTTATTAAAGAAATCATTGGTGGCAGATTTTTGCTCTATTCCCAGCATTTTTCCTAGGACGGTGTGGGCGACTTGAAAGTCTGGGGCTCGAAAATAAACCCAGAAAAAATTTAGCATGAGAAGCGTGAAAATCCATTTAATCCAGCCAGCGGTTTTAGCGAGCGGCGTTTTAAAAATACGCTCCAAGCAAACCATGAGTCCGTGCAAAGCGCCCCAAATTATAAATGTCAGCCCCACGCCATGCCACAGACCACTAAGTAAAAATACGATCATAACGTTCGTTAAGCCACGGGGATAACTGACCCGACGGCCCCCTAAAGGAATGTAAACGTAGTCTCTTAAGAAAGTACTAAGCGTGATATGCCAACGTCGCCAAAATTCTCCAAAAGATTCAGACGTATAGGGGCTTTTAAAATTAAAGGGTAATTTGATGTTCAGCATATAACCGATCCCTACCGCCATTTCAGTGTACCCACTAAAGTCAAAATACAGTTGCAGGCTGTACATGGCTGAAATCATCCAACTCGTAAAAAAGTTTAACTGTTCGGGGTTCTGGTAGCCGACATCAACTATGTCACCGAGTGGGTCGGCTAAAAGTACTTTTTTCATCAGACCAAGGGCGAATAAAAAGAGCCCTAAGCCAAACATGGAACGTAAAAAACATGCCTTTGCGGATCATCAAACTGTTTCATCATTTCTCCGTGATGCACAATGGGCCCGGCAATAACTTGGGGGAAGAAAATAACATACAGACAGTAGTGCCAAAAACGTGATTCAACCACTTTTTGTTTCCAACTGTCCATAATGTACGTTATTTGTTGAAACGTATAAAAGCTTATTCCTAAAGGAAAAAGGAAACTTGGCAGTGACCAGTTTGTTCCGGCTACGTCGTTAAACGAAGTGAGGAAAAAGTCGTTGTATTTAAAGTACCAAAGCCACGCTAAGTTAAAAACAATTCCCAAAACCAGTAACCATTTCCGAGGGTTTTCTTGTAGGCATTTTCCAACCATGAAATTTACCCCAATCGATACCACTAGCAGTGGAACGTACATCCAATCTATCCAACCATAAAATATGATCGAGACCGCTAAAATCCACCACAAGCTAAAAGTCTTACGGTGAAATTTATTTATAAGCCAATACCCCGCTACGGCTAAGGGTAAAAAAACCAGTAAAAAAGCCGTAGAGGTGAAAAGCATATTTTAAAGAGTGGCGCATGAATTAGGGAAGTTCTCGCCACTATTAACCGCGTCAATCCAGGTTAGCGTGTCTTTAAAGCTACGCTGCCTGGTGTAGACGTGACTGGTTGAAGCTAACTCTCGGTACGTTGTCGGTTTTTGATCGACACAAAGCCTCTCAAGCAGCCTTCTATTCTGTTCTGGTGGGGTGATTCTGTCGGTCGCGCCTTGTAATATTAAGGTGGGGAAATTCCAGTCACCATACCCAGAAATATTCCGCGCTAAAGCCTCGTAAAACTGAGGAAAGTCTGTTGCGACCGTCCCGTTGCTGAGGCTATTCCACAGTTCAGGGCTGTATACTTTACTGCCGTCATAACCATAAAAATTACCCACTTTACCGACACACTGTTTATGATCGGTGATCAGACTTCGAGCAAAACGAGGGAGTAACAGTTTGTCGGCATCGGCTACCTCTTTACCGTATAAATCTTGGTAAGCGTAGATTAAATAAGGCCCTAAGTTAGAGTTAAACTTTAATAAATCTACGGTGTGATTAGCCGCTCCATACGTAATAAGTCCGGCAATGGGCAGGTTCGGGGCGTAGGTTTTATAGATATCAGCGGCGGCTAAAATTGAGTGCGCCCCTTGTGAATACCCCGATAAATAAATTTTTTCTTGTAGTGGTATATTTATTTGCGCGGCTAGGTTCCTAATCGCCTTCAAGCTATCGAGTACCACTTTGGCTTGCAGGTCGGCAACAAAATAATGATGCAAACCGTCAGTGTCGTTAAATCCAGAGTAATCAGGGAAAACCACCGCGTACCCTTGGCCCGCAAAGGCGGCATGATAGCCTTCGTAATCACCCCAGTTGGAAACATTTACGTTCTCTCTGCTTGGGGCGCAGGCATCGTCAATACCAGTCGTGCCGGCGGCCGATCCCAAAATAGGAAAAGGGCCGTCACCAATGGGCATATAAACCAACGCGTTGCCGGTTATATCTTCGTTGTTTTCGTGTTTGGTGTTAAACGTTATTTCCCACTTTTCTACGCTATTTTTGGCGCGTTCGTAAGGGTAGCCACCATAAAATCTTCGAGCAAATGTATCGACTTGGGCTACGTTAAAGGTTTCCAATTTTTTACTACTCAGAAGTACCACGTCGCTCGTACGCGAATTATTGCTGACGGTTTCCACCGATGGCTCTTCGGCTATTATTTCAATGGCTCTAAACTCACTATCTTCTGGCACAGCGGGGATTATTCTATCGTCTTCAACTTCTAATTGTGGCTGGTTGCTATCCTCACTGGCAATGGATTCGGAATTAAAAGTTAAATTCCCAGCGGGCTCCGGCATCGTTTCAGACTCAGCGCTGACTTGATTTTCTATTGGCTGATTAATTTCTGGTGAGGCGTTATTGTCGGTTGGTAGAAAGTAAAAAATACTGGCAATCCCAATCGACATAGCCCCAATAAGGATGGCTTTGTAATTAGTTTGGCTCGAGGTATCCATGATTTTTAATTTAAAAAACAAAACAAAAGTGTAAATCTATAACTCAACTTTATAATGACTTAATTAATTATTATTTCAAGCATTGTATATAGAAAAGTATTAATTAATTAATAAAACATTTGCTTCTGTCTGTTTTTGCCTCTATAATCAAGAAGTTAAGAAAAATTTATGAGATCAAAACCTGAAATTATTGAATTCGTGCAAGGCGTTATGGCCCAAAAAAAATTAACCAAAAGTAGTCTTGGTGAGGCTTTGGGCGCGTCTGGTGGAGCTCAAGCTAAAGTACAACGAGCCAATGGTTTTTTGTCTCCCAAAAGTCACAAGTTAAATATGGTAGATTTATTGCTCGTGGCCCAATTTATTGGGGTTGATCCCAAAGACATAATTTTACATGAAAATAACGACCGAGATTCTGAATCCAAATTGCCAAAGTATAATATTAATACTAACCATTTGGTACCGCTTATAAGTAATTCTGACTCTGAAAATGATGAAGCTATTGAAGAATGGCTTGTTTATCCCTACGACAATGGCGCTCATAAAAAAGTTGTGGCCGTCAAAATGCCAGACGATAGAATGGCTCCGCTAATTCCTGCCGGTGAAATCTTGTTTGTTGATAATCGTCTTTATAGTTTCAGCCTGACAGACCAGTTGATTTTGGCTTCCTACAATAAGCAGCTCATTGTTGGACGCTTTAACAGACTTGAGAACGGACAAGTGCAAATTTATTTTGATAATCCAACGTCTGAATCTGTGATTTATAGCACTGATAATGAACACTTAGAAATATTAGGCGTGGTTATTTCTCGTTTCTCTAAAATAGAAACCCTATGAATATGATTAATTTCGGTATTACGAAGCCAAAAGTGCCATGACACCGTGTGTCTTTATTTAGATTATTAGGAGCGAATACGAAGATAAATTAGTTTTATAATCAACATTTTAAACATGAACGACACTATTACCGCTTACAAAGATAAACTTAAAGCTAAATACGACCAATTTACGGCTAACATGCGCGAAGAAAGTGCAGATGCCAGAATTGAGTCCCATGAAAAGTACGCTGAATTTCAAGAGCAGAAAAATAGTTTTGAGACCGCTTGGAATGACTTTACAAATTCTACAGAAGAGAAAGCCGAAGAGATGAAAGCCAGAGCAGATGCGGCTTACTCAAAAATGGAGGCCAAATGGCACGAAATTAAAGCCAGTATGTAAAAACTCTACGGTTTTAATGCTTTAAAAAAGAGTCCCTCACCAGGGCTCTTTTTTATTAACCGATTTTGATTTTTTAATTTTATGACTATAGTTCGCCAGCGGTGTTCCCGTAATTCAACGGATAGAATAGGGCCCTTCTAAGGCCAATATCTAGGTTCGATTCCTAGCGGGAATACCAGACTTAAACGCTCTTAATGATGTTAAGAATTGAACTTATTAAGTTTTAAAGTGGCCGTACTCAAATTTATGAGCTATTAATTTGTAGATATGAAATGTTCTAGTTGTGGTTTTGAGAGCACAAAAGTAGTAGATTCAAGAGTTTCTGAAAGTGGAACTTCTATTCGTCGTAGGCGAGAGTGTGAAGCGTGTGAATTTAGATTTACAACGTTTGAAAAATCACAAACCAACAGTTTAATGGTACATAAAAAAGATGGCAGTACTGAGCCTTATGACCGAGAAAAACTTGAGCGAGCGATTATGATCGCTTGCGGAAAACGTCGCGTTTCACTCGCAAAAGTGCGTGAAAAATTATCTGAGCTTGAAGAACGCTGGACGGCCAAGAAAGAAATAAAAGCCGAAGAAATAGGCGAAGACGTAGTAGAAATGCTGCGCGATTTAGATGAAATTGCTTTTATCCGTTTTGCTTCTGTTTACAAACAGTTTAAAGACGTAGAAACGTTTAAGAAAGAGCTAGAAAAAATTCTTTAAGCTTCCATCAATTTTTCAATTTCAGCTTGGCTGACCCGACGGGGCATGGTTTCACGCTGGGCTTTTATTTTTTTACGAAGCTTGAAGAGCTTCCACCACTGCGTAAGAGTTTCTTGTTCAAACAAGGCTAAGTACATGAACATTTTGAAGTTATACCAGCCAGTAGAGCTTTTTACGCCTAGCGAGAAATCATCAACAAAGTTTTTTTGCACCAAAATTTTGTGATTTAAGTACGACATTTGGTTAATTCGGCTTGGTTTACTATTTCGGTATTTAATAATTTCCCAAGTAGAGGAACCAGAAGTTTTAATCGTTCGGTCATGGTAGGCAATGGCGTTAGGGGCGTAACGACATTTCCAAGCGGCCCATTGCAAGCGGTAGGCCAAATCAATGTCTTCTTTGTACATAAACATCGCTTCATCAAAATACTCTTTGTCACCTTCTTGGTTTGTGAAAGCGACGTCTTCTAAGGCTTTACGACGGTATAACACCGCCGCGCCCGAAATCCCGAATAAGTCTTTACTGTCATCAAATTGACCGTAATCAACTTCCCCTTGTCCGACATCTTCAAAGCGATGGTTTTTAAGCATTTTGATACCAACCGAATCAATGAAGTTGGTTTTTCCCATTTCACGAACGTCACCAGAATTACTGCTATAGCCTTCAAAATCCCATCGTTTAAGTTTCCCTCCAGCGGAACCATAAATTGGCTTTTCTGATACCGCTCGTACCAAAGCGGATATAAAGTTAGGCTCAAAAATCATGTCCGCGTTTAAGCACGCGTACAGGTCTCCATCGGTTTCGTTAATAATTCGGTTATGCCCTTTAGCAAAACCAACGTTTTCTTCCGATTCTATTAGCTCAATATCTGGGTAATTAGAACTAATTACGTTTACGGAATTATCTTGCGAATGGTTATCAAACACCACAATTTCTAGATTTTCATAATCTTGAGCGAGCAACGAATCAAGACACGGCTCTAAATATCTTTCAGAGTTACAAGTCAGTAAGCCAATCGTTACTTTTGGCGAGACAGCGTTGAGTGTTGGAGATTCTAATTTAAGTTCCCGGCGAAGGCTGGTGCCACTAAAAGCTTCTTGTGCCAAAATATTCGCTTCAAGCAATGAATCATGCGTTCCAGCATCGGCCCACATCCCTAAAAATTTTCGGGCTTTGAGCAGGTTTTTTTCTCGGTAAAGGTTGTTTACATCCGTAATTTCTAGTTCCCCACGTTTTGAGGGTTGGACTTGTTTTATGTAGTCAAAAACCTGGTTATCGTATAAATAAAGCCCCGTTTGAGCGAGGTTTGATTTTGGGAAGCTTGGTTTTTCTTCGATGGAACGAACGGTGTCATCTTCTTTGAGTTCAACCACGCCAAATCTTCCTGGATCTTCGACTTCTTTAACAAAAATTTGAGCCCCTTGTTTAAAGC
>Ga0307934_1000235_pt1 | contig 42992 bp, 35 predicted proteins | sample OrgLakmetageno90_FD_201838 | JGI IMG/M metagenome (GOLD analysis project Ga0307934, IMG submission 201838) | Saline water microbial communities from Organic Lake, Antarctica - #90 | ecosystem: Environmental > Aquatic > Non-marine Saline and Alkaline > Saline | place: Antarctica: Organic Lake...
TCACAGCCGACATCTATGGGGATCTTCTTACGCCAAAGATCAGGTTCATTGTCATCGAACTCCTCCAAGACATCCTCCCCATGGAGGCGCCGGCCTCTCGAGACTGACGTCGTAATGGGCCGCAAGAGGCTAGACCCTGTTGCCGCCCGCCATTGGGAGGTTGTCATCCCCGGCGAGTAAACCAGGACGTCTGCGAGTGCTGCCGTCCTGGCAAGTGTCTGGGAGAACGTTCCAGCAGACAAACCCCTTCGGCTCAAATGGACGGGATTCGAATTCCCCCCAGGGTCAGTTGACGACAAACACCCGATAGAGGGTTACTGATCCCCTAAAAAAATTCTAAATCTCTCATCAAGCGCCTCCCTGTTCGGGAATTGAGACCGCGCGCGGGGAAGGGACAACAACGTGCCGCCCATTTCCTGAAGTCCGTGTTTCAGCATTGGTCCGTCAATTTCGTAGAGGAGTTTCTTGTTCAGGTGAACCCTGTAGCTGGGGTCAATGCCTAGAAGATTCCTGTCATAGGCCGCGTGGTGAATCTTGCACAGCGCGAGACCGTTCGTTACTTCTGCAGAACCGTGGGTTTCGGAGTCCGGAATGATGTGGGCGGCGTCGAGGAGCTCTTTGTGCTTGAGACGGCATATTGCGCAGGAGGATTGGTAGGCAGTAATTACCCGGGCTCGAAACACTGGTTGGTGCACACGCTGCCTCACAAGCCGTTCGACGTATGCTTTGTCAACTGACTGTTTGCCTGCGAAAGTTGTGGTCCGTATTTCATTGCCCGCGGCGATTCGGAATATATTCTCAGATCGGTCTTCGTCAATGGCGTATGCCGGAACGATGGGGACGTATACGTTCGAGATTGGTCTTTCGAGAAGAATGAAAGGTACCTGATCCTCCATCGCCTTTCGCAGCTTCCGGTTAGCTCCCCCGAGGGGATCACCGTCTTCGAATTTGTAATGAAGGAGGCCGCCGGGACCAATTTTGTCGTCGTAGGGCCCATCGACCGCGCTTGTGATGGATAGTGTGTGATCCAGATATGAGGGGTTGTGAATGCCCCTCTGGTTGATCAGTGGCAGCCGCACACCCTCCAGCTCAAAGCCGGTTAATTGAGCCCAGGTGAGGAAACCACCTTGCCGATCCGTGAGTTGCTCCAGAGCCGCAAAGATTTGCAGGCGCAGAAGGGCTTGATCGTGAGGTGTTCTTTTCACCATGTCAACCTACAGTGAGCTACTCAACGGTTGAGTTCTCAGCGATTTTCTCGGTCTACATTTCGCGAACTGTCGATGATGTGAGGGCAACTCGCGGTTACTGGCTTCCCCCAACATCTCTCTCCTCACGCCCGCATTCCTTGTGGCAAGGCTCTGTTGTGCACCACGGCGAGTTTTCGGTTAGCGCGGGTCAGCGCCGTGTACAAAGTTCCTTGCCTGCCGAAATTTTCAGGAAAGTCTGCAGGTTCAATCACAACGACGGCATCAAATTCAAGGCCCCGGGCCCGATCCGGTGGGAGGAGTCTTAATTTTTGACGGCCCTTTGTCCAGAAAGACTGGTCCGCCGGGTCATTCTGCCATTCACGTTTGACTAGCACTTTCCTGAACTCACCAGGCGAGACTGTAATTACGGCAATGCTTCCAGAACCGACCTCGTCACTTAAGTCACTGGCAGCCTCCATGCTGGCCGCATAAACCCCCGTTTTCGATGGAACTTTTGTGACGTGCGGTCTTTCACCGTCTTGCTGAAACGAGGTGAGTTTTCGTTCACGGCTGGGCAGCAGTTGGTTCGCGAACTTGATGATCTGTGCGGTCGACCGGTACCCGTTTTCAAGAATCGATAACGGAGCCTCGCCACTGCCATCTTTGATTCCCAGCAATTCGGCGACATTGTTCCAAGAGCTGAAGGTGTGGTCGGTGCGTCTTTGGTTGAGATCTCCCAGGATGGTCCATCCACCCCGGTTGCCGAGGCGACCAAGAATCTCCCATTCGATGGGGTGGATATCTTGCGCTTCGTCAATAATGATGTGGCCAGGGTCCGCGGTGCGATTGGTGCGAACCCCGATGTACGCCAAGAGGCTCCTATGGGAGCTGATCCTTTTTTTTCGCAGCGCACCGAGAGTCTCAGGAAGCGCGCGCAGGTATTGAAACCATTCGCCGTCAAGTCCTTCTTGTGGTGGTTGGGAAACGAACCCCCGCAACTTTGCATAGACATCCGCTTCCCTGGGGGCTTCGCCCTGTGAATTCTCTTTAGCGTTCGCTAGTGCCTTATCAATCAATCGCGCAAGTTCCTCGCTGACATTTTGAAGTGACACTGATTGCGTAGGGATATTTGATTGGGGGAGGCCAGCGAGTTCTTCGAGCAGGGACGGCACCGACCTGACTGAGTACCGAGTCGCGTCGTCTACCAGGTCTCGCAGAACTCCCTCAACGTGCTTCACGTACTCAGCTGTAGGGCCCAGGAGAAGGACATGCCCACGGGGTCGTGACTCTTTGGGCGCCCGCGAGTTGAGGAGGTAAGCCGCCCGATGCGCACCGATAACCGTCTTTCCCGTGCCTGGGTGCCCTTGCAGCACCTGGCTCCAAGAAGCAGGTTTCACGATGGCGTCGTATTGATCCGGCTGCAGTGTTGCGAGAACGCTGGACATGGAGACACCCTTGGGCGCTGCCAATTGTCGCCGCAGCAAGTCTGGTGCTCGTACATCAGTGGTGGGGCTGGATTCCTCGAACTTTTCGACAGCACGTGCTTCGGTAACATCAGCGTCAGATCGCGTGACCGGTCCCGCCTGGGCCGGGAATGTGCGTGGCGGGGGTGCCTCCGCAGGGGGAGATGCGTTGGTCGATGTGGAGGGAAAGCGGGGCGCTTTGGGCACTTGGAGTGGCAAGAAAGGGAACAAATCTGTTGATTCTTCCTCCACAAAAATCTCATCTTCGAGGTCGACGATCTTGTCGAACTGATGAGCGAGCACGCGTACCGCAGCGACTTGGTCACACCATTCATGATGGTCGTTTGATTTTCTAAAGTAAGTGCAGGCGACGGGCGCAGCCCAGGAAAAAACTCTGTAGCTATCCGTTTCATAATGCGTGGTCCCAATGTAGAAATCCCGGTGCCCGCCCAAAAACTTTTCATCGCCCTCGGTCAAGGCGACGCGGCCAATTAGGATTCCATCCTGTGCGGAGTCAGGTGGGGGGTTACTTGTCCACGTATTTCGAGTGTTTTGTCTTCGTTGCCCTTCTGAATGGCTGTGACGATCAGCAAGCGATCGGCGGTATTTTTCTTCGGCAGCGACTTCATTCGCGACCAGAGACTTGACGTCTTGCCCAGTCACTGCGTGACCCTCAATGTGCAGACGGCAAGGTAACTGATTGATACAGCTGGGAGTCGGCTCGCGTCGAGCTCAGCAATAAGTTGGTCATATCTATTCTGTTGACGGTTTCTTTGGCCATCGACCATTCGCACAACCTTCTCCCCTCGTTCCCTTTCGATAATTGTTTCGAGGCGTCTCTGGATGCCCCGCATTCGCCGTTGATGTTGATCCGCCAGAATTGCGCGCCGCGTTTCTGAGAGAACCTCCTCCTCGGAGTCTCGCTTTGCCTGGACGATTCTGTGGCGCTTTTCAATTTCCCGTTTTGTCCTAGAAACAAGATGAGCCAAGTCCACATTGGGAAAAGACGGCCCCTCTCCCCACTCCCCTCGGGCGAGTGATGCCATGAGGCCGTCTACAGGGGTGTCTCCGGCGGGTGCGCCGTTCAGGCCAATCGCCGCACCCCAAATTTCATCCCCACCCCTGGCAGCGTTTACAGCGTGCGCAAGGGTGACGACATATTCCCCAGGGGGCAAAGTCTCGGTACTTTCAATCTGGATCGACGCGAAACGGGCTTGTTTGTGACCTGGCACCCCACCTGCTGCCAGGACAAGCGGATGGGTAGCGGACAACATATCAAGCTCGGTGGTTCGGGCAATCTCTTGATCCAAAGCCAAATGAATGGGCTCCCCATTTTGCAACTTCATGATGAGCGAACCGATTTCGGAACGCGTCCGTCGGCCTTTCTGAATCAGCTCGAGTAACCGCCCCGCCATAGTCTGGTTTCCGCGAACCTCAAGAATCTTTCCCCCCTCAATCCACTCGACAGATCCGCCGTTGTCGGTTGCTGCCCAATCATCGATGAGGTGCGATAGTTCAGATTGCCCCAGGTATCTACCGGTCGACGTCAGTTCTTCTTCAAGGCCCGCTATTTCGACGTCGTCGGCGATCATGAGTCCGGCGGAAGACTCAGCAACGTCTTGAACTGCTGCTTTTTGTGCTTCGATTGCGCTCAAGAATTGTTCGGCTTTTGCTTCCTGCTGCTCGGGCGTCAAGGTGAAATCCATGGCCTTTTGCAACAGATCGATGTGTTGCCCAATTATTGGTTCGAGTTCGCCGATTGAGCGCTCGAAGATCTCGATTCTTTCGAGAACTTTGTGCATGATCCGGGAATCAATCGCATCGTTGTTGTAGAAATTTCGAATCAGAATCTGCTCAGATTCCTGGCCGATTCGGTCGATTCGTCCGATACGTTGTTCAACTTCCATGGGGTTCCACGGAAGGTCGTAGTTGATTACTGCAGAGCAGAATTCAAAATCCAAGCCTTCGGACGCAACCCTGTTGGCAAAAACAAAATCGTATCCCCCGTTGCGGAAGTCCTTCATGATCTGTCTTCGCTGCAATCGAGGAACATCGCCATTGAGAACAGCAATTCTGTATCTTTCGTGGAATGCCCCGCGGAGGTTTGTCAGCGTCGCCTTGGACCAGGTAAAGAGGAGCGCTTGTCTGCCGAGATCGTGAATATTTGCGAGAACTTCCCCAAGGATCTCGACCTTGCTTTCTGATAAACCAAGAACCTGGCTGGCGAGATCAATCAGCTCAGGGTGGGGCTCAACCCAGCCTTTCTTCTCGGTGTTGGTCGCGTCACCGTTTCCTTTTTCTGGCTCTCCTGCGAGGACCGACTTTGCCGCCATATGAATGCTTGTACTTGCGAGCCGAATAGGCATCTGCATCGAGAAGTACATGGCTGTTTTTGCGGCTTTAGCGCGAAGAAAACACCACTTTAGGAACTCTTGGTAAAAACTGCGCTCGGTGTCGTTCCAGGACACTTCGATACCTGCGGCATTTCGCAACGGCTTTCGCTCGTCGACTTCCGCCCGCCGGGTTCGGGTCACTGTCGTTGACAGCGTGTTGAGCTTGCTGATAGCACGGCGAGCGAGCGCAGTATCTCGGGCAGTGAGGGGCGCGCGGTCGATAATTTCGAGCAAATCAGTGAATTCGGGTTTCGAGGTAACGGATTTTTCGAGGACGAGTCCTTCAAGTTTCCGGAGCATTTGCCGGAACCCTGCCGGGGTTGCAGATTTGTCCGGGAGGGCTTTCGCGACTTGGTTGAGCACTGCTGTCGGTTCGAGTCGCACCTCGAGGTCTTCAATGGCACCAAAGTCTGCTGGTTCAAGAAGACCGAGCAGGTGCAAGAGGTCAGTTTCTCTTAGGTTGATGGGAGTGGCGGTCAAGAAGACAAGATTTGCCCCTGCGGTCCACTCCGAGAGTTGTGTGCCCAAAAGGTAGCTTTTTGTTCCGCTATTCCTCATCGAGTGGGCTTCGTCGACGATAACGAGATCAAACTCTGGTGGGTTTTCTTCAAGCTCTTTCAGCCCGTCCCACGTTCGAAGCGTCTCAAGGGAAACCACGTAAGCCTGCCGCGGGGGGCGCCGTCCGGTTTGGTGCTGTTCAAGAAGCCGACCAAGCTCGGGTCGATCCAGAATTTTCAGTTCGAACCCGAAGCGTTCGCTCATTTCGTCACGCCACTTCTCCACAAGTCCCGAGGGGCAGACAATGAGCACTCGATCTGACTCGTGTCGTGCCTCTAGCTCGGTCCAGATGAGACCGGCTTCGATGGTCTTCCCGAGCCCCACTTCATCCGCGATGAGCAGTCTTGCTTGCCCAGACTGGAGCAGTTTCAGGACAGGTTTGAATTGATAAGGACGAAAGACTGTCCGTGTTGCGTGAAACGAATACACCGTGTCGGCAAATTTTCCCTGAATTTTGGTGCGGGTGAGTGTTGCGCCCATTCGTGCGGCGGTGGATCTAACACCGCTAATCCAATCTTCTGGCTGTTCATTGAACTCAACCGTGCTGAGGCGGGATTCAAGAAGTGACTTGCGACCCGCCGGGCCGGCCACCGTGTAGGACCATGTCCCGGCCAAGAAGGTTCGGGATTTGATCTCGACATCAGATCCGTCTGGAACCGTTATTGCCCGTGAGCCGAGAGCAAAGATTGGCGCCGCGACTGGTTTGGCCTGAACCCAGAGATGTTCCACCCATCGATAAGCCTCAGCGAGAGCATGATGGGACGAGTCGTCCCAGATATCTAATTCCAATTCAGATGATGTCCCAGTTTCTCCGCTGGCGATAATCATCACGATGGGATTTTCGATACCGACAAACCAATAGACACCAGCGGGGAGGGTTGCATCGATCGAGTCCAGGGTTCGAATCGCCGATACAGCGTCGTACAGGTCGGAAACTTCATCGTCGATGACGAGCCCTCTTGTGAAATTTCCGCTGTCAAGGGCAGCTCGGTACTGCGACACTGCGGGGCGATATCCGAAAGTCAGCATCCGAAGCTTGCATCCTTGGAAAAGAATCCTGCACACATGATGTCTAGAGCCTAAGCGTTGCCGATGACACGACCCAGCAAGACCGACAATTGCTCACAGTTTCATGGCGTCTTCTATGCAGATCCCAGCTTGTTAACCGTTAGTAATACGGGTGGCCATTTGCAACTTTCTGGCGGTTACAGCTGGAAGATGATGCACACCAGAGCGGATACGGTGTTTCCCCAATCTCGAATGAGTCGACACGGCCCGAGTGAATCATTGAAGAATTCGCCCGGTACTGCATTCAGGAGTGTCGGTGGCATGTGGTGCTCCTTTCGAAGCCCGCCACCCCACGGCTCTCATAAACAACGGCCAATATTTGGGGGTCACATCAACTGGACCTAAAACAGGGGGCAGGTCACGCTCTATAAAGCACTAACTCTTCCGACTCCCCTATGTCCACGTGGATCCTGTGGATGGGGCTGAGTTGGACTCCTAGACTGCCACCCCTATCTGATCGGCTGTGTCGGGGAGGAACCTACAACACCGGAGGGTCAATTCCGAGGGGTGTATCGGTGGGAGCGCGCGCTTTTAGGTCAGCCGTCTTTGGCGATCACCGTGTCGTAGAGGCCATATCTCCGCAGCCCCTTATGGGAGTCGATTCCGGCGTAGGAGAGAGAAGCATCTTCGTATCTCCGGAACGCGAAGACCGCTTGATTCATGTGGACGCCACTGAAAACCCCCAATGAAACCAGGAGGTGGAAGTCTTCAACGGTGAGGCCGGTCACAGTTTTAAAGAGGCCTGGTTCAAGTTTCGTGATGACGTCGGTCAATGTGTTTTCGCGGAAGTCAGTCAGGTACATAAATGCCGGAATTCTTGTTGCAAACTTAATCAGCTTGTCTTGAATCTGCTTCCGAGCCGACTTGTACTCTTTCTCCTCCTGGGTCAGCTCTTTCTTTTCTTTCGGTGTGAGGTCGTCGCCTTTTTGCTTTTTCTCCTTGACACTTTCGCTCTTGTTGATCACTGTCTCCAGGATGTTGTCCCCTAAAGACCTAAACCCTTCGATGGCCATGATGGCTGCGACTGCCTTGGGGTCAGCCAGGATGCGCTTCAGCGTCTCGTTATCGACATTGACGAGCAACGCCGATTCCCACTTCCTGGCGAGAAGCGTGGCTGACGTGCCAGCCATCGCGATATCAAGGATTCCACCAGCATCAATCTGGGTCATAAACGAACCGTCATAAGCAAGGACCGGGAGAAAGCTCACCAATTCCTCGACTGCTTTCTCAGGGTTTGGCTCATGGGGGGACAACCCAATGCCATATTCAGAGATTTGTCGAAGCGCCCGTGTGGGCGCAAAATCGAAGACAAAACAGACGGGTTTCAGGATTTCTTCCTCGTGGGGGTCATCACCGTTTGGGTTCTTGATAGCCCACGGAGATTGAACGCGGAACGCAGCCTGAAAGTATGACTCTGGCGACTTGAGATTACGCAACATCAGAATGGACGACCAGGGTGCGACGGTGACCCCGGTGGTCAGCTTTCCACAGGACAGTGTGATGGTTTTTGTGTCATGACCATTCCCGATTGCTTTTCGAACCGGCGGCAAAGCATCTAATCCAATTCCAGCGCTTGCGCCAGCAACGGGGAGCACCGTGTACTCGTGCCAAAAGACGTTGTGCTCTTCAGCCAGCAGATTGGCCATCGCGTAACAAGCGGCAACATCGGGGAGCAGCCAGAACGAGTGTCGAAGATGGGCCAAAAGACGAACATCGGAGTACGGGAACGGCGGTTTTTGGGAGCCGAGCTTCAGGTTGTCAATTTGGGTCGGCGAATACGAACCCCGGATGATGTCTAACCATTTTTGAACTTCGTTCTTGTATTTGAACCCAGCGTCTTTTCCCTGACCGCTGGCTTCAAAAAATACGTTCAAATCAAATTCGTCGAATTCTCCTTGGCTCGCAACAGAAACCAGTTCGTCTGGCATTTGGTAGGTAAGCAGCCGCATCTGCGGCAATGCCCCGTAGGGGTTCCATTTTGTGGGGTGTTTTTTAGCAAACTTCTCTTTCTCGCGCTGCTCATCGGTGTAGGTCCAGTTGAAAATCTGTTCCTCGATGAACTCGCCACTGGCCAGAGCGCGAAACGGGGTGCCAGAGAGGTAGAGGAAGGCTTTTGTGGTGATCGGCAAGAAGGCGTCTTCGTCTTCGCCAAGCTCGTCCAGTTCTTCATTGAAGCTGTCAAGAACCCCGGCGTACTCGCGAGCAGCCTCTTTCTTGGCTTCCTCTTTTTCCTCCCCTTCGAAAAGCTCTTTTGCACCTTCTCGCCACGCGCCAAAATGATATTCGTCAAAAACAACGAGATCCCAATCCGTGGTGTGAACCCACTCGTTCTTCGGCTTAATGTTGCCAGCTTTGTCTTTTCCCAGGAGGTCTTGAAAAGAACCGAAATAGACCAGTGGACGAGTCTTATCCGCCTTGCGTGGGTCGTTGAGAGTGTTTCTTGACAAGTATTGCCAACCATCGAAGTCAGCATGTGATTCCAAATCTGTTTGCCATGCATCTTCCACGGCAGGTTTGAAGGTGACGACCAGGACCTTCATCGCGCCAAGCTTCTTAGCTAATTGGTACGTGGCAAAAGTCTTCCCAAACCGCATTTTCGCGTTCCAGAGGAACCGCGGAACCCTATGGATATCCTCTTTCCAAATGGAATGAAAGTAGTCGTGGGTCTTGTCGACTGCTTCATCCTGCTCAGGTCGCGGTTCAAACGTGAGGTGATGCGTTCCGGAAAGCCGGAGGCCCTCTCGCAATTCGGTGATGACGGTGAGAACATCAGCAGGCGAACACTTCATCCACTCGAGCTGTGGGTTCTCGAACCCTTTGCTTTTCAGTCGATTTCTCACATCGTGATCGGTAAACACGGAGCCATCTGAGCGCTCGGCAGATTCGTCCAACTCGATCGTGAAGTTCTTGATACCAGCAGTCTGCAACTGCTGCCCCACGCGCTTCTTCGCCCCTTGGGTCGTCTGACCCACCTTCAGGAGCCCTTGGTGCGCATCATCCTGAATGGAATACGCATAAATCCGCAACCGCGTCTCGGTGCGCTCTGGCATCAGCTCTTCAAGAGACTTACTCACCGGCAAGATCCATGGGACGAATCATGCTCTCTATGAAAGCAATCTCTTGCTCTGAGAGGTTGTAATTTTCGTAGAGCTCTCTGTCGGTCCACGGCTTGGAAAAGTCTTGGAGGGGTACATAACTGTAGACCGCACGAGAGGCGTGCTGTGACGGTTTGTGTAGCAAAACTAGGAAGCGCATAAACCGTGTTTGGACGTAGCTGGCCACGCTTTGAGCCTCCTCTTTTGATGAAAAACTACCAATCCTGTTATACGTCTCTGTGCACGCAGTGCCCGGCGCACCAACGAAAGGTTTTCCCAGAATCGAGTGGGGGAAGCTGTCGCTTCCACTCCCTGCCATGGGTATGAAGACCTTCCAGCTCTCAATAAACTCATGGCCGGAGGATAGTTCTTCCGGCTTGACAAAACCGATCCCACCATTCTGGTAGAGCGTGATGTCGCCGCTTTTTTTGTCTGGCCTGCCTTTGAAAAAAGTCGGAAGCCCGTAGGACTTTCTAGCGCTTACCAATGAAGAAAAGTTGTTCTCAGCGTTGATTACCGAGTCAGTTGCAGCCACCTTTCTAATAATGGATATTGCCTCGTTGAATCTAATGAAGGAATGGGCGCTTTTTTCGAGCAGCGGCCTTGAAGCAGGCTCGTTAGTGCCATTCGCATAGTGATTCCGAACCGAACATTTTCCTGGATTATCTCTGTTCCAAAGAAAATAACAGACCCCTCCCTTGATCTGAACACCCGGAAATACATCCGAAGAATCGGGAAAGTCTTCAATTACAACGTTGCGCCTGTCAGCAAGCATTTCGTCGCGGAACCCGTCAAGTCCCTTCCCTCCGGAGTACCACCTGGCGGGAATAACCATTGCGAGCATCCTGGGGCTCAGGGCCTTAGCTTGGCGGACAAACTTGTCGTAAATTGGGGCAGCGCTCGTTCCGTAACCACCGTCATCAAGTTGGTAGGGCGGATTCCCAATAATCACATCGAATTGCACGTCTCCCCCAAAAGTGTTCTTGACCCATTGTGTGAGCTCATTTGTGTGGATAAGCGAGTATGCGTGCGACTCCGCGGTCGCGCCTCGCGCATATTCTTTTTGCTTGGCATTGCAAAACTTGCACCTGCCGTCAACGGTTGTCTCCATCTCTTTGCCTTCGTCATCAACCGTAACGATGCGTTCTTTGCCACCCGCCCACGTGTGCTCTGTTCGCTCAAACCAGATATTTCCTTCTGGTTTCGTGAACTCTGTGGCGATGGAGTGTTTGCCGTTGGCCCATTTAGAGCAGTAGACACTTCTCCTTGCTAGCAGGCTGGTGAGCTCCGTTATCGCAACACCAAACACCTGTTGGGTGAGGATGTGGTCGATGCGTTTCTGAGTATCCGGAAAGTCCTTCTCTAGCCCATCGCTGAGGCGACGGGTAATCTCACGCAGAAAGACTCCCGATTTTGTGAAGGGATCAAGAAAAGAGACTGTGCTGTCGGCCCAGATGTTTGCGCCATCGTTGGCTTGTGCCCAGGCTTCGGCAACAGTGTCGAGCATCTGGTTGGCGAAAGCTGGCGGGGTGAAGACTTCGTCGTTAGAGAGGTTGGCGATGGACGTGAGGATGTCCGGGTTACGCGATTGCAGGGAGAAGCCTGACTTGTCAGCCATCCGAGCCTCCACGCGTTGGGTCCCCATTCTCAGTTGATGCCACCTCAGCAATATCGAGAACCGACAGGGGTGGGTAATCCCTTTCCGGGGTAAAGATTTCGTGGGTGTCCATGGATTCGAAGAGAGTTCCCTCGCCAAAGAGCGACATTTGGGTGAGCGCATCAAATCTAAAGTCACGTCGCTGGAAGCGACCCTTGCCCAAGTACGCCCACTCAGGAAAGAGAATGGGCTGTCCCGATGCGTCCATCATGGTGAGGGCATCCCCGTTGACGATGTTTGTCTTCACTACCGCCTGGGCCGCGGCAAACAGCGGTTGGTCCGTTGGGACCCTGCAGTAATCGACGAAAGTAGCAACCAGGTTGACCCGGCATTCAAGGGTGTTGTCTTCAAGGAGCTCTATTCCATAGATCGACATCAGTGCGAGCAGGGCATGATGTTGTTTTTCGAAGACGTTGGATCCATAGCGGGTTTCGACTGTGGCAAGTTTTCTCCGAAGAACTGGGATTAAGAAGTTTCCCGAACCGCACGCTGGTTCCAAGAAGCGCGAATCGATTCGTTCAGATTCGCCTTTAACAAGATCGAGCATGGCTTCGACCATCCACGGCGGAGTGAAGACTTCACCGTGATCGATGACGCGCTGTCTGGAGCGGACCTGATCCATTCCCCTAGATTACCGCGAAGGAGTGACATGAATCTTTCTCGAGCACGCGTCTCGTCTCAGCTACTCTGGTGGAAACGGGAAGGCGAGGGGTGCCGATGAGCATCGTCTACATATTGATCAACGATGCCATGCCGGGATATATTAAAATTGGCAGGACCGAGACCTCTGTAATCCAAAGGATGGGGGAGCTCGATAAGACCTCTGTCCCGCTTCCTTTTGAGTGCTTTTACGCTGCGCGGGTCGATGACTATGCAAAGGTCGAACGTGCGTTGCACACAGCGTTCGGTGACGCCCGCGTTCGAGCCAGTCGAGAGTTCTTTCGTCTCGACCCTTACAAAGCCAAGGTTGTTCTTGAGCTCATTGCCCTGGAAGACATGACGCCGTCCGACGGGGTGGCCACAGACGACGAAGGGAGAGAAGCTTTGCGGCGGGCGTCGCGTCAAGGGTCTCGGTTTAGTTTCGCGAAATATCTCATCCCTGTGGGCGCGGTGCTCCGTCACTCTCAAGACAGGAACATCATCTGCACCGTGGTTGACGGGACCAACGTCGATTTCCAAGGGGAAACGGTGTCAATTTCGCGGGCGACTGGTTTGGCTAACTTGCAGCGGGGCGGCTCCTCCACCTCCTTCGCCGGCCCCAACTACTGGCTGTATGAGGATGAGTCCTTAGCAAGCATCCGTGAACGACTTGATGAGGCCTGGCAGTGACAGTCTGAGGAATCGACTCAGAACATTGACGGGTCAGTCTCCGCTGCAGTGAGGCGGGCAGGGCCTTCAATCTTCTTCTCGTGAGGGGAGTGGCCTGTAACGATTTTCCCAAGCCGCACCAAAGTCAGGCGACAGCGAGAAAGGCCATGCAGTCATCCTTGGTGTCGGAGGGCACACATAAGCTTAGAGAGTGAGTAAATCCCAGCAAACGGCAGCTCATGTCTGAATCGTGGAGTGTCGTGTCTACCCCTAGGGGTGCCAAAGACCTTGTGGCCTGGATTGCAGACACCCCGGCGAGCAGACCCTGGGTCGTTATCACGACTGCGAGGGGCGAAATGGTCACGAACCGCCCGCGGGCATGTTGTTGTACGCTGAAGTTAGTTGAGTAAAGTTTCCGTCTCCCGTTAGGAAATTGCCGTGGTTGACTCTTATCGCACGAGTAAAGCTTTCGCTTCGTATCGCACAAGACTCCGCAGCGGTATCTCGAACCTGCGAATATCCGAAGTGATCTTGTGGGTCGTTCTTCTCGTCCAGGGCGCTTTGTTTGTTCTTGCTTGGGTTTACCTGTGGCTCGGGGAAGACGCTTTTCCAGTGCTCATGACCTACCCGGCTGCCGGCAGGCTCGCGATAGCGGTGATCTTCTTGGTAGTGGTGGCCCTGTCTGTCCGGCGTCGTTCTTTCCTTCTGACCGTTGCCACTGCCAGCTATGCAGGAGTAATTCTCAATATCGACTCAATGCTGGTTCAACAATTCGGCCAGGCTGACCGCTTTAACGATGCCCTGTTCGCAACCCGACAACTGTCCGGTGTTATCGGCCTGAGGTCGCTGCTGGAGGTGGTTGTCCCCATCTTGCTGCTTTGGGTTGCTCTGATTTCCGTCGGGGCTATTGTGCGACGGCGAACGCGGTCACGAATTAGTGCTTGGGTGGACGAGCGTCGGACAGCTATCTACGGAGCTGAGGACCTGGGCCCTGATGTGCCGACCCGCATCTCTGTGCTTGCTGTGCTGTCTCTTGTTGCCGCCATTGTTTTCCCACTTCTTGGCTTGGTGCTGGCCTACGCGGCAAGAAATGACTTTGTTGCAGCCAAACCTCGCAAATCAGGGCTGGATTTGGCTATCGCGGCAACCATCATTGGCTGGTTTGGGTTGGGGGTGCAGTTTCTCTTTGTCATCACCGCCGTAGTGGGTGCACTCGTCGGAGACTTTTCGGTGACCGAGCTCGTTTTTACTGGAATATCTGCTCTGTTCGGCTTTTGAGCATTGATCCCTGGCGGTGCAGATGGTCTCGGCGATTGGCTTCTGGCGGCATTGTTCGAGGGATAACAATGTCGGAGATTGCTCGGCAATAGGCCGTGTACCGGTCCCCTTTAGGCTTACAGCAGCATCAGGAGTCATGACCGAGTACACCTAGCTGGCTATGCGGCAACCCGCGTCGTCTGAGCCGGGTGCCCGCGGAAAGATGTGGCCCTGGGCGCCCCGAGCCTGTAACTCAGAGTAGGTGTCAGAGGAGACACATACTCTGGGTTTGCGGGTGGTGCACAGGTGTGTGGGGTGGTGTGCCTCTCCGAAGGTGACTGTGTGCCACCCGCCCCGGTGCGCAAACAGTGTGACCCGAGATTGCAGTGGAGGGAGAGCTCATGGCGGAGGAAAAGTATTGCCCGGTGTGTAGGGCGCCGTGGGTGTGGGGCAACGACTTTTGCGTTCAGTGTGGTCATTCTGTGTCCTACCAGAGCATGCGCGCCCGCGGTGATGGCTCTGCTGTGAGGGTCCGCGAAGGGCTTGGCCACCGTGGGTGACATTCTCTATGGGCTTACGTGGTGGATGGGGCTCGCTCTGGCCTCCTGGCTGGTGTGGTCACCACTGTTGCTGTTTTGGTGGCTCAAAAAGCGCAAGAACTCCCGCCTCCCGTGAGTGTTCTTGCTCGCCTTGCGCAGTATCTGGGCCTTGGCTCCCAGGCTCTGGTGTTTGCAGCTTTTGTCGGTGTTTCCGCGGGTGGCGTGGTGCTCGCGGGGGTCAGTGCACCCCCAGCGGCAGGCACGGTGACAGCCGGGCCCACCACCCACAGTTATTGCCCCCAGATCCAGCAGTTCACTTCGCCCTATCTGCGGGAATGGAGCGGTTTTGTGGAGGGCGGGGACTTTGTCAGCCTCGGAGTTTTGTCCTTTTTGTCAACTCAGCTCGGTCTTGTTGTGGACGATGCTGAGGCTGCCGGCGTTGACCTGGCTGATCCGGCCAATGACTGGTTTCGACTCTTGGGCGTTGGCTCGAGAGGGTTTGAGGCGCTCGACCAGCTTGATCGTGGCCAACTCGATGATGAGCGCAGGTTTGAAGTGTTGGAGCGTATTGCCCGATGGGTGTCTAGTGCCCACTCCACCTGTGTGGGGTGGGTAGCCTAAGCGTTTGATTTATTGCTCATAAAAATGCGCCCAGCTAAGCGGATAATTGTTGTTCGAGGAACAAAGCGTTGAAGGCCCGTCATCACCCTGCTGGATTTTCCCACCACGGCACTGGGGGGTGATTTCTTTTTTGCCAGTGCATCAAAAGCGGTGTCGATCACGTCGCTAATGGGGGCCAGTGCGCCACCGGCCACTCTGCCCCCTGCAACCTCAAAGAACTCGGTGGCGGTGCCACCGGGGGAGAGTGCGAGCGCTGTCACCCCGGTGCCCTCCAGTTCACCCCACAGAGCCTCGGTGAAAGAGAGCACATACGCTTTGGTCGCTGCATAGATGGCCATATTGGGAATGGGTTGGTAGGCAGCGGTGGAGGCCACATTGATAATGGTGCCGGTGTTGCGGGCAACCATGCCCGCAACAAAGAGGGTCGTCAGTTGGGTGAGGGTGAGAACGTTCAAGGTGATCTCTTCGGTCAAAAGCGTGAGGTCTTCCTCGGCCACCCGGCCGATGTGACCAAAGCCTGCGTTATTGACCAGAATGTCGACCTGCGTGGAACCAATCTTCTTGGCCAACTGGGCGGCGGAGTCGGGGGTGGAGAGGTCTGACTCGATCACTGTCACCTCCACGCTGTGGAGTGCTCGGATGTCCTTGGCAAGCTTTTCTAGCCGATCCCCTCGACGAGCCACAATGATCAGATTGGCGCCTCGTGCAGCAAACTCTCTGGCAAAGGCGTCACCGATTCCGCTGCTGGCTCCGGTAATCAGGGCTGTCTGGTTGTTATATCGCATAGGCCAAAGCTAACAGGCAGTGCCAGATGGACCGGGCGGCACCCTGCCGCATGAGCTGTCCATCGGGTGGAAATCAGTCCCCCCGCCAACGCTCGGTTTGTGGTGTTTTTTCTCGGTCAACGCCAGCCATTTTTACTCACGAGCGGGCCGGATTGCTTCGCTTATGGCGGATTGAGATGTCTGCTCAGCTAGAATTTAGCTCTGGAAGAGGTCTCTACCTGGAGCTGTCCGGTCACAAAAGTTAGGTCGATGATGAACCCACCCACCGCCTCCGCCGTGCTCTCACTTCTCGTGGGTGCTCTAGAAAAATCCGTCATTACGGAACCGGAACAGCTTCTTGTCGTGCAAACGGACAAGTCAGGCCAATTCAGTGAAGGGGCTCCGCTGTGCATCGTAGAAGCTACGGGCACGGAAGACGTGGTTGCCGTGTTGAAGATTGCCAGTGAGACAGCGACACCCGTTGTTACCCGAGGTGGCGGAAGTGGACTGGCGGGCGGCGCGATTGGGGGTCCAGGGGAAATTGTTCTCTCTCTCGCCAAAATGAATCGAATCAAGGAGATTTCCGTCGATGATCGTTGGGCAGTCGTTGAGGCCGGGGTGATTAACCTAGACCTGAACAACGCCGCTCGCGAGCAGGGTTTGTGGTTTGCTCCCGACCCTGCGAGCAGACATTGGTCGACAGTCGGGGGCAACATCGCCACGAATGCCGGAGGTCTGCTCTGCGTCAAGTATGGAGTGACGAGGGAAGCAGTGCTCCAGCTGACGGTTGTGCTCGCCGACGGCGAAATCGTGCAGTTTGGTCATCAAACGGTGAAGGGCGTCTCGGGGTTTGACCTGGCTGCCCTCATGGTGGGGAGTGAGGGCACCCTCGGTGTGATTACCGAGGCAAGGGTTGCTCTGAAACCACTTGACCCCAACCCCGTCTGGACAATCAGTGGTCTTGCTGCAGATATTCAACTGGCGACCAAATCTGTTGAGGAGACGGTGCGTCAAGGTCGTCAGCCAGCCATTCTCGAACTTATGGACGCGCCGTCAGTCCAACACGTTGCCCGATATCTCGGCCTCGAAGAAATGCCCGGTCAATCAGCCCAATTGATTGCTCAAACAGATGGTGCGGCTGCCGCCGGAGAGGCTCAGGCAATCGCGCAGATATGGCGTGACTGCGGACTTGACGTCGAGGTGGGCCAAGATCGTGAGGATCTCCTGCACTTTAGACGCTCAATGCACCCCGCTATGGAAACCGTCGGCCAGGTTCTCATTGAAGATATCGCTGTCCCTCGATCCCGGCTGGGTGAGATGTTTGCAGAGATTCGTCGCATAGAAAAAGAATTTAACGTCGAAATTCCCACCGTTGCGCATGCGGGGGATGGCAACCTCCACCCCAATTTCATCTATCAGGGAGATTCGGTGCCCGCGCTGATCTGGGATGCCGCCGATGCGATGTTCCGCTATGCGGTCTCTCTTGGAGGGACACTCACCGGGGAGCACGGTGTGGGACTACTCAAACGCCGTTGGCTCGAGGATGAACTGGGCCCTGTCCAATGGAAAATCCACTGGGGAATTAAAAAGCTGTTTGATCCCCAAGGAATTCTGAACCCGGGGAAGGTCTTTGATCCCCGCTTAACCGAGATGTCGGCGAGCAACGAGGAATTTGTTGCGAAACAAAATCATCGGGACTAACCTGCCACGGCAACGAATTGTCACCGTGGCAGGTCCTTTAGTCCTTAGAACTTAGAGCCCAGATCGGGCCACAAGGAATCGTTCCACAATAGATTCATCCACGGAAACTCCCAGACCGGGTTGGCGTGGAACCTCCACCGCCCCATCCACTACGGGCATTTCGGTGTCAACGAGTTTTTGCGCAAGAGGGTTGTCCGCTGTTGACCACTCTTGGATGCGCTCGCCCGCGATAACTGCATTGACATGGAGCGAGGCTGCCTTGAGTATCCCGCTTTTCCACGCATGAGGGACTACTCGAACACCATATTGTTCGGCAATTTCAGCAATCCTGAGCATTTCCGATATTCCTCCGCACCGGGCGATATCTGGCTGCCACACATCGAGAGCTTCGGCTCGTGCGAGTTCCTGGAACTCCCACCGTGTTGCATTTTGTTCCCCGGCGGCAATGGGAAGAATCTTCTTCTTGGTTAGGGCCGTGTAAGCATCAATTTCATCGGGCAGGAAGGGTTCTTCTAGCCATTTGTACCCAAGCTCTGCAAGAGCAGAGGCAATGAATGTGGCTTCCTCCACGTTGTTGCCGTAGCCGTGGCCGGCGTCCAACATCAATTCCATGTCATCCCCGGCTTCTTCGCGTGCAGCGGTCATGAGGGCGAGATCCTGGGCTCTGTTTTCTCCTATCGGTCCCCAACCAAGTTTCAAAGCGGTGAAGCCCTGATTTTTGCTTTCCGCTACGGTCGCTTTGACCAGTTCAACGGTGTTCTCCATTAATCGAGACGCATACACTCGAATCTGTGAACGCGGGTTGTCGCCTAGTAGTTCGGACACCGGTTTCTGCAAAGATTGTCCGATGATGTCCCACAGCGCGATGTCAACCCCACTCATGGCGTGGATTCCTGCCCCTCTTCTGCCCCCGTAAATGGAACCTTTGTACAGAAAGTCCCACGTTTCACGAGCGTCAACAAGATCGTGACCGACGAGCAATTCCCGCAGACCTTTCATGATCGAGTGGGAGGCCGGAGCATCGATTACCGCCTTACAAATCTCCGGTGAAGAATCTACTTCGCCAACGCCGACCAGGCCGTCAGAGGTATGAACTCTGATGAGGAGCGTGTCTTGTCCTCCGTCTGCACGAGTGTCATCGAGTTCTTCTTGACGTAAAACAATCGCCTCGAGGGCAGATATTTTCATAGAGGGGTCTTACCTTTCTGTGTTAGCGGCGTACCGGAGATTTTCCGTCGCCGAGAGCTCGAGCATTCGATTCCATTTGGCCGTTCGTTCCGAGCGCATCGTTGAGCCGACCTTGATCTGCCCCGCCCCTAAACCGACAGCGAGGTCGACCAGCCATTGTTCTTCTGTGTCTCCAGAGCGAGCTGAAACGATGGTCCCCCAGTTGGCTGCTTGCGCGATGCGGATTGCTTCCATCGCCCCCCAGAGTGAACCCGTTTGATTGGGCTTGATGAGGACGCTGTCCGCTTCGTGCGCGTCAATTCCTCCGGCGAGTCGAGTGAGTGATGTTGCATACCGATCATCCCCGACGATGTGAGTGGTGTTAAGAAGCGAGGATAGACAAGACCAGTCATCATCCTCAGCCAGGGGATCCTCCACACTAGAGATAGGCCATTTTCGGGTCCAGCCTTCAATGATTTTTGCTAACTCGCGGTTGTTCACCGAGGCCCCCTCAAAGAGGTAGTCAGGGCCGGAGACGTGGAACTCGTTCGCCGCGACGTCGAGGGCGAGTGAAGCCCCTTCCCCGGGAACAAAGCCCGCGTGGCGGATACCTTCGACAACAGCGTGGATGGCTTCTTCGCTGGAAGGAAAACCAGCCGCAAGTCCACCCTCGTCCGCGATGAGGGCTGTCGCATATCCGAGGTCAGTCATCACTTTCTGTGTTCCCCAACGAACCCGCCACGCTGTTTCGATTGCCTCCTCCACCGTGTGGGATGAGGTGGGGATAACGAGGACGTCTTGAATGTCAACCGCCTGCGCCGCATGCGCGCCGCCAGACACAATGTTCACCATGGGAATGGGAAGCACGGGAGTGCTTCCCGTCCAGTCAGCCATCACACGCCACGGTGCCCTGGTTTGAGCTTCTGCAACGGCCAACCACGCCGCAACAGTGAGAGCGGTGGTGACGTTACCCCCGAGAAGAGACCAGGTATGTGTCGGGTCGACAGTTCGCAGCGCTTTGTCCACGCCTGAAGGGTCATCTGCATCACAACCCAGCAACGCTTGTCTGGCCAAGGGTAAAGATGTAGCAATGACCTCTCGCACCGAGAGACCGCCGTAGTGTGCGGAACCATCCCGCAAGAAAGCTGCTTCATGCCCGCCCGCGCTTGCCCCGGCGGGAGCTAGCGCAAGACCACGTGAGCGTGAATCTACTTCGATGGAGGCCGCCACGGTGGGGTTACCCCGTGAGTCGAGGGCCTCCCACGCGTTGACAGCCGTGATCACATGAGCCATTTTTCCTCTTCCTCTGCTAGCGACGCCCCGCGCAATAAGGCACGTGACATGAGTTCAACATTTTTCATACTTTCGGAGGAGAGATAAGAAACCGGAGCACGCCCTGCTACTCGAACACCGAGGAATAAGCCGACGTGAGCCCCAAGGCTCTTCGGCGCACTTGCGGGCGACAAAGCTCCGAGAAACTGCCGTCTCGCTTGGGCCAAGAGGGGCTTTACTCGCTCGTGTGACTTGTAGAGAAAAGACTTGAGAACCAAGTGAGTCAGCATCGAGGCGCTGTCCAACACGGGGTTCCCAATGTGGCACACTTCCGTGTCGATCACCCACAAACCCCCGTCTGGGAGGCACAGGATGTTTTTTGGCGTGAAATCTCCATGGACCACGGCAGTTCTGGCAGTAAGGAGCTCTTCAGCCAGCCCGACTATGGCCTTCTCGTATTCAGGCCAACGGCTCGCCATATTTCGATAAAACGGCTCAATCCGAAGCTCAACTAAACGCGTCGTGTCGTCCAAGCGCGTGCCACGAGCGCCGCCGGGATCAGCGGTGTGCCAAATGTTGAGAAGGTGAGCAAGTGTGTCAACCCACTCGGGCCTGAACAGCTCGGGGGATTCAATAATCACTGTGCGCAAATCAGGGCATGGTTGGGGTGCCATCGGCAACACAAGGCCGTGCAGATCTTCGATCACTGCCAGCGGGCGTGGGACATAGTCCGGTGTCAGAGAGTGAAACCACTCGAGCCCTTGCCCTTCTGCCACGATGCGCCCTGGATCCGCGCTCCACTGTTCTTTAACCTTCAGCATGGCGAGCGCTTGCTTCACGATGACATCACCATCAGGAAGCGATACGGCGTAGGTTTCCGAGGACACCCCGCCGGTGATTGGACGAACCTTGGCATGGTCGGGATTCAGCCCCGACGCTCTCAGAATTGCCGTGACGTTGTCTGACATCGTGAGTTTCTAGTACGTAGCCCGGCCGCCGGAGGCGTCAAAAACAAAACCCGTCGTGAAAGCGCATGCCGGTGACACAGCAAAAGCGATAACCTCGGCGACCTCAGCAGGTTCTCCAACGCGACGCATCGGAATTTTTCCGAGCATGTATTCGATTTGTTCCGGTGGTTCACCCTCCATCATGGGGCCTCTGATGACGGCAGGGGCGATGGCATTAACAGTGATTCCTGTCGTTGCGTACTCCTTCGCGCACCCTTTAACAAAACCAATGAGCCCTGCTTTGGACATGTTGTAGGGGGCCATGTTGGGGTTGCCCTCTTTTCCCGCAATGGAGGCAACGTGGAGAATTCTGCCGTAGGACGCAGCCACCATGTGAGGTAGGACGGCCATGGTCAGCAACACTCCGCCTCGGAGATTTATGTTGTAGACGTTGTCAAAGTCCTCAATCGATAGCTCATGGGTTGGCCGATCGAGAGGTCCGGTCACGCCTGCTGAATTGACCAAAACGGCGAGAGGACCTTGTTCACAGGCCCAGTCAACAAGTTTCCCCACGCTGGTAGCGTCAGAAATGTCAGCCGCGAAGGGTGAAACCTCCAAACCCTCGGCGCTCAATGTTTCTGCCATCCGCATCAGATCTGCTTCGTTGCGATCGGCGAGGACCACTGTGGCTCCGCGCTGGGCGAGCAGACGCGCAGTCGCTGCTCCAATTCCACTGGCTGCCCCCACAACAATGGCAACCTGGTTAGAGAAATCTTTTGTGACCATGTGAGTGCACTCCCTATCGTATGTTTGTCGGTGTTGCTCGGATAAAGGCGCTTTGAGCCCCCAGGCCATCGATTCCGGTCTCGACTCGGTCTCCAGCAGCCAAATACTTCGGCGGTCTAAAACCAAAGCCAACCCCGTGGGGTGTTCCCGTATTAATGACGTCGCCTGGGTTTAGCTCCATGACGTTACTGATGTAGCGAACAATTTCCGCGGGGCCAAAAATCATGTCCGCCGTGCGGGAGTCCTGCCTCAGCTCCCCGTTGACAGAGCACCACAACCGCTGGTCAGTGGGGTCAAATTCATCTGGGGTGACCAGATAAGGCCCGAAAGGGTTGAAGGTGGGAAATGATTTCCCTTTATCCCACTGGCCACCGCGCTCGAGTTGCCAGTGTCGCTCGCTCACATCTTGGCTGATCGCATAACCCGCAATCACGGCCTGGGCGGCCTGTGCATCGGGCAAATACAGTGCGGGCTTACCGATCACGATTGCAAGCTCCACTTCGTAGTCGGTTGCTGTGCTGTGTGGCGGGATAAAGATGTCGTCGTTAGGGCCTTGGATCGTATCGGGTGACTTCATGAACAACACCGGTTCGTCGGGAACAGGTGCCCCCGATTCTTCAGCGTGCTTGCGATAATTCAACCCCACGCAAATCACCTTGGTAGGTCTTTCCAGGGGGCTTCCAAAGCGTTGTTCACCTACTTCAACCTTCGGCCGTGTGGACAGGTCTGCCGAGCTCAAGTCTGCAAGTGCTCCGTTCCACAGTGTCTCTCGGGATAAAGTCTTGACAATGTCATCGACGTAGACGGCGGTCGTGTCATCGAGCATCACCGCAAGACGTTCGTGGCCTGCGGCACCAATCTGGGCGATTCTCATTGCACGTACTCCTTTACGTCTTGCCTTTTTTCCCAGCCTTCGCTGTAGAGCGCCAGGCGGCCACCTGTGCGCGGGTGGGCAAGAGCCACCGCCTCATTGAGCTCAAAACCGAGCCCCGGCTTCATGGGACGAGAAAACGCTCCAGTTTTCTCGTCAACCCGGGGTGGGTCAGTCACCAAGTCTTGGACCCAGGGGTCCGCAAAATCGTTGAAATGTTCAAGCACTGTGACGTTTGGCGCAGCAATCGCGCAGTGCAGCGCGGCAGCAGTGCCAATCGGACCACAAACGTTGTGAGGAGCAAGCTGAACGTTGTACGCGTCGGTCCACCCGACGAGTCGCATGAAACCCGTAATTCCTCCGTGGTGAGTCACATCGACCTGCACAATGTCGACCAGATTTTCTTCAAGGAACGGCCTCAACTCGGCGGCGTGGTGGATTCTCTCTCCCAGGGCTATGGGGAAGTTTGTCGCCGCTCGAACCTGGCGAAGACCACCGATATCCAGGGGAAAGGTGGGTTCCTCTAGCCAGCCCGGCCTAATTGACGAGGCGTCGGCGGCGGCCATGGCGGCTGACGCACCCGTAAAGCGACCGTGCATCTCGACGTATATTTCGACATCGGGGCCCACTGTTGACCGGAGCGACGTCAGGATTTCCTGGGACCTTGAGCGGTCGCCGGAAGCAAGGCTTCCACTGGCGGCACCAAACGGGTCTATTTTCAACCCTCGATACCCCCGTGCAACAACTTTGTTGGCCATCTCACCGATGAGCTTTGGGTCGCGATCTCCCTGATACCAACCGTTTGCGTAGGCGGGCACCGCCTCTCGAAACGACCCCCCCAGCAAACGCCAGATGGGTTGCCCGAGAGCCTTGCCCATAATGTCCCAGCACGCGATGTCAAAGGCCGCCAATGCCGACTGGCCAATTTCACCTGGCAGGCCGTATTCGGCTACTTGGATATCCCAAGCGAGCCGTGAAAGGTTGAAGGGGTCCCTACCAATGACGTACCGTTGGCCGAGCTCATTGATTGCCGCGACCAGAGTGTCAGTTTTGTTGACCATGCGGACCTCGCCAAGACCGGTTATGCCCTCATCGGTCTCGACTTGCACAATGGTGAGTTCTCGCCAAGGTGCTCCCACCACGATCACGCGAAACCCGGTTATCTTCATTGGCTTTAATCCCTTTCTTTTCTTGTCGGTAGATTTTTGTGAAAATTATTGGAGCTCCTCAGAAATCCTTTTTCTGGGGCTAGTCGGTGGGTTCTCGGCTTAGGAAAAAAGCGCGAAGGTCTCGCTCTGCTTCTTGGAGATGATCCCGCATCGCTTTCGTTGATTTTTTTACATCGTGCGCTTCGACAAATTCAAAGATTTTTAGATGCGCCTCGTAGGTGTCCAAAGCAGACCCTCCCCGCACCATGTGCCCCTCAAAGGAAGCTGCGAACGTTCGAAACAATGAGTCTTCAAGGGCCTCAAGGACGTGCGCCAACATACGATTTCCCGAAGACAGCGCTACTGCTGCGTGAAAAGACACATCTGACTGCTTGAACAGGGCGCGGGCTCGGAGCTTTGCTTCCTTGTCCAGGTCAGGCTGGCCGAGAAGTTCCGCAGCCTCGTGCATCATTTGCAATGAAGCTTGCATCGCCACCAGTCCGGCTCGCGTTGCTTTGCGCGCGGCTAACCCAACGCTCTGAACCTCGAGGGCCTGTCGAACCTCCACGAGCTCCAACATTGCGGAAGGGTCGCGGCGTAAATAGGAAGAAAAGATACTCGAGGTGATTTCGCTGGAGGGTTCAGTCACGACGGCACGGCGTCCTTGTTTCAGTTCGGCCAAGCCCCGGCCGGCAAGGACCTTGAGGGCCTCGCGCACTGTCAGGCGACTCACTCCAAATTTCTCTGCGAGGTTAGCTTCGGAGGGAAGGCTTGACCCCACGGGGAGGCCGTCTCCTAAGAGCTGTAGTTCCTCGACGAGGTGGAAGGCCGCACCCCCGACAAAGCGGTCAGGAGGGGGCTTGAGTGAGTCCGCCGGTGGACTTACGCTCACGTGATGTCCTCCATAAGTCTTCAAACATATCTGATAAGTTTTGCACGTTTTCAACCGAGGGTCAAGAGGCAGGTCCCCTTTGAGCATTCAAAACCGGCCTCAACATAACTTTTACGTCACGACGCATTATTCCTAATACTATTGAGTTGACTTCTTGTCTGATATCCATGAGTATCTCGGTATGCGGAAAACCCACGGAGGGTTTTCGGTACAGAAAGGTTAGCCATGAGAATTATTAACCCAAAGAAGGGTTTTGCTGTCGGGGCATCAGCTGCGCTGCTGTTTGCCCTTATTGGTTGTACCACCAGCACTACTGCATCCGATTCCGAGCCCGCAGATGGGAGCGACGCTCCCGAGGAGATCGCTGCCGTGGGCGAAGCTGGTTGGTGCACGGGTGTGAACATCGCGGCCTTCCCTGGTGGGCCACAGGGCGGGGTCTTCTCCAACAACGTATTCAACGGTTTCAAGCAGGCTGAGGCCGACTTGGGTGCCAATGTCACGTACTACTTCTCTGACTGGGACGCTGCGAAGCTGGTTTCTCAGGGGAAAGAAGCGTTGGCAACGGACATTGACGGAATCGCCACATATGGGTTTGGTGGCGAAGAAGCCATGGGCCAGCTCGCAGATGAAGCATTCGAAAAAGGCGTGATTTTCACGGTTCTAAACACCGAGCTGCCCGACACCCTGGCTAAGTACCAGGCCCAAGGAGCTGGCTTCGTCGGGGCCATCAACTACAACGCAGGCTTTGATCTTGGTGCAAAAACCATCGAAGAGGCTGGCCTTGTCGCTGGAGACACCGCTCTGGTGTGGGGACTAGTTTCGCTTCCCGGCCGCGGAGAACGCACTCAAGGCGTGATTGACGCTTTCGAAGAGAGCGGCATCACCGTTGTTTATCAAGAAATTGACCAAGCAACAAATGCGGACCCCCAGGCAGGCACGCCTACGTTTGTGGGCCTCTTGGGAGCGAACCCAGAAATCAAGGCTGTTGTGACTGACCACGGTGGTTTGACCGCAACACTCGAAACGTATCTCACCGCCGCAGGCAAAGGTGCCGATGACGTTTTCGGTGCCGGGTTTGACGTTTCGCCCGCAACGGTAACGGCGATTGAGTCCGGCTTCACCGACCTCGTGATTGATCAGCAGCCGTTCCTGCAGGGCTACCTGCCGATCCTGAACATTTGTTTGGCGGAAAAGTTCGGATTCTCGGGCCTCTTCATCAATACGGGAGCGGGTTTTGTGACGAAGGACAATGTTGCTGCTGTTGCACCGCTTGCAGCAGTTGAAATTCGCTAGAGCCGCACTTTCCACACGATAGTAAGCGTGTAGGGGGTCGCCACAGTGTGGCGGCCCCCATCACGACAATCCGAGGAGAAAGCTTTATGAACGACACCGACGTCGTTACACCAGTTATTGAGCTACGAAATGTCAGCAAGGCTTTTGGGGAAGTGAAATCGCTGAGAGACATCAACTTTCACCTAAACCCCGGTGAAATTGTGGGCTTGTTAGGCGACAATGGTGCGGGAAAATCGACCCTCATCAAAACGATTATGGGTTTTTATGCACCTGACCCCGGCGGGGAAATCTATTTCAAGGGGAATCTCCTTACCGATTGGAGCGTGCACAAAGCGCGTCAAATTGGAATCGAGACGGTCTACCAAGAACGCGCTCTGTGCGAGCAGCAGTCCATTTGGCGCAATATGTTTTTGGGGAGAGAACTCCGCAACAAGTTCGGCTTACTTGATGTCTCGGGAATGCGCGCGGAGGCATCCCGCCTGATGAGCGAACATATGGGTTTCACCTCGACGGCAGTCCATCCTGACAATACGGTTTTGACCATGTCTGGTGGGGAGAAGCAGGGTGTCGCCATCACGCGCGCGCTTTATTTCCAGGCCGAGGTGGTCATTCTTGACGAGCCAACCATGGGCTTGTCTCTCACAGAGACAAAGAAAACCCTCAATTTTATCCGCTCAATCAAAGATCACGGCAAGAGTGCGATTTTCATTGACCACAACATTTTTCATGTCTACCCGGTGGTGGACCGCATTATCGTCCTTGACCGAGGAGCGATCGCAGCGGACGTGACGAAAGAAGACATCTCAATCGAAAGTCTTATGGATGGCCTCCAGAGCGTGGCCCGTACAGGAAGTTGGAGCGCATAAGATGCCCATTGACGAAACTTTTTTAGCTCAACAATCTCCTGAAGAACCGGGCTCTAAGCCACAAGAAAAGAAAGTCAACCGGTCTAAGCCTCCCTCAGTGTGGCGGCGTTTTGGTCTTCAATTTGGAATTGCTGCAGTGGGGCTTCTCATCTGGACGATGTTCCTGGTGGCGGCTCCGGTGGTGTTTACAAAACCGGCAATTTATTTAGCTTTCGCCTCGACAACCCCGCTCTTCCTCATTATTGCTCTAGGCCTGACTTTCGTGATTATCACGGGAGAAATTGATTTGTCCTTCCCCGCAGTGATGGCTCTGTCTATGGTGGCTTTTACCTGGGTCTTTGAAAGTGGCGGATATCTCGGCGTAGCATTTCTTGCGGCAATTGTGACAGGAGCGATAGCAGGAGCCTTCAACGGTTATTTGGTTGCAAAGATGGGGATTCCTGCGGTTGTCATCACGATTGGAACGAGTTTCCTCTTCCGGGGTTTGGGCCTCGCCGCCATGGCGGGGACGGGCTTTCCGTTGACGGATTCGGCTTTGGATCCTCTCCGCCAGATTCTCGTGGGGCGAATTTGGTTGGGGATTCCCATGCAGTTCGTCTGGGTGATTGTTATCGCAGTGCTGCTGTGGTTCTTACTTAATCGAACCCGTTTTGGATCCCATGTCTTCCTCATTGGAGACAATGCCATCTCGGCAAAGCTCATGGGTGTCAACCTGATGTGGACCAAAATTGGTGTGTTCATGCTGGTGGGCGTCATGGCAGGGTTCGCGGGCTTGATTGCCTCCTTTGAAGTCAGCTACTTCTGGCCGACTCTCGGTGAGGGAACCCTATTGAACACAATCGCCGCGGTCTTTGTCGGTGGCACAAGCCCCTTTGGTGGAGCTGGAAGCATTTTTGGCACTCTGATTGGTGGCTTTATCATCGGATCACTAAATGCGGGAATTGTTTCGGCAGGCATTAACGCTTTTTGGACTCAAGTGGTCTTTGGCCTTGTCATCGTCCTGTCCCTCATCATGCAGGTTGTCATTCAAAACCGAGTCCGCAACTAAAGCTGCGGTGGGACTTGAGGATGGACGTCACGGAGGCCAACCCGATGTTGGGCGAAGCGGAGTTATGTGATTCGAGGCGGTCTCTTTTAGGAGAAGGTCCTCTCTGGCACGCCGAGAGCCATCGAGTTTTCTGGGTGGACATACTGGGGAAGTCCGTTCTCTGGGCTGACCTCCGCAATGGTGACGCGGGAGGGTTTGATATGCCGTCTCACGTTGGTGCGGTCTTGCCCAGAGAAAACGGTCGGTGGTGGGCTTTCCTTGTTGATGGTGTGTATGACTTTGACGAGGAAACCACCCACATCCGAAAGGTCGCGTCATTTCCCCATCTGCTTGGGCCGGAGGCGTTGATGACCAGGGCTAATGACGCCGCTGTGGGTCCTGGGGGAGAAGTGTTCTGCGGGACCATGGCGTACGATCCTGATGAATACCCTGGTGCTGGAAACCTCTACTCATTCGATGGAGCCACACTGACCTCGGTTGTTGATGGAGTCACAATTAGTAACGGGCTGGGATGGTCAGCGGATTCGTCTCGTATGTTTTACGTGGATACGACCACCCAGCAAATTGATCAATTCAGTTATGGGCAGGGTGGTGCTCTGAGTAACCGCAGGGTGTTCGCCACAATCCCACAGTCTTTAGGTTCGCCAGATGGCCTCGCAGTGGATAGTGCCGATCACGTGTGGGTGGCGTTGTGGGGAGGTGGGTGCGTGCAGCGATTGGCGCCCGATGGTTCACTCGCGGGATACATCCGACTTCCATGCGATTACGTGACAAGTTGTGCTTTTGCCGGCGAGGACTTGCAAGACCTCATCATCACCACCGCTGCGGTGGATGACGACGACAATGGTGCGGCTGGAAAGCTATATTCGTTCCGAACCAGTACGCCAGGGCTCCCCCCGTTTATGGCCCAACCGTGACCAGAGATGGAGTGAGCGTCGTCGGAGTGTGTCCGGTGTTGTCCTCCGTTTTTCACGACGACGGCAGTGTGGACTACAAAGGTTTTGCGCAGCTGTGCCGACATGTTGTGGGTACAGGAATTTCCTCCCTCATGGTCTTTGGAATCGCCACAGAGAACGCCAAACTTAATGATGAAGAACGTTCTCTGATGCTCACAACTTTGTTGCGCGAACGAGCCGGATCCGATGTGCTAATTGTGGCGACTGTAGCGGATCACGCGACAGAGCTGGCGATTGACAGGGCAAAGCGTTGGGTTGATATGGGAGCTGACATCATCAACGTCCTTCCCTCCTATTTTCTCAACCCGGAGCACACTGAGGTGGTCAATCACCTCGATTCGATTCTTGACTCTGTGCAGGTCCCGGTCATTATTCAATCTCTTCCTCTCGGAGGGAAAGAGCTCCCGTTGCGGGACATGGTGGCGCTTCACCAGGAGCATTCACACCTTGTCCAAATCAAGGTGGAAGACGTTCCCGCATCACCATCCGTGCGCGACGTCATCGCATTTTCCGGGGGCCGCGTCTCGGCGCTTGTCGGCTGGGGTGGCTTGGAATGGAAAGAAGCGACGGAAGCGGGAGCGGTGGGCGTTCAGCCTGGTTGCTCCTTAACTGAGCTATACCTTCGAGCCCAGACTTTCCTGACCAATTCTGATGAGATGGGGTTTGCGAACGCATTTTCACTTTTGCGCCCGGCCCTCGAAGCGTGGATGCGGCACCCCGAAGTGCTCATCGCGATTGAAAAACATATTTTGCAAGAGCGGGGAATCATCAGCAGCAGTCGCACCCGGCACCCATCGGCGACGCTTTCGAGTGAAGACTACGCGTTGGCAGAGCCGCTTCTCGCGCTCGTGAGGGAGAGAGCCACCCGGCATGCGTGAGGAGATGTATGAGAAAAGAGAGCGCCTACCCGCACCGAGGGTACGTGGGATAGAGCCTGCACGAAACTCATCCGATCCACCACACGGTGGCAGTAAGGGGGCATGATCCCATGCGCATCACCAAGATCTCCGCCACATTAGTCAACGCAAACTTGCGCAACTGGGTGTTTGTTCGAGTGGATACCAGCGAACCCGGGCTTTGCGGTCTGGGAGAAGCAACTCTCGAGTTCCAATCTCGGGCGGTGGCCGCGCGAGTGGAAGAGTTTGAAGACCTCTTGCTCAACAAAGATCCACGCAATATCAACTGGCTGTGGGAAGCGATGTTCCGGTATCCGTTCTTCCGCGGGGGAGCCGTCACGATGTCGGCTATCAGTGGAATAGATCAAGCCTTGCACGATATTCAAGCCAAAGCGTTGGGAGTTCCCCTCTGGCGTTTGCTCGGAGGACTCGCTCGGACTCGAGTGCAAATGTATGACCACGTGGGTGGGGGGGACTCTTCGGCAGTGTACGGGGACCTTTCTCAGGTCATGGAGGAGAGAGTCACAGCCAGCAAGAACGATGGGTTTGGCGCAATAAAGATTCTCGCTGTTCCCAAAACCAGACCGGTCGATGGAATAGAGCCACTTCGTGAAGCTGAAAGGCTTATGCGAGCCGCCCGTGAAGCTGGCGGTGACGAAATGGACATCATGGTTGACTTCCACGGTAGGACCACTGCCGCCATGGCAATCCAATATGCCAAAGTTCTCGAACCGTATCGTCCGCTGTTCATTGAAGAGGTGGTGGGGCCAGAGATTCCCGCTCGCGAGATGGCCAGGGTTGCTCAAGCAACCTCGATACCTATTGCGGCGGGAGAGCGGCTATTTCACAGAACAGACTTCCTCCCGCTTTTCGAGGCAGGAGCAATCAGCATTGCTCAACCTGATGTCTGTCATGCCGGTGGCATTACGGAGACCATGCGGATTGGTGCGTTGGCAGGAACCTTTGGCGCACACCTGGCGCCCCACAATCCTCTTGGGCCGATAGCCACAATGGTGAATATCCACATTGGCTTTGCCTTGCCAAACTTCATGATTCAAGAAGTCATGAGAAACGACGTTCCGTGGAGAGATGAGGTGGTCCGGGGAAGTGTTCCCATAGTGGGAGGTTTTGTTTCTCCCCCTGAATTGCCAGGAATAGGAATTGAGATTGATGAAAAAGCTGCCAAGAAACATCCCTATAAAGCCAGTGCGCCCATTCAGTGGGTGCACGATGACGGAGGAGTAGCCGAATGGTGAGCGAACAAGCAGAGCGGTCACTTTCTGGCCGTCATATTCTTGTGACCGGCGGCGCCCAGGGTATTGGGCAAGCGATTGTTCGCGATGCGCTCCAGCGCGGTGCGCGTGTGTCTTTTCTCGACATCAACGAGAAGCTGGGGAACGCTCTTGTCGAGGAGCTAAAAGCAACGGTGGGGGAATCAGTCCCTGTTCGCTTCGCGCTCTGCGACATTACTCAAGCAGAGGGATTGAGCCGGGTAATTTCGGGGCTTCAGGGTGACTACGGGCCGATCCTCGGTCTGGTGAACAACGCGGGCCGAAATTCTTATGCGGATCCAGTAGAAATGACTGAACAAGAATGGGATAGCTTCTTTGCTCTGGACCTTAAGGCGTCGTGGTTGACCTGCAAATATATTCTTCCCATGATGCGCGAGCACGGAACAGGAAGCATTGTGAACATTGCAAGCGTTCACGCGCACATGACATTCCCCAATTTCTTTCCCTACGGAGCAGCGAAAGCAGGTCTTGTCGGGCTGACCCGAAATCTTGCTCTTGATGAGGGAAAATACGGAATAAGAGTAAATTCTGTGAGCCCCGGGTACACTCTGACGCCTCTGCTCCAGGGGTGGTTTGACGAAAACCCTGGCTCCGAAGATCGCGCGTTGTCTGTGCACGCTCTCGGGAGAATGGGGCAGCCAGAACAAATAGCGTCTGTAGTGAACTTTCTCCTCTCTGATGAAGCAGGTTTTGTCAGTGGCGCAGATTGGCGGGTCGATGGGGCTCTGTCAGCCAGGTTTGCTGGCTAGCAGCAAAAGAGACGGGAGAGGAAAGAAAAATGTCGATGAGTACGCGTGATCCCGCTGGGCCGATGTCAGAGACCATTGCGCTACTGGGGAAACAAAACCTCCCAGCAGCCGATGCGGACAACTTGCCAGCGTCTTCCAAGAGATTCGCTGATGGGCGTCAATGGCGCCTCGAGATTCCCTCCGTGGAGGGACCTACGGCAATGAAAGCAGTACTCGACGAGGCTAGCGCGCGGAAAATTTCCGTCGACCGGGTAAGCCAAGGCAGTGGCATCTTCATGCTGGGCGAGTCTGAAATCGCCCTCATGTTAGAGATGGGCGAGAAGGCGGGTACTGAAGTCTGCCTTTTTGTCGGGCCCAGAGCGTCGTGGGATATTGGCAAACAGCCGGTAAGCAGCGCAGGCGTTGTGGCGGCACCGACTCTTCGTGGCGCAGATCAGGTTCGGTATGCACTTGAAGAGGTCAGGTACGCCACTCTGCGTGGTTTGAGAAGCATTCTTGTCGGTGACTTGGGCCTCTTGGCAGTGATTCACCGAGCTAAACGTGATGGGGACCTTCCCGGAGACCTGGTCGTCAAGACTTCTGTGGCTCTGCCGTGCTCGAACCCTGCAACGGCTCGGGTGTTAGAAGACCTTGGCGCTACGTCAATCAATTTGGGAACCGACTTGTCACTCGGTCAAATTGCCGCCATACGCCACGCTGTCGATGTCCCCATCGATGTTTACTGCGAAGCACCGGAGGACTTTGGTGGCGCAGTCCGGCACTACGAAGTGATTGACATGGTGAGAGTCGGATCGCCAATCTATATCAAGTTTACGGTCCGGAACGCTCCAGGAATTTACCCTTCCAGTGGGCATCTAGAAGGTGTTGTCCTCTCGACAGCCCGTGAGCGCGTGCGCCGAGCCAGTCTCGCAATCGACCTGCTTAATCGTTATGGGAGTCCTCAGTGAGAGTGACAGTGGAGCAATCCACACCCGATGACCGACGTGCGCACGACATGCAGCAATTGTCTGAGGGGGCGTCGCGACATGGATTAAAACCCACTATGATTATCATATTATCAATAGCGCATTCTCCTTCAACAAAGGCCACAAATGAACTCCGGATCACTTTCTGACATCCGCGTAATCGATGCCACTCAAATGCTTGCTGGACCGATGGCGGGCACCAGGCTGGGGGACCTCGGGGCAGACGTCATCAAGGTCGAATCTCCGCACGGTGGCGAATTCAACCGGACCCACGGTTTCGGAGACTCCCGTGCAAATGATGAGATGACAACGTTTCTCGCCATGAATCGCAATAAGCGCAGCCTTGCCCTCGATTTGAAGGCGGAGGAGGGTGTAAAAGTAATCCATGACCTGGTCAAAACATCTGATGTGTTTATTCAAAATTTCCGACACGGAACGGCTGAGCGTTTAGGTATCGGTTACGAACAACTTCGCCTGATCAACCCGGAACTGATTTACTGCTCCATCACGGGCTACGGTGCTTCTGGTCCCTATCGGGACAGGCCAGGGCAGGACCTCATTGTCCAGGGTTACAGTGGCTCAATGTTTTCCGTGGGGAAAAAGGGTGACCCGCCGTTGGCAAGCGCGCTGTGGGCTGCCGATGTGATGACGGGGTATCAGGCCGCGATAGGTATTCTGGCGGCGCTTAACTTCCGCCACAGCGGCGGCGGCGGACAACACATTGAGATTGACATGCTTTCCGTCGTTCTTGATTGTCAGCTTCAGGAAATAGTGACCTATCTCAATGCAGGCTTCACACCAGAGCGGACCATGGAACAAAGCGCTCACGCTGCGATGCCCGCTCCCTATGGAAGTTACGAAACGAAGGATGGCTGGCTTAATCTCGCGATGTCCCCGCTTCCCGCCCTTGGTAAGGTCATCGAAAATGATTGGCTGTTGACTCTGGTCGAGTATGACGACGGTCATCGCCTCCGTGACGAAATATACGCTGAAATCCGAGATGCCTTCCGGGGGAAGACCACCGCCGAGTGGGTGGCACTATGCGATCAGCACGGTGTGTGGGCTGGTCCGGTGTATGACTTCCCGGAGCTCGTCAAAGATCCCCATATTGTTCACGAGCAGTACTTTGTTGATCAACCTCAACGACAGGGTGGATCGGCTAAGACCGTCCGTATCCCGATAAAAATGTCGGCAACTCCGCCAAGTATTCGACGTGGTGCACCCGGACTGGGAGAACATTCCACCGACATCCTCCACGAGCTTGGATACGACGCAGAAAGAATTGACACGCTACTTCATTCCGGTGCCGTAGCCGGTCTGGAGGACGGCACATCGTGACGTCATCGGACATCATTTTTGAGCGCCACGGCCACGTAGCTGTGTTGAGATTGAACCGGCCAGAAAAATTGAATGCTATGACCGTTGACATGGACCGCAAGATGAATGACTTTTCGTTCACGATCAATAATGACTCAACAATCCGTGCCGTCGTCCTGACTGCAAACGGTGACAAGGCTTTTTGCGCCGGGAGCGACATTACCGACCTTGATGAGTACGGCGAGAACTGGGAGTACCGCAACCGCTTTGATGCGCGAATGGATTACGCTCGGGCCATTCACGTGATTAGAAAACCGGTAATTGCGGCCGTTTTCGGGTACGTCATTGGCGGCGGCCTGGAAATGGCGTGCGCCAGTGATATTTGCTTGGCGACACCGGATGCACAGTTTGGTGCAGGGGAAATCAATTGGGGGTGGCACGGGGGTTCTGGACAAACCCAGTATCTGACCCGCAGGATGGGCCCGGGAAATGCTGCACGCTTACTGCTCACAGGTGAGCGTATTGATGCTCAACACGCAATGCGCACCGGCGTTGTGCAAGAGATTCACGACAGGGCTGAGCTCGATGCTGCCGCTTTAGCCCTTGCTCAGAACATCGCTTCGAAATCACCAATCGCGATACAAATGACCAAACACATGATCCGAGTGGCTCAAAACACTTCGCTGGATGTGGGCCTCATGGTGGAAAACGATTCGTTTAGCTACTGCATGACTACCGAAGATTCCCAAGAGGGGCAAAAAGCTTTCGCAGAAAAGCGCCCGCCGAAATTCTCAGGAAAATGACTCCGAGCGACGCTTCCCCTCACCACCGAGTCCGGATTGCGCTCGGCCAAAGGTTTGCTGATTTGTGGATTTTTCTTGGGGCAAAAAAGCATGTTCTTTTTGACACGGGGGTCGCGGGGACTCTCCGCAAAGACGTTGCCCCTGCGTTGGTGGATCTTGGCCACAGCGTCGACACCGTCGCGACCGTGGTCGTAAGTCATTGTGACGTTGATCACTGCGGTGACGTGGGCAACATCACCAAGGTTTTCTCACACGCCGCCTCCGTTGCGCACGCTGCAGACGCTGAGGCAATGGGTGATTGGGAAACTTTTCGAGCGAAACGGGGTCAAGAATTTTCACGGAACTGGGGCTTTGATGAGCCGCAGGAGACAGTCGAGTGGATGCGGGAAATGTTTGCTCCAGGTGAGATTGATACTGTCCTGGACGGCGACAGCAGTCTCACCATGGATGACGGTCGGGAACTCGAAATTTTGCATCTCCCTGGCCATACCCTCGGGCACCTAGGAATTTTTGATCGGTCTCACGGCGTACTGGCTATCTCTGACGCAATCCTGGGGAGCGCGGTCCCCCTGGCGGATGGGAGCCCGTCATTTCCCCCGACTTACCGTCATGTCGACACGTACATCGCGACGATTGCGAGGGTTCGAGAGCTAGAGCCTGACCGTTTGCTCACCGCTCACTACGGTGACTTCACCGGTGATGATCTGGTCACTTTTCTTGACCAGTCGGAGGCTTTCGTCCATCGACTTGAGGGCATCGTCCGTGAAACGGTGACGAGTCAGCCCAAAACGCTGGAAGAAATCGTTGCTCACATAAACCCTGTGATTGCGAGTTGGCCCCTGTCTGGAACCTACAATGCTCTTGCGTTCCCGGTCGCTGGTCATCTCGAGCGCCTTTTGACACAACATGTGGTTTATCGACATCACGGCACTCGAGGTTGGGAATGGACACAGTGAAAGAGGCTGTAGCGAGGTCCCTTTTGGAGAAAGCGGCCCCTCAACTGATCAACTTGAACTATGAGACATGGAATTTTGGTGACTCAACCGGGTTTGAAGCCATAATTCGTGCAGGAAAATTCCTCCATGCTCCCGAACTCACCAATTTTGCTTATGGATGGTTTAGGTCGTGGGCAACGAGGGCGACACCGTATGGCCGGCTTGATTGCACTGCCCCGGGCCTGGCTATTGTTCTCGTCGCTGAAGAGCAGCACGATGATGAGCTTCTCAGTGCGGCATTAGAACTTGGGGCCTACCTGGTCTCGCGCCGCAAAATTGGCGCGGTGTATGAAACCTGGGAACGTTCTCCCTTGATGGTGCCTTACGGGGGGGAAGAGCTTCCGGCGGATGAGCAAGAACTTCTGCGCAACCCCCCGGGTGGCTTCTTCGTCGACTGTCTTCACTTTGATCCGCCATTTTTTGCAGCGCTCGCGCGCGTTACCGGAGATGAAAAATGGCGCGAGGAAGCCATCGACCAAGCGATGGGGTATATCAACGCTTTGCAGAACCCGTCAGGACTTTTTGATCACTTCTTCCTCGATGGGGTGAACGATCGAACTTTTGGGCCTGGTTGGGGGCGCGGCCAAGGCTGGGCGCTACTGGGTTTGCTTGATGTGATTGAACAACTGGGGCTGCCAGCCAGCCATGCGATCGCGGTCGCTGCTCAGCGGCTTATTGACGCGATGATGCTGCTCCAGCTTGCCGATGGAAGTTGGCCTGTTGTCATTACCGAACCCCTGTCGGGACAAGAGCCAAGCACCGCCGCATTCATGGCGACGGGATTTCTCCGGGCAATCAAAGGGTCCCTTGTTCAGTCTGATGTGGTGCTTGAGTCCTCGGAGAGAGCGCTCACTTCTGTTGTGGAACACTGCGATTCGCAAGGGTTCCTCACAGGTGTGTCTCGAGCGGTGATGGCCTCGACAAGACCCTCCCACTATGGGCACGTACCAAGAGGGTTCAATGTGCCCTGGGGGCAAGGGCCTTTGGTCCTCGCCCTCTGTGAAGCGTTGGACCGATGAAGGAAGCGATAGTCACGGGGGCTGCGTCAGGGATAGGTCTTGCGACCGTGCAACAGCTGGTGGCTGCCAGATACCACGTCCATGCCATTGATATTAATGAAGCAGAACTTCTTCAACAGATGGCCCGTTTTTCTGACACCGTTTCGATGCACGCGGGCGATGTGAGCGATGCGTCCTTATGGTCCACCGTTGCTCAATCACTCCATGGCGGCCTCAATCTGCTTGTTCATAGCGCTTTCTCTTTAGAGGCTAAACCTCTTCATCAGCAGACTCCAGAGGGATGGACACGGCAACTGGATGTGATGCTCGGTAGCGTTCTTCATTCGATGAGAGAACTCCACGGAATCCTCTCTCACTCAGAGGGGTCTGTGGTTTTAGTCTCAAGCGTCCACTCGCATTTCGGGCTTCGAGGCCACCCCGCCTACGCTGCTGCCAAAGGTGCATTGAACGCCCTGGGGCGGCAGATGGCTGTGGAGTATGGGCCGGAAATTCGTGTGAACTCGGTGGTTCCAGGGCCCATCATGACCCCGATTTGGGAATCCGTTGACCCAGAGACCATCGGTGAGGCAGCCAAGGGAACGGCACTCAACAGGCTGGGGACAGCGGTCGAAGTCGCGGACGTCATAGTATTTTTAGCGTCTCCTCTCGCAAGCTACGTCGATGGTGCAGAAATTGTTGTCGACGGCGGGTGGAGTATCAAAAAGAATCCCTGAAAAATCAACCCACACACATCATTGCCCTAAATTGGACAAAACAATCATGACGAAAACCAGAGGCCTCTCGCCGGAAATAGCCGCCGATATTGGGCGCCGGATCATCCAGGGCGAGATGAGAGAGGGAGAATCTTTTCGACTTCAAGACATTGAAAAGTCCTTTTCGGTCAGCGTAACCGTCGCCCGTCAAGTGATGTTGGGTCTTCAAAGCAAAGGACTCGTGGAGGGTCGGCCTCGACGCGGAATCACTGTTCTTAGTCGCGAATCCTGGGACCTTCTCGACGCGGACGTCCTCCTGTGGCACGATCAGCATCTGGGGTCAATAATTGCCGACCTTGAAGAATCGAGGCTCCTGATCGAGCCGTGGGCCGCGCGCTCTGCGGCCGCTTCAGGTTCTGCGCTGGACATCAGTCGGTGCAGGGATGCGATGAGAATGCTGGAAGAAGCAACCGAGGGCGGCGACGTTGATTCGATGACAACCGCGGATCTGAAATTTCATCGCGCTCTGCTCCAAGCGAGTGGAAATTCCGTGATTGCGAGAATCGCGCGAGTCATTGAACCGGCGTTAAAACGTCGCGATGAGCTGACCATGCACGAACGAAAAAGAGAAGATCTGAATTTTCTTCCACTCCACGAGGCGATTATCGGCGCTATCGAAGCCAGAGATCCCGATGCCGCGGAATTTGCGGCACGAAAGCTTCTTGCAGAAAGCGGCACCGACAGTGCTCAAGCGCTCACAAAGCCGCAGCTATGACAGAGCGACAGGTGGCATCGCGGACAGTTCTCACCACCCTGACCTCTCGGTTGCATCAGGACTTCCGGTCGCGTCGGGAAATCTGTCGAGTCCGGGAGCTTATGCCGATTCCTGCAAGTCAATTCTGCATGCCGGAGACGGTAAGAACAGAAAAACCTCTTGTGACGTCCGCTGGCTCCAGAGGAGAGGGGACACGGGCATGAATCCGGTGTTGTGCCTCGGTGAAGCAATGGTTCTGGTCACCCCGGTTGTGGGCCGAGGGATAGATGGAGAAAGTCGATTCGGCCTCGTTCCAGGGGGTGCGGAGTCAAACGTCGCGTCTTTGCTCGCCAAGATGGGGCACGCCACAGCCTGGCTAGGCTCGTTGGGGACCGACCCTTTTGGTGATCTTGTCGTGGACGCACTCGCAGAGGATGGGGTCAATGTCGACTATGTCCGGAGGGATTCTCGATTCAGGACCGGCGTCTATTTCAAGGATTTCTCCACGGGTTCCACGCGGGTTTTCTACTACCGCAACGCGAGCGCTGCCTCCATGATGGGCCCCTCTGTTCTCGATGAGGTTGCCTTAGAGCAATGGTCAATTGTCCATATCAGTGGGATCACCCCGGCTCTGTCCGAGAGCTGCGACGCCCTGGTTCGGGGGGTGCTTGAGCGCACGTCTCTGCGATCAGACTTGGTGAGTTTTGACGTAAATTATCGACCTGCTCTGTGGCCAGTGAGTGAGGCCGCACCCATTCTTCAGGGATATGCAAACAGAGCAGATATTGTCTTTGTGGGATTAGATGAGGCGCGAGATTTGTGGGGCGTTGACACGGCTGATGATGTGCGACAACTTCTCCCTCAACCGAGGCACGTGATTGTCAAAGACTCAGACAGTGATGCTGTGGAGTTTGAGTACGACCGGATGTTTCGAGAAGTAGCACTGTCTGTGGATGTGGTTGAGAAAGTCGGTGCTGGGGACGCTTTTGCAGCGGGCTGGCTATCAGGTCTTCTCAGCAGCCGTCCCGCAGGTCAGAGGTTGCAGTTGGGGCACCTTATGGCCGCTGAAGTGCTCCAAAACACCACCGATTCTGCCCAACCACCTTCGCAACAACAGCTGAAGGCCCTGTTTGATGACAACGCTCCCAGGTTGTCAAAGGCCCAAGAATAGGTGATTGAGAGAAACGATGAAAAAAGTCTTATGACCCACACCCTAGAACGAGCGCTATCCAGGATCCACGGGGTCTTCTCGCAGGAGTCCGAGGCGACTCCGAGGCGGGAAAACCACCGATTGAGGGTGCGCAGTATTTCTGGAACGTCTTCGCTACTGTCTCGTCAACTCGAAGGGGAAGGATCACGCAATGCACTCGTCTCAATTCTTTGATCAGCACCTGGATGATCAACCGGTCATCGCAATATTTCGCGGCTACACCCCCGATCAGACAGTGGGGATGGCGCTAAAGGCATGGGAAAGTGGAGTACGGCTCGTCGAGGTTCCTATCCAAAGCGAGGCTGGGCGTCGCGCATTGACGGCTGTGGCGGAAGTGGCGAGAGAGAAAGGCCTCCCTTTTGGGGCGGGAACCGTACTGAACGTCGGTGATGTCGAATTTGCTAAGGAACAGGGCTGCAGTTTTACCGTCGCCCCGGGGCTTGATATCGATATTTGTCGCGCCACTGCTGAGGCTGGTTTGGCGCACCTACCCGGTGTTGCCTCCTCCTCTGAAGTGGGTCTTGCGCTTGCGCACGGGTACACATGGCTAAAAGCATTTCCTGCTCGTGAGCTATCGCCGGGCTGGATTACCGCTCAGCTTGGACCCTTCCCCACCATTCGCTTTGTTGCGACTGGCGGGGTAAGTGAAAAAAACGCGGAGGAGTTTTTCGGAGCAGGGGCCCGCGCTATTGGCGTGGGGGCAGCGGTTGGAGATCCACATTTGCTCGAGGTTGTGTCCCGGGCCCGAAGAAAGGAAATGCAGTGAAAATAGCGCGCATTGAAACATTCATGGTGGCACCCCGATGGCTACTTGTTCGCATCGAAACCGACACCGGAATTGTGGGGTGGGGAGAACCTGGGTTGGAAGGGTTCGCAGAGATATCGCGCACCGCCGTCGAACATATGTCGGAATACCTTTTGGGTCATGACCCGCTGCAGATTGAGCGCCATTGGCAAGTGATGACGAAGACCGGAATGTATCGAGGGGGGCCAATATTTGCGTCAGCGGTGGCAGGTATCGATCAGGCCCTCTGGGACATTGCGGGTAAGTACGCAAACATGCCGGTCTACCAGATGCTGGGCGGCCCGGCTCGAGACCGAGTGAGAATGTACGGGTGGGTGGGGGGCGATGAGCCATCCGAACTAGCGGATGCGATCAGCCTCCAACTCGAAGCGGGGTTCACCGCGGTAAAGATGAACGCCAGTGGGCGGATGAGAGTGTCGCCCACCGTTGACGACATCGATGGCGTTATAGAGCGGCTCTCTGCCGCGAGGCAAGTTTTAGGCCCCCACCGCGACGTAGCTGTGGACTTTCACGGCAGATTCACTCTTGCTGGATCGATTTGTGCGCTCCAGGTGATGGAAGAATTTCACCCGCTTTTTGGTGAGGAACCGGTACTGCCTGAACATGTCCACCGCATTGGGGACGTTGTGCAGCAGACCAGTATTCCGATTGCGACGGGCGAGAGGCTACATAGTCGTCACGAGTTCCTGCCAGCACTTCAGGCGGGGATCCGCGTTGCTCAGCCTGATTTGTCTCACGCGGGAGGCATCACCGAAGTGAGGAAAATCGCTGCACTGGCGGAGGTTTACGACGTCCAGCTTGCGCCCCATTGCCCTTTGGGCCCCATTGCTCTTGCCGCATGTCTCAACATCGGCTTCAGCACGCAGAATTATTTGATTCAGGAAATGAGTTTAGGGATTCACTACAACGAAGGCCTGGAACTGTATGACTACCTGGAGGATCCTTCAGACCTCAAACTCAAAGATGGACACATCGAGCGTTTCACGAAACCAGGTCTGGGCGTAGATATCAATGAGGCTGCTGTGCGAAAAGCGGCCCAGCAGGACCACAAATGGCGTGCCCCCCAATGGTTCCACGACGACGGCGCATTTCAGGAGTGGTGACTTCGACGCACAACTTTTCTTTGTCTGGCAGAACCCCTCGTCAAACGAGCCGTTGAGCGCGCAACGAGGGGCAGTCAAAGACAGGTGCTCCTTTGGGCCCTCCGCAGGGTATTCGCGGCCCACCGGCGTCGCAGTTGCGGTCGCTTGGCACCTTGGGGCCTAAACCCGACAGGAACCTCTCCGCTTTACACTCTGTGGGGTCGCACACCGAGATGGGCTTTGTGTCTCCGCTTGTGATGTAGAACATGAGCCACAAGCAGTGGCCCGGTGTCGTCTCGCACGAGAGGCGCCAACGTGTTGGTCGATGGCGCGTTGGCTCGCGGTATCCAGTTCTAGCTAACACTCGGTTCTCGCCAAAACTCCGTGGTTCACCTACAGCGGGTGAACCAGGCCCACAGGGGCCGGTCGGGAGTTACCCCGCCGGCCGCTGCTGTTGTCAGCGAGGCACGCACGAACAGAGCAATGGGGCAAGATTCTGCACCCAGTCGCATCCTGTGCCCCCACGTGGGTGGTTTCTGTGAACGGGGCAACACTCCCTTACTCCCTTTTCTTTTACTACGCGGTGCTCTCGACAGACCCTGAAGGTCGCTCCATCCACTATGTCGACCACCTACACGAACACTGAGTTGATCCTGTGGTCGTGGAGGGGGAAATATTTGGCCCCGCACGTGATCCACTTTTCACCAGGACTCTCGGGGGCTCGGCACCTTGATGGTGGTTCTCGAGCGGAAACTTTCATTGTCCCAGCGTGGTTAACGAGCTAGCCTGGCAACGTCCTGTCGCACAACCAACAACGACGATGGGTTGAGGCAAAATGGGTAAGCACTCTGTGTTAGATCAACTGCAGAAGGCCGGGTTTGACAAGAAACAACTCGAGCAATCGGTTGCAAGGTCTGCGGTGTGGTCGAGGGACGCTTCTCATTTTCAAATTCACCCCGGAAGCACCCTGCGAGCCCGCAACGTGGAGGACATCTCCCTGATTCTCGCCGCCGCACACGTTACGAAAACCCCCGTTACTTTTCGCTCAGGAGGCTCGTCTCTGAGTGGTCAAACTTTGGGCACCGGGCTCGTGGTTGACACCCGCACCGGCTTCCAGTCAATTATGGACATCCAGGAGGACTGTGTCACAGCGCAGGCCGGCGTGACACTTGCCCGCCTCAACGGCCACCTTCTTCGCCTCAAGAGAAAAGTCGGACCAGATCCCGCCTCTCTCGTCTCCAGCACACTCGGTGGTGCAGTCAGTAACAACTCCAGTGGAATGACGTGTGGGACGGCGAACAACAGCTACGCAACCATTCGCAGTGTGTCCATGGTTTTTGCCGATGGACAAATGTTCAATTCTGCCGGTGCGGACGCGAACGAGCGCTTGAGGCTCATCAAGCCTGAACTGGTGGCATTACTGGACGCTTTGCGAGATCGCATCCGAGGCGATCCCCTGATGGTTGCGACCATTAAGCGACTGTTCACTCTGAAGAACACGATGGGTTACAGCCTTAATGCGTTTGTGGACTACGACAGCCCTGTTGACATTTTGG
>Ga0307934_1000236_pt1 | contig 42924 bp, 40 predicted proteins | sample OrgLakmetageno90_FD_201838 | JGI IMG/M metagenome (GOLD analysis project Ga0307934, IMG submission 201838) | Saline water microbial communities from Organic Lake, Antarctica - #90 | ecosystem: Environmental > Aquatic > Non-marine Saline and Alkaline > Saline | place: Antarctica: Organic Lake...
TAATCCTGAGAATAGTAACTAGCGCTATCTTTAGCAGCCAAAACGGCCAAGACAAATACTTGACATGTTGGTTATAGAAAAGTGACTATTAAAGTAAAACTCTATCTAAAATTATTAATACTTTTACTAAGAATTAGAATTAAAGACTGTGAGACTATGTTTTATTTTGACCTGCTTCTTGATCATTTCATGTTCAAGTGATAATCTCCAAAAAAGATCAGGTGGTTTAATATCAATTACTTATACCAGTGGTTCAAGCATTCCATTTGATGTAGATGGCAAATTCACAGGTATTTATGATGCAAATGGAACAATAGTAAAACAAGTATCTTATGATAATCAAAATAGAGTCATTACTCTAGAAGATTTTACCGCGGGAATTACTTGTAACATTATATATCACAGTAATGGACTCATTGACACTTTTTACGGAGCAAGTCTAAGTTATAATATGGATTTTGATTCTTATAAAAATCTGTACCGTTATGATGAAGAGTTAAGTGATCCTAATCGTGCTTGGTACGAAACTAGAGGTCACTATTTTACAAATACGTAAGATTCTGATGCTATTTCTAATTATGAAGATAGAGCTAATATGACTACAATAGATCTTGTTCAGAATACAACAACTATAAATTTACAACTTTTAACGCATAGATATTACACAAAAGGAGTAGGCGACATAACTAGCTTATCTGTTGAGAATAGTTCTTTTAATTATAATTATACCAGCAGTATAAATCCAGCATATCAGGAAATGACAAACATTAAAGATATAGTAGCCTTTGTGGAAGACAGGAACAATATAGAGCTAGAACAGTTTATTTTACCGATACTTATGCTTAGTTCAAATTTAATAAACGATACTTATGAATTAAGTGGCCCACCAGGAACGAGTACATACTTTTATGATTTTGATTCTCAAAATAGACTGTCCACTAGTTATTTAGAGTATACCGAATCTAATACGTTCCTAACGCCTAGAAGTATTTTAGCTACATATGATTACTTTTAATTTATATGTAAAAGTCTACATCTCTTGAGTTGTTTAATAACAACCAGGTCTTAAATAGCGTTTAATTAAAAGACCAAAAATTCCAAAACAAATACTTGGCATATCGGTTATCGAAAAAGTGTAATTTCAAAAAATTTACATTTATATGTGCGGACTTAGATCCGAACATATAAATAATTTAGAAGGTTTAAAAAGGTTTTCTCGTCCCGTTTCTAGCACCGTTTTACCTTTCCGACCAAATTTCCGTAAACTCCAATTTGCCCACCTTTCCTTTAATAAGGAAAGGAGCTACTGGTTTTTTGGTTCATTAAAAAATTTATTACGATCGAATCAAAGGAGGAGGCTATCGAAATCGGCACAATTTGAAGATTGAACTGGTTAAACAGCCTTCAACATTTCCATAAGATCCTGCTCGGTATCTTTTCCTTTATCCTTGTTGTACCAATTCTGAAGCACTTGTTTAAATTCTGGTAAAAGTTCGCCTTTCGAGGCTTTTTCTTCAGCGACTAACTGTGTGGCTTTAGTAGGTCGTGGCCCCCAAGTGGTAATAGGTAGGTCCGTATTCTTGTCTATTAAAAGAAGCTTTGCTATGGAGCGAGCGCCATTTGTTAGAAAGTGATCCATCAACAATGGGTTTTCATCTCTTAGGACCACTTTAAAATCGATTCCAGCGGCTTCGGCAACTTTGTTCATCATGGGCATGGTTTGAGCCGCATCACCACACCAACTTTCGGTAATGATGAGAAAATAAACCTCTTTATGAAAAGCACTTAAAAATTCTTGGTGCTTTGTTAAGAGCTTCAAAGTTTTATCCAATCGCTTCATGCGTTGATTATTGAGTGCTGTATATTCTGCTAGGGCTTCTGTAACCTCGTCGCCGCTATTAGTTCCATTTACGGTATGTGCTTCTACAAAAGCTCTATATTGTTGGTAAGAGATAGCTTGATCTACTGCTGCTTTAATGATTTGTTGTAATTCCATAAGGCAAAAATATACACATCTGCACCGTTGATTGAGATAAAATAGTCCTAATTTCTAGTCCATTTTTCCTTAAAAGACCCGCTAGGCTGTTGCAGTAACTCTAAAGTAACCTCATAAATGGGCTTTTTCTGCATTTTAGCTTTTAGATAGGCATAAAAGCTCATGACAAAAATATCCTCTCGAGCGGCAGTTTTCCATTCAAAGGCTTGTTGCACCTTATTTTGAAAACTCTCCTCAGTAATCTCATAAGGATGATCGTAATGTCTTTGCAATAACTTTATAAACACTAGGACACGTTGTTCGTTCAAGTCTTCTAGTCGTCCTTTAAAACGTCTTATAAAGCTCCTCATTTTTGAAGCAACCAAATCTGGTTGTTGTAATTCTATGTAAATCAGAATTTCTAGGATGTTCTTTTGTATCACCCATAATGCCCCTTCTTTTTTCTCATAAAACGGATCGCTATGATAAAAATCGTTCATCTTTTTACGTGCTCTAATAAAATCTTGTTGCTGAAACAAAAACGTAATATAAACCAGTTGTGCAGATAAATCTGGCTTTTGAATTTGCTGTATTTCTTCCAAAGCTCTTACAGGATCGCCAGTATAATTATGGTTCAACGCCTGTAGCAAAAGAGCACGTCCTAAAAACTGCTTTTTATAGGTTCCTTTTTGCTTCTGCATTTCTACCTGCAGCTTACCTACTAGCCTTTGGGATCGTATAAAATCCTTGTTCCTAAAACAGGTTCCTGCCATAAGGTAAAGGATCTCTAAATGATAATACAAATGCTTATCTGCCAGGTGTTTTTTCTTTTCTACGATATCATAGATATGATTCATAAAAATGGAAACCCCTGCGTAATCTGATGTTAAAGTTGCTGCATCTGTTACAACACGCATTAATTGATAAAGCGACTTAAAAGACAAGTTTTGATCTATAGAAATATCAAAAACGGCTAGTTGCTGTTTGATCACTTGATATACATTTGTAGGGTGGGCTTTTAAAGTTTTTTGAAGGGTCGCATAGACCATCACTAATCTGGACTCGATCAAGTATCTTTTTTCATTCTCCTGATAAGCCGTTATGATTTGTTCTAAAGTTGTTTTAGGGTCTAGGTGTGCGTATGGTACATGAGTATAATAGATCTCTTGCAGAATAGCGTATGATTCTAAAGATAGTGCCTTGACAGTAGCTTTTTTCAATGTTTTGAATCCTATGGAATATTGTTCTCGTTCTAAAAAAATTCGGGCTGCCAGGACTAATTTAAAAAGTTGCATTTCTTCCTGTGAGTCGCTAGAGAAGCCTCGGGTCGCTGTAAAGTCTACAAGGTTTTCTTTTAACCGGTTTTGAAGTGCATGCAAAGCGTTTTTATTGGCCTTCCGATAAATTTTTACATCGAGATCTATTCGTACACCTTTGCGTAAGAGTTGAAATAATTGGATGTTTTTTACATCTGTTCGTTGGTTTTTCGCTTTCGCGAAAGCGAGAAAAGCACCCACCTCATCACTACTTAAAGAACTTATTAATGTATTTAAATCGTTCATCTATTTAGTTTAAAACACTGATTTGTAGTGATTAGTTATATTTAATTATTATTTCAATCGTAAGGATAAGTCAAAAATAGGTTATTGATAAGTAAGATCCTGCCACATATTTGCAGTATCAAAACAAACAAAAATGGAACATCAAGTAAATTACAACACCAAAAAAAAAGAAGTCCAAAAACCAGAGGCTTTTACTGGAAAACCAACAGCAGCATTTATAGCTGCATCATGGACAGCACTACTCGTGGGAATGGTTTCCTATTGCGTAGGCTTGTGGCGATCTGATATGCTTCTCAACGAGCGTGGGTATTATTTTGTCATCCTGCTCTTTGGACTGTTCTCTGTGATTTCTGTACAAAAAGCGGTTAGAGACAAGCAGGAAGGAATAGCAGTAACTGACCTGTATTACGGTATCAGCTGGTTTGTAAGCATTGCGTCCATCGTACTGCTCGTGATAGGCTTGTGGAATGCCGATTTATGGCCTAGTGAAAAAGGATTTTACGGCATGTCCTTTTTATTGAGCCTATTTGCCGCCATTGCAGTACAAAAGAACACGAGAGATGTGACCTTTATAGACGAAAACTGGAAGTGATAAGAAATGACAATGACCTAGTGATCGCTAGTGAATGAAACACACTGTTTTTTGTCTTGGTTTATAAAATCCCCTTGACGATCCTGATAACCAATTAAATAAAAACCACCAAAATTATTATAATTATGAAATTAAACAACTTATCTGCCTTTATAGCCATTTCAATTCTCGGAATGTTATCTATAATACTACCCATATTTATTCTAGGGGATTTAAAACCCTATGAATCCCCTTTATTCCCTTTAATTAGAACTGGAATTGAAGGGATGTCAATCTACAGTTTAAGCTTTCTTTTCTTATCGGGTTTTATTATTAAATAGTTAAGTAAGGCCTCTTTTTGGAAAATTGGATTAATGAGTATGGCTTTATTTCCATTAGCTACTTTCTGTGAAATGATCTTCGATTCGACTTCTCATAATATGTTTCCATTTGAATTCATATTCTATGCTATTTATACAATTCCAGCAATAATAGGAGCAGCTGTATCTCAAGTTATAAAACGTTTTGTTATAAAAAAGAAGTAAATACAGGCTACAACAAAATGTAAAAACAATAGGCCATTGCAGTACAAAAGAACACGAGAAATATTACATTTATAGATAAAAACTAGAAGTGAAAATAGTTAGGAGTGAAGTGATATAAAAAAATTAGATCATTAAAGTAAGAACAATGAAAAAGTATCAAGGCCTACTAATCGCAAGTATTTTGAATGCTGTATTCTTTGTCTGGGTTTATATCGTACAGATTTATGAAATAAAGTGGACCATTGTTGGTGTGTTTTATGAATTGCTCATCATTCCTATGATGTTACTCGCACCAACTCTATTAGTCCTGTCTGTCATCCAAATCAAGAAGAAGGGTTTACAGGTTCCAAGCTTCATCTCTTTACTGCTCTCTGCAGGAATAACAGTTAGCCTATTAAGCCTCTTCATCATGGATTAAATACCGGTTTGTTTTTAAATGATGTATTGGTATAAAATAACAAAACCGGCTGTTTACTAATGGAGCAGCCTGTTTTGATAATAGGAACGACCTTTTCATAAGGAGAAGGTCGTTTTTTATTTGGCTTTTATTCAACACCAAAGGTTTTATAAACCTGTAAGATTTAACGGCAAACTAGCACCCTGCTAAGTCAGTCTAAACAACTTGCCTGGCAAGGGCTGTACCACTCCTTTGAGCTCCATACTCATCAATTGACCAGCCACTTTATGGACCGGTTGATTAATGTTTAGAGCGATAATATCCAACAGTGCTTTTTCATTTTCTTTAAGGTACCTGTAGATTAACTTTTCTTCCTCTGTGAGTTCTACAAAAAGTTGTTTCTGTATGGAAACCGCCGGTTCTTTCCAGCCTAGAATATAGGGAACATCGGCTGTTTTAGTGAGCATGTGGGCCTTTGCTTGTTTGATAAGGTCGTTACAGCCTGTAGCGTATTTATCGTTTACACGTCCAGGAACGGCAAACACTTCCCGATTGTAGCCACAGGCTAGGTCGGCAGTGACCAGTGAGCCACCTTTGGAAGCACTTTCTATCACGACAGTTGCCTCACTCATTCCTGCAATAATGCGGTTGCGACCCAAGAAATTATTTCTATCAAAAGTATCGGTATGCCAAAAATCAGTCATAAAGCCGCCATTTCTCATCATGTCCTCATTGTATGCAGCATGATTACGCGGATAGGTTTGATTGAGGCCATGAGCCGTAATAGCTATGGTTTGTAAGCCGTTTTCTATAGCCATTTTATGTGCTAAGATGTCCACTCCATAAGCATAGCCACTAACGATAATAGGTTTTAAAACTGCGATCTCTGCTATAAACTTCTCCAAAAAGGCTGCTCCTACGCTGGTAATTTGCCTGGTTCCTACAATGCTCAAGATGTACGGATTGTCTAAATTGATCTTTCCTTTTTCAAAATAGATGATAGGCCCATCGATACAATATTTTAATCGTTCAGGATAGTCTTCATTGTAATAAACGCGGTATTTGATCTTGTTCTCTTCTATAAACCTCCACTCTTGCGTCGCTCTAGAAAACAAGCTGTCTTTACTCCTAATGAACTGGGCTTTCTTCTCTCCTATTCCTTCTATGGCTGCGATATGGCGGTACTGCTGTTCAAAAACGCCAGTCGCACTACCGAAGGTTCTTATGAGCTTTTTGGCCATAATATCTCCTATAAGCGGTGCCTTTTTAAGTGCAAGAAGAGAAAGGAGTTCTTGTTGGTCCATAACAGGCTAAGTTATGGAAAAAGCCCCATTTTCCTGCGTACACTTCCCCAAAGGAGAAAATTAATTTGAAGCGCGTAGCTCTTTTTTCTATTTTCCATTGTACTTACCACGCCATTCAGATGCTTCGAGAACCTCAGCACAGGCAAAACAGTTCTTCAATCCATATAGATTGATCGGCAACAGATTACTTGATTAACAATTGAGTAAGAGAATAAATCCAATTAGTTAAAATCTCTTTGCGCGAGAAGTGTTTAACAACGTATTCACGAGCTTCTTTACCCATGGATTTTCTCAAGTTAGGAACTTGTCTCCAAGCTTCTAATTGGTCTATGGCTGTTTCTACATTTGGTTGTGAAAAGTATCGTCCAGCGTTTGCATTTTCCATGATAATTTTTACTTCGCTAGCTGCATTTCCTAAAACTAGTGAAGGTTTCTCACTCGCCATCATGCCGAGTAATTTAGAGGGCATTACAGTATCGAGCACTTCTGTTTTTTGGAAAAGGAAATGTGCATCGGCACTACATAAAAGATCTGATAATTCTGCAAAAGGTACTGGGTCATAAAACGTGATGTTTTCCTGATCTACAGCTTGCATTACTTGCTGGTATTTTGCTCCTGCACCTACTATAATGATCTCGTAAAGGTCTTGTGGTAGCGCTTTCGCGAAAGCGATAAAATAATCCCAATCTTGCTTATCACCTACATTACCGCTATACAGCAACTTGAATTTTGCGCTTTGTAAATAGGAATGTTGCTTTGCTGTAGCTGGATCTACTTGATGCGCATCAATCCAATTAGGCAAATAATAAGTAGGCTGATTGGTCTTCGTTTGCAGCTTTGCGATCATCTTGTGACTGATGGTACTTATGGTAGTTGCTTTTCCCAAAATTCGTCGCTCTAAACTAAAAAGAAATTTAAAAATAATCTTCTTGCTATCGCTAGAGAGTCCTGATTGCAATGCTGCGTCAAATTCAAAGTCCTGAATATGAATCCAGCTTGGTGCTTTGTGTTTTCTCGCATGATAACCACCAAGCCATGCGCTGGTGGTAAAAGGTATGACAGAGATCACCAAGTCTGCTTTTTTAATCTTTCTCAAATTAAAAAAACTTCCTTTTGTAAAACTGAGAATATGAAGGATACGCTTTAAAAAAGTAGGGTTTTCTGGAACGTATTGTTGGTAACGGTACAGTTTTGCTCCGTTGTGATCTTCTTGTAAATACTTAGGTTGCGACTGGTATTCTTGAGCAATTTTCCATTGTGGATAATAGGGAAAAGCCGTTACCACATTTACCATTGCACCTGCATCAACGAGTGCCTCTACCATTTGGGTAGAATACAATCCTATGGCGGTGTCTTCTGGAGCATAATTAAGCCCTATAAATGTGATGTGTTTTTTATTGAAGTTTTTCATTCCACTATTAACGGAATTATATTCTTTTCAAAATTCTGTAATGAAAAGTCTTTTGAGTGTTCCAAATTATAACTCTTAACTTTTTCTAATCGCTCTCTGTCTAAGTATATTTTTTCCATGGCGATCTTAATCGATTTAGAAGTTATTGGCCAAATCAACTCTCCATTTTTATCAGATATTATGTCTGATACTCCTGGAACATTTGATGAGATAATATAACATTTAGATTTGAGAGATTCTAGAATAGAAAGTGGTTGTCCTTCATGTTCATTTAAAGTAGGTAAACAAAAAACATCAGCTTTTTCTAATAAAGTTGCTTTTTCCAAACCAGTAACACTACCATGAAATGTTACAAAGGATAATTTAGATAAGTACATTTTGATTGCTGGGTAGTCGTCGGAGATAGTTCCTGCAATGTGCACTTCAATATCTTTATGCACTGAATAAAGTTCTTCTACGCCATGTAAGAAAGGAATTATTCCTTTTGCAGGAATTAAATTGCTAAGAAATAAAATATTTAAGTTTTGACTAGGTTCTTGAAAAGTGCTTACCTCTACTAAACTTATAAAATTATGACAAGTGAATATTTGATTGTTTTTTAGAAAAGGCTTGAAGTTAGGTCTTAAAGAATCTGATAAAACAATCGCCTTATCAAACATTTTTAGAGTGATTTTTGCAAGAAATTTCTTGATTGAACCAAATTCTTGATAGTTGTAAATCAATGCATTACCGTGAAGATGTACTACTTTCCTCTTCCTAAAAACTGTAGCAATAATAAGAAATGGTGCATATTTAATTATTCCAAGAAAAGACTGACCTACAGTACAATAGACTATGTTAGCAGTAATTATTTTATATGCTTCTATGTAGATATATAAAATCTTTAATTTATACCACCTCCATTTACCAATTGAGTCGTCCAGTCTCCTATTAATTTCCATGTCAATGCGATTTACTAGAAATTTATTCTTTTTAAGAATATTGTAAACCGTAAGATTTGAGATGTTTAATCCTGTCAATGGCTCTGGAAACGGACCTATAATTACTACCTTCTTATTCTTGCTCTTCATTGATTGGTTTTACAAGATCGGTTGTTTTGAAAACAGAATACAAAAAGCTAATAAAAAAACAAAAATATACCACTCCATTTTCTCTTTCTAAAATATTTTCAGAAAACATTACTAAGAGATAAAAGAGTAAAATAGAAATTGTAATAAAAGCCTTGTGTCGATAGGCAGATACTATGATAAATATGATAAAAAGAGCAAAGGAAAACAATCCCATATAACCTGTTCTTAAGAGTATACTCAAATACTGATTATGAGAATTGTACTCTCTTCTCACTAATTCTTCGTTCTCATTAGAATAGCAATCTAATAAGATGCTTTTTGTGTCTCCTATTCCGTAACCAAACAACCCAGCTTCTGGTATTGCCTTATTAACACAAGAATAAATTGTTAACCTGATATTAGTTGACGTCAATTCCGTTGAGTCTTTTTCACCTAGTCTTAACAACTCAGAAAATTTTTCATTTGCTTTAGTATTAAAAGAAATTACAGAGATAAAAATGACGCATAGGGCCCCTAATGCTATCATAATAGTTTTATTTCTATACGAAAATGCTAGGTATGCCCCAGAAATTATCAAAGATAAAATAGGGCCTTTTTTAACAAGAATTAATAAAATTAATAAGATAACAATGTCTGCTATAATAATTAAAATCAATTGATAGAGCTTAGTTTTCTTTCTAGAAAAAAGGTATAAACTGAACAGTAAAGAAATTGCTCCATGCATACTTAAGTAGATGGCATGAATGGTATAAGGGCCTAAATGTTCGTCAATGACCGTCGGGAAATGAATAAATAAAGTCATTTGATACTGTTCCCAGAAATACAACCAGAACACTAGAAAACTAAACGCAGTACTGAAAATAAAGCATCTAAAAAGTAGGTCTAGATTATCTTTTAATTTACAGCTTACATTTTCTGGAATAAAGCTAAAAATCAATGGGATTAAGATAAGTGAAGCTCCGGTCTCTATTTTTCTAAGGCCTATCGATAGGTTTTCAGTGTAAAATAAGCTGACTAAATATGTTATATATAAAAGCGATCCCAAAATCATAAGTTTATAATCCGGAACCACTTTAGTATTCTTATCAAAAAGGCCGTAAATACTGATTAAAAGTAAGGCAGCTATAATAAAATTTCTTAAAAAATTAGGCAAAATAGGCATTAAAAACCCAGCAGATACCAGGTAGAAAAAAACGTTTTCGATTCTAGTCAATCTCATTATTATTTAGTTTTAGAATGAAATTGTCACACTATTTTTTACGAGCCACGATTCTAACTTGCGTTTGACTTCTATTAAGAATTCCATAAACTTTAGATAACGATCCAGTTAAGTTATATCCAAATAATTTAACCAGTTTATCAAATTTAGGGGGCCATTTGTGCGATATCTTTTTTACTTCTATCACTTCTAATCCTGCGCGGTGAAATAAGTTTCCTAGATTCATAGGGCTCCAGGTATAGAGATGGTAATTAATATCATTTGCTTTATAAGAATTAGTTCTCTCAAAAGGCGTGACGAAAATAATTTTACCTCCTTTTTTGATTTTTGGAATTAAGTCTTTGATAATGTCTAAAGGTCTATCGACATGTTCAAGCGCATGATTAGAAATTATGACTGAAGCCCATTCATCTTCAACCTCAGCAATAGTTCCTACGGTAGTTATACTTAAAGTTTGAGCATTCTCTCTACCGGATTTATTTATCTCAACTCCTAATTTTTTACTAGCATCTAACTCGTTTAATAAAAATCCGCCACCGCAACCAAAATCGAGTACATTATCATTGGATGTGATATAATATTGAAATAGAAATTTATTTAATTTAGCCCCTATTTTACCCATGGATTTTTGCCAGGTAAAATAGTCTTCATTATAATGGTCCATTCCTTATCTTGTTTTTAAATATAATTTTATAATTAAATAAATTAATTATAATCTTAGGCAACACGTAAATACCTAAAAATGTTGCTATTAAATATGCAAATGAACTAGTGAAATCTCCTCGCAATATCATAATCAAATGTAAGGAAAAATAAAAAGACATGGCTTTTTTAAACCAGCTATCACTATACAGCCACTTTAGCATAAAAACACATGAGATTGCTAAGAATATACTGAAAATAACCACTCCAAAAACTCCAAAATTATGGTATGCTTCAGAAAGAAAAGGATTTGATACATTTTGAAAATAAAAATCATACTGAGCTGTGAGGTGTTCCCCAACTACCATACCTGATGATTCTGGTTTATCCACCCATAAAGATCTGGGCACAAAAAACAACAAAGCGCTTAACATCTGGTATCCATAGGAATACCCATCTTGTTGAACTACTTCAATTACAGTTCCTATATTCATGAAAGCATCATAATTAAGCGAAATGTAACCATCTGTTAAAAGCCCTTGATTTACTTGATCTAATAATCTTGAAGGTTTTGAAATTATTTCCTCAATCCCGTAATCTGAATGCGTAATTAGTTGAGATAAAGGTAAGCCCACAATAATTGCAAAAAACAATATGTTTAGAAACTTTGCATTAGAATTGACCACTTTAGGTAAAAACATAAATATTGCTATGAATAAAATAGGGCCTAAATCGTGCCTCTTTGTTATAAGTGGGTTTTTAACAACTAAAAGAAACATTATGAGTAGGAGGAAACACGCGCCTATGATATAGGCGTTATTTACATTTTTATTATTACTATCAAAGTAGGCTTTGCAAGCAATTATTGCTCCTAAAGGAAAAATAAACAACACCTTGCTTTTCATCAAGGCTATGGATTTTGTAAATGTAGACTCCATCCATTCTGGCCTATTATATTCATATATAATGAAATCTAAATTTGAAAAGACAATAATTGCAGAAAGTATCAACATTAACAATATTGCCATGGGTAAATTATTATACTTTACCGGTATGGATTCTTTTAAAATACTGTTTAATTTAGATTTTTTAAGATAATCATAGCTGAGAAAAAAAATGATGTTAAAAAGAGAAATTAAAAGAGATGTTTGAATAATAAGAGACTCTTTTAAAGGAAAATTATTCAAAAATACTGGCTTCTCCATAATCAGCATATCATTGATTTGAGAAATCGGTGCTGCAAAAAAGAAAATATAATTAAAAACTATGAAGGTAGAAAGAAATGGACTGAACACCTTTTCCAAATAAAGATGGTAATATGTTATAAAAGTAATGATTAAAAAATTTAAGAAAAAGGATAACCAGACCCATAAAGACGCATCAAAATTAGCTAGATAGAAAAAGCTAATAATCAAATAGGAAATCATTAATAAATTCTTGAGATTCATTAAATTTTCAAGTTTTGGGAATTAGTTGAGAACAGATAAAAATGAAGCGGCAGAAACCTCTGGAGAAATTAATTTAGAACGCTTGAAAGCATTCTTTTTCATTTTTGCCAATTCATCATTAGATTTTTCATGCATCATGATCATTTTCTCAAGGAGCGCCTTATAGTCGCCAGCCTTAAAAATATACCCATTATAATCTGGAATAATAAAAACTGGAGCTGCTCCGCATTCATTGCTTGCAATAATAGGCATGCCGGCACAAGCAAGCTCGTGTATTACCACACCATAAGGTTCAAATAAACTAGGTAGAATAAAACAGTTGTATAGTTTTACTTGCTCTGCCAGTTCTTGTGGTTGAAGAAAATTCAAATGGTTTACATCATTCTCTTGCTGAACTAAGCCTTGTAAAGATCCATCACCTATAATGGTAAGAGAGCTATTTTCTTTATAGGGAAATTCACCCCATGCTTTTAACAAGTCTCTAATCCCCTTAACCTCCTCAAGTCTCCCTACAAAAAGGAATTTTAACGATTCTTGGTGGGTATCTGAACTATCAAAATTGAATTTTTCTATGTCAGCGCTGTATAAATTGAATATGATGTTATCTTTCTTAAAACCTAATCTTTTAGCAAATTCAAATTGATAAGGTCCTGCTACCCAAACGTGAGAAAAATATTTTTTAAGATATAATCGCATGAGCAAAATCCCAAAACGCTGTTTTAAAGTTCCTTGCCATTGATTATCTAATCCCGAAACCACAGGAATATTTTTCCTTCTCAAATAATGGCATGTTTTCAAATATCCTTTATCGTACCAGTTGGGCACATAAGCAATTTCTGGTTGTATCTTTTTTGCTAATTTTAAAATGTCCATAGCGCTTAACTCTGATCTATTGTAATAAGTTACATTTTCAATTTCTGGCGCCTTATAGACCGTTAGCTTTTTATGATCCCAATGAATTAAATGAATTTGCGTATCATTCTTAGAAACTAGCTCCTTTAGCACTGGTATATTGTATCCCATTAATTCAGCATACATATATAGTATAACCATAATTACGATTCGTTTTCTTTTGTTTTTGTTTTTGTTAGTGTCCTAAACAATAAAAATACGGCAATTATACAAAGCAGTAGCTCTGTAGAAAACATAATAATTGCTGATGCATTAATTTTATAGTCAGGGATGAAATATAGACAGCTTAGCAGGCTTATGAAACCCACAATAATAGTGACCTTCATGATCGTCTTGAACTTCTTTAAGACTGGAGCGTATAACACCATATACAACATTCCAAGACCAGAAAATAAAGCGACCCAACTCATTAATTTAAATAAATAAGAATACTCTATGATTAACGGATCATTATATAAAAACCCGAGAATTTGATCTCCAAAAACATTTAAACTAATTGTGATCATCAGTCCAATTCCAGCAACAATAAAAATCAGATTTTTTATGATAAAATCTCTTTTTTCGGGTTTTAAACGAGATAAATAAGGTAGCAAAGCTTGATATATTGGTGTAAAAACATTTTTACAAGCTAGAATAATTTTTTCATAACTTACAAAAACTCCTACCAGTATATCACCACCAAAAACACCAAGAATAAACACGTTTGCACTTGTATATAGTGTAGTTGCTCCATTTGCTATAAAGGCTTGAAAACTTTGCTTGTAAAAATCTCTTCCAGAAGAAAAAGTAGGTTTTTTCCAACTAACATATTTTAAACTCAGGATTAAACTGATGACTCCCGCTATAATAAAACCAACTGAATTAAAAATGGGAACCTTTAAAAAGTCATCAGGACTTCTTATAAACAAAAATATAAGCAATACAAAAATGGATTTAGCAATCACATTTGTTATGGTGACCAATTTCATTTTTTCTATACCTTGAAAAAACCATAAAGGAAAAAAAGATTGACCTATTACAACACCAAAACTCAAGATGTAAACCTCCCAATCTTCTTTAAATCTATCTACAGAAAAAACTAAGAGCAATAAAATTAAAAAAGTAATGATAGTGAGTATCATTTTAGCCCAAAAAACTCTAAAATACAAGTCTGAAAAGTCCTTTTTTTGAACTCTTAAATCTGCTACTTCACGAGTAGCAGTATAATTAAACCCAAAATCAGTAGCGACTAGACAGAAAATCATTAAAGCTTGAGCGAACATAATCAAACCAAATTTCTCAAGGCCTAGAGTTCGCTCTAAAAAGGGAATAGTTAAAAAGGGAAGTAAGTAGTTTAAGCCCTGAAGTACAACTAATGCCCCATAGTTCTTAGCCACAGTTTTTTCTTCTCCAGAAAATTTTTTAGAAAGCTTACTCATTCCTTGGTTAGGTTACCTTGACCAACGCTAAAATAGCCATTTTAGTGCGTTTATGAGTTCAAATAAGCCTCATACATCATCTCCACTCCTTTTTCCAGCTCCACCTCGTGTTTCCAACCTAAATTGTGAAGCTTAGATACATCAGTGAGTTTGCGTGGGGTACCATCTGGTTTTGAAGTGTCCCAATCGAGACTGCCTTGATAAGCTACTGTTTTTTTGATCAGCTCTGCCAAGTCTTTGATAGCAATATCTTCTCCAGTTCCTATGTTCAGATGTGTATTTCTTATGTCTTTGTCGGTTCCTTTTACATCTTCAAAGTCTTTGTTTTCCATTAAGTAAACGCAAGCTTTGGCCATATCATGGGACCATAAAAACTCCCGCTTAGGAGTTCCTGTACCCCATAAGGCGATGCCCGTTTCTGTAATTCCGTTTTTTTGTAGTTCCGCTTTCACTTCGACAAGCTCAGTACGGCGCGCGATTTTATAGTCCACACCTAAATCCTCACATAAAGCTTGCTCATCACCTTGCATCAACAACTTGCCTAGATGCATTTTACGGATCAATGCCGGTAGTACATGAGATTTTTGTAAATCAAAGTTATCATTAGGACCATACAAATTGGTGGGCATCACTGAAATGAAGTTGGTGCCGTATTGTAAATTATAGCTCTCGCACATCTTGATACCAGCAATTTTTGCAATGGCATAAGGTTCGTTGGTATATTCTAAAGGCCCAGTAAGCAAGCTGTCTTCTGGCATAGGTTGTGGCGCCATTTTAGGATAAATACAGGTGCTTCCTAAAAACAGTAATTTCTTCACATCATTCAGATAACTCTGATGAATCACGTTATTCTGAATCATCAAGTTTTTATAAATAAAGTCGGCTCTATAGGTGTTGTTTGCAACAATCCCCCCTACACTAGCCGCTGCAAGAAACACATATTCTGGTTTTTGAGTGGCAAAAAAATCGGCTGTGGCTTGTTGATTGGTTAAATCAAGCTCTTTATGCGTGCGCAGTAAAAAATTAGAATATCCCAGTTTTTTCAACTCGGCTATAATAGCGCTTCCTACAAGGCCACGATGTCCAGCAATATATATTTTTGAAGATTTTTCCATTTGCCTCACCTAAATCCTCTCCAGGGGAGAGGACTTTTTACTTAATGATTTATATTTATATGTTCTTTATAATAACTTTTCCAATCCTAAGTACTTCACTTTGGAATGAACTTCTATATTCCATATTCCTTAATCGATTTTCTTTATTCAAAAGCCTCTACTAAAGCCTCTCCAGCAGAGAGGACCTCTTTTCGATTGTTTATTGCTTTCTTCTTAAATTAAAGCTATTTATTTTCTAATTACTTTATTAAAAACTATTTCAATTTTCGAGTTCAAGTTCGAGTTCAAATTCCCTTTCCTTTGGAAAGGGCTAGACTTATTCAAAATAGTTATTGATGCGGTAACCGCCACTTTTCAAATATTCTTCTCTAGACATCAAATGCAAGTCGCTTTGCATCATGTCGTTTACCAGTTCTTGAAGCGCTATTTCTGGAACCCATCCTAATTTTTCTTTGGCTTTTGTAGGGTCACCTATCAATAAATCAACTTCTGTGGGGCGGAAATATCGTGGATCTACGGCTACTACCTCTTTCCCTATTTCTAGTTGGTACTCTGGATTGGAACAAGATTTCACAGTTCCTTTTTCCTCCACTCCTTCACCAGTAAATTCTAGGACTATACCTACGTATTGAAAAGCCATATGCACAAAATCACGCACACTAGTAGTCGTTCCTGTAGCAATCACCCAATCTTCTGGTTCATCGTGTTGTAAGATCATCCACATCATGCGCACATAATCTTTGGCGTGACCCCAATCGCGTTTGGCGTCTAGGTTTCCTAGATAGACTTTATCTTGAAGACCTTTGACAATTTTAGAAGTCGCCCGAGTAATTTTTCTAGTGACAAAAGTCTCTCCTCGTACAGGAGATTCATGATTAAAAAGAATCCCATTACAAGCAAACATGCCGTAAGCCTCGCGGTAATTCACCGTCGCCCAATACGCATACATCTTTGCCACCGCATAAGGACTACGCGGATAAAATGGTGTGGTCTCTGATTGCGGAATTTCTTGAACTTTACCGTATAACTCTGATGTAGAAGCTTGATAGATTTTGGTCTTCTTCTCCAGTCCTAAAATTCTAACCGATTCTAAAATACGCAAAGCGCCTATACCATCGGCATTTGCAGTGTATTCTGGCATTTCAAAAGAAACTTGTACATGTGACATCGCCGCAAGATTATAAATCTCGTCTGGCTGCGTTTCTTTGATGATTCTAGTAAGGTTAGTCGTATCAGTTAGATCACCATAATGTAATTTGAACTTTACATCAGTCTCATGTGGGTCTTGATACAAGTGATCAATACGATCTGTATTGAATAAGGAAGCACGGCGTTTGATACCGTGTACTTCATATCCTTTTTTTAATAAAAACTCACTTAAATAAGCACCGTCTTGACCGGTTACTCCAGTGATTAGTGCTACTTTGGGATGCTGTACAGACATAGGCTAGTTGTAAAGACGTAAAAATACGGTTTCCTTAGGAATTGTATTGCCCCAAAACCCTGTCTAATCCTTCTTCAATAGAAGGAATCGTATAATCAAAAATATTTTGAAGACTACTACAGTCCATCACACTATAAGCAGGGCGTTTGGCAGCGGTTTTAAACTCGGCTACTGGATGGATTTTTTTACCTAATTCTAACTTTTTATTAATTGCAGTAGCAAAATCAAACCAGGTCATTGCTCCTTGATTGGTAAAATGATAGATCCCATAATTTTTAGGATCATTTTGAATCAGGTGTTTTATAAAATCAGCAAGATCTAATGCACTGGTAGGAGAACCCGTTTGGGAATCAACGATGCTCAGTTCTTTCATATCTGTTCCAGCAACCCATTTAAAGAAATTCTTGCCGTGTGCTGCGTACAACCAGGAAATCCTAAAGATATAGTGATTACAGCCTATTTGAGTAATGGCCTTTTCTCCAGCAAGTTTACTCGCCCCATACACATTGATAGGATCTGTTTCTTGTGATGGCAAGTAAGCTGTGGTAGCGGTACCATTAAAAACATAATCAGTAGAAAAATGTATTAATGTTGCGTTGTATTGTTTTGCAATTTGAGCCATCTTTTGGATAGCTAGCGCATTGATTTTATAGGCTTTATCTTGTTCGTTTTCAGCGAGATCTACGGCTGTGTATGCTGCACAATTAATGATATAATCTGGACGTAAATGTTTAATTTTCTGATCCAATTGAAAACTACAGGTAATATCAAGGTCTTTACTAGAAAAACAAAATAATTCTTGATCCTGCAGAACTGCTTTTACAGCAGTTCCTAACATTCCGTTTGCACCGGTAATAAGAATTTTCAAAACAATGGAATTTAATGGTTAATGGAGAATCTCTAATTTCTCATCTTTTTCAGAAAGGATAATATCTTCTTTAGGCAGTTGCCAGTCTATGTTTAATTTTGGATCGTCGTACCTCAGGCCCACTTCCATTTCTGGTTGATAGGTATTGTCTATTTGATAATTCACTATGGCCGTTTCTGAAAGTACAGAGAAGCCGTGTAGAAAACCTCTAGGAACAAGTAATTGTTTGTGGTTATCCCCTGATAACTCTAATGTAAAATGCTGTAAGTACGTAGGTGATTCTGGTCTAAAATCTACTGCAACGTCCAGTATACGACCTTGTATACATCTGACCAGCTTAGCTTGCCCAGCATCCTCTTTTTGCATGTGTAAGCCTCTTAACACGCCGTAAGAAGAGGTGCTTTCGTTAATAGTAATAAAAGGTGCTTGTTGAGGTAAAACTTTTGCAAAAGCGAAACTGTCATAAGCGATACAGAATTTACCACGAGCATCTTTAAAAACAGCTGGCTCGATAATCTTACAATCTAAAAGCGGTGTATCAATTATTTTCATTTGACAGCTCCCTTTTGATAGTTATTTAAAAATCTCAAAACCAAGGGTATCAATGCGATAAGAAGACCTAAGCCAAAAAACACCAATGCGTAAGTGACCGTAAGGTGCTTTTTCTCTATCACTCCTTTTTTAACAAAATAGGAAACGATATTTACGGTGTTTTCAAAACTGTATTTCTTTTCTCGCTCGTTTTCCAGGTTAAAGAAAGTTCTCGATTTTTCATCAAAAAGCTCTTTGAACATCTCTGTTTTATTCTGTCCATTGACAAATACACTGGTACCTTGAGAGCCGTTAGAGTCCTTGTTTTTAAGCGAGACTTGAAATGCTACCATTAGAGAATCAATTTCTTGTAACTGATACTCCATATTATCAATATTATAAGCTGTAGTTTCCCTACTGGCTAATCGTTGCGCCTTGATCAGCGGATTGTCCTCCACTTTCACTGCTTTAGAGGCTGCTTTTTCTAAAGCCGCTCTATTCTTAGAAACTATTTCTACTTTATAAAACTGGTAATCAATAGCTCTTTTTGCCTCTTTAAAGCCTTCAAAGGTGTAATTTTCTAATGCAATAGTATCTGCGCGTCGCGCCATATAATCGTACTCTTTAAGAAGCTCTGTATCGTTAAAATCGGCTTCTATCTTAAAGCTTTTAAGCTGACTAGCTTCTTCTATAGCGATGTTTAACTCCTTCCCCAGAGTCTTAAAATCTTCTTGATCTACTAAGGAATTGTAGTATTCGAGATTAGAAATTAATTGCCCTGCACTTTCAAAATTAGGTTGTACTCTTAACTGTGCAGTAAAGTTCTTTTTACTTTCTCTACTCGCATACATACCTAGTCCTCCTCCTAAGATAAAAAGAACCCCTAGTAATATGATATTATTTTTAATAAAGATCAAAAACAAAATAAAGAAGTGAGCAATTCCTTTAAAGAATCCTCCTATTGCGCTAAAAAGATTCTTAAATCCATTGCTGATCCACACAAAAACGGGTACTAAATCTACCTCTTGTTCTTGGTTATTATTAGGTTGGTTGTCCATGAAGTTGTTTTTTTCAAGTCTTCAAATATAATTGAAGTCTATGAATTCTTTAAACGAGTAAATTTTGATAAAATTATGACTCTTTTTCTTCCTCTTGTTGCTGTTCTACTTTGATACTACTTTCAATGATTTGTTCCAGTATTTTCTCTGTAATGACATAAACAGGTTTAACACCTATCAATCCCAAACCACCGCTGGCCAAGGTATGTCCTGTTTTTAATGGGTTGTCACTTGCATAATAGGCATACCGCACTTTTACTTTTTTACGTATGCTACGTCTTACACGAGATGCTGCCTGTATGGCTTTTTGATAATGAGCACCTTCCATTTCTAGCCCGATCACTTGCCAACTGGAATTATAGAAAAAATCTAACAAGTCTTTATTTTGTAGCGAAGTTCCCAAAACGGTTACCATAGAACCGGTAACGACTTTGATATCATCGCTCTCAAGGTCTTTTTTAGAAAGTCTGTTTTTAAACGGATAATTATCTGCTGTACCTTCAAAAACATGCGCATCTGGCACCATAATGTCGCCTTTATCGCCTTCCAGAATTCCTGCTTTACCCATGACATTGATGGATTGAACATTCATCTGGTGCGTTTTTCCTTGCTCGTCTTTGAAAGGTTTGAGCAACTCGTCCATAGTTTCATAAGCCTGCTCACCAAAAGCATAATCCATGACGATAAGAACGGGTTTTGTGTCGTTCTCGCTTTCGCGAAAGCGTGCATCGCAAAAGCCTACTTTTTCAAATTCGCAAGTTGCGAGATCAAAAATCTGTACGTCTATATTGGTACCGCTTCTATCCTTAAGCTCTGTCATTCCGTTGGATAATGCATGTTTCTTGATCAAGTCGCGGTTTTTCTTCCCACTATCGTTGCTCAAATCTGCAAAGATTTCCATACGGCTTTTCTTTGCCACTTGGGAAGCCAAGGCTTTAGGGCCATAAAGCGAATTCATTACACTGTGTAGGTTAGCGCTTATAATGTGCAAGGGTCTTTCAAAAAGTCCTTTTTCAATCAAGTGTTTTTTAATCCGCAATGCCCAAGCATCACCGTGAATGTGATGCCCTAATCGCTCTCTTAATACTGGAGAAAAGGTCACGAGACGTTTTTCTTCATCGAGGACTTCTTGTTTTGCCAGTCTGCCTAGATGATAGATGATGCTTAAAAATCTATTAGGATTTCCTGCGGTAGCAAAATCTGCATAAACAGAAGTAACCTCATCAAAAGTGCGGCCTAAAATATTTGCTACATGGGTAATAGCTACTTCTTTCTCTTCTTGAGTCAGTTTTTTCTTTGAAACAGCTGTTTCTAGACTTTTCCAATCTCTTGTGGTATTTCCATTATCACCCACGATCACCTGTTTCATGATCTTATGAGATTCTATCATCAAAAAAGTAAGGTGGGTTAGAATATCATAGATTTCAGATCTTCCACGAGTCACCTCAATATTCATTTGCTGCCCATCAATACGGTAACAATTACGTCTTCTTTTTTTAGGAATAATCGCCTTAAAGTGAGATCCTTCGTAACCTTCATCACTAGTAAGATTGATATATGTGCATTCCTCTATGCCTACTGGAAGTCGGTCCATGACGTAAAGCAGTCCCTTTAATTCTATCTTCTCCTCGGCAATGGAGCCGTAGATTTCTGGTCTTAATGTGAGTAAAGATTCTCTTAAAGATTCACCACTCACTCCCATAGGTTTATAAAAGCCTCTATTAAAAAGATGTCGCATGGTGATATACATGCGCTCTATGGCATTAGTACTTTCTTGAGCTCTGGTGCGAGGTTCTACGTTAATTATGGGCATAAATGTTCTTTCGTAGCAAAGATACATCTTTGTATAATCGTCTTAAGAAAGATTCTTATTCATTTAGATAGGTGCTACACAATAATTTTAAGACAATTTTTCTTGACAGTAATATGAAATGGAGATGCCATTAGAATAGGCTCCCCGTCAATCTGTACTAGACAAGTATCATTGCTTTTTAATACAACTTCACTTACGGAACTGGCAAAATTCTTCTTGAAAAGAATAGAACCAATCATTTTTATGGCAAGGTCTCTTCTTGAATTTGCTGAAATTATTTCTAACAAACCGTTATCGATCTCTGCTTTAGGCGTAAGGGATAAATTATAGCCTAAATATTTTGTGTTAGAAACAAGTACACAATATTTTGGACGACCAACATTTTCTAAGATGATCTCGTCTTTCTTTTTACTAAAAAATGATTTCAAACTGTGCGCGGCATAAGTAGAGAGCCCCCTTTTAATATCTTTATCATATCGATATATCACATCAGCTGGATAGCCTAGAGCAAAGTTGGAGAAAAAATAATTTCCATTTACTTCTCCACAATCTATAGGAACGGTCTTAGCCTCTTTTATAGAGATACACAATTGTTTTATAGAACTTGGAAGACCCAAATGACTTGCAAGGCCGTTACCAGATCCTCTAGGAAGTATGGCTAATTTAATATTTGAATCGATAAGGAATTTTGCAATTGTATTTACAGTACCGTCACCTCCAGAAGCGACGATAATATCGCAACCTTTATGAATACATTCTTTTGTCAACCTTTCTAAATCGCTTTTAGAAGAAGAGTACCGTATTTCAATGTCATACTTATCTCGATCAAAGAATGCATTAATTTGCTTGAACTCTAGTTTATTTCCGTTTTTACCAGAAATAGGATTTACTAAAAAGGCGATTTTAATCACTTGTTAATTTGCTTTAAAGTTCCAGTCATCAGCATACATGCCATAAACAGAACCCAGTTCATATTCAACTACATACTTCTCATTCTTTCCTGCTTGGAAATTTACGTGATAAACATAGGTCTTCACTCCTAATTAATTTAATGGCTCTAACTTTCTGTTTTTACTAATGGAGGCTCTAGAAAAAACGATGTACTTAATATGGTGTTCTTTGATGTATTCTAGTGTTTTATCTTTTAAATTATTTAAACGGTTTTCTGACAACATAGGTTCTACTCCTAGAGCATTTGCTATAAGAACGTCAGGAAAAGTAAAGATTTCCATTCTCAGACGCTTGTAATCTATAAAGCTATTTGCAAACTGTTCTATATCTCTGGTTTTATCAGTTATTAACAAGGCATCTTTATGAGAGCTGAACCATGTGTTAATAGCTTGCATGTCTAAAGAGTTGTAATCTTTTAAGATCTTGTAACTGTTAAAAACCTCAAGGGATACGGGAGTGATTCCTTGATAACCGGTTTGCTCTTGCCATATATTCCAATCATGAGCTGCGACAAACTCGCCATCAGAAGTTTTTATAATATCTAACTCAAAAAGCCGGAATCCCTTTTTATAACTAGCGTTTAATGCTTCTAATGAATTTGTATAGCTGTTTCCTTGAACTGCCCCTCCAGCATGTGCAATAAACCGATCCACATCTTTAGAAAATAGGGCAATGGCCTCCTCCTTGTTTTTTTGAGCCACTGGTTTTTTGTAGGGAACAGTGAATTGTTTTTCCACTATAAAGTCGCTTATAAATTCTTCTGTCTTCTCCTTATCTAGCTTTGCCAAATAGGCCTGCCTACTCTTGAGATCTATCAACTTTTCAAGGTTCAGTTGGGCTAACTGATCTTTATAATCTTTAAAATTTTCCCCTGCTGTATAGTGAACTATAAGAAAGAAAGTACTTTTACTTTGCCTTGATAATTCTATTTGCTTAATGAGGTCGTCAATAACCTCTGGGTGCAAATACGTATCATAATTAAGATTCACCATAGTCCCTGTAATATCTAACTTTACAAGGTTGATACCTCTATCTAGCCAGATTTGATCTTCATTACATTTGATCCAGCTTCGTTTTTTAGAGTTAAAACTAGCGCTTTTTATTACCAACATAGCTTCCTCTTTTTGTAACAACTTGTCATCGATTTCTTTGCCAACTTCATACTTACTAAACTTGCTTTGTACGTCAATAGAATCGTAAGTGATTTTAGAACCCTTTTTATAAGATACTATTCCATCAGGGTCAGATAGAAAAGAAGAAAGTTTACCATCTTCATATATTATATGAAGCGTAGAAGGGGAGCTAACACTATTCTTTAAGTCTAAAGGAAAAACATCCTCAGAGGAGCGCAACCTGTATTTATCATCTAAGATGATTTTAAATACATGAGTGGAATCCTTTGAAATTTCAAAGATTTCTATAGTTGTCTGCTCCTCTAGGTCTATAATCAAAATAGAATCATCAATTATCACTATTTCAAAAACTTGTTTTAAATCAAAAGTCTTCAACGCTGCTAGGTTTAAATCTCTCCGTTTTTCTTCATTAGAATCGATAAATTGATTTTTGTTTCCTTCAATAAAGTCACAGAGAAAAGTCGCGTTAGTATTTATAGACGCTAGATTTAGAATAGTTCTCGGCATGGATATTTGCTGAAGTGCTTCTTGATTCCACTGCTTATTTTTTTCAGAAGTTAGGACTAATAAACTTCTTTGATCCAATTGACTCACCACTTCATGTTTTGCCATAAAAAGATGGTCCGGAACAATTATAACTGCAGTATCTTCTAACAGTTTTTCTTTTTTAAGAAACGCCATTAAATCACCAACATACTGATCTACGGAAGCAATCATAAATTCAAGATCGGAGTTCTTTTTTTCAATAATTCCTTCCATACGTTTGTCATACAAACCATTAGGGAAGTGGGTGGAAACTGTACTAGCAAATAGTGCAAATGGCTTGTCTTGCTTGTCTTTCAGGACAATTCCCTTTTTAATTTCCTCAAATAAATCCTTGTCATGTAATCCCCAAGGAATTCTCTCATAAGAGGTCTCAAAATCAATTTCTGATTTTACTTCAAAAACGAAAGTCTCCAACATGTCGTTGATTCCAGAAAAATGTTTGTTAGCTATAAGGTAGGTCATTTGATAACCCGCCGTTTTTAAAACATCTCCTAGAGTTGATAAATAAAAGTCTTTTGCTCCTTGAAAAACATCATTACCCTCTGATCCAAAAGAAGCAGGTAAGCCAGTAATAGCCATATATACTGATGCACTTATCCAGTCCCCACCGGTAGTAGGTTCCATCTCATAAAGAGAGCCTGTATCTACGAGCTTATTTAAATTAGGTGTAAGATCTTTTCTTTCTTTAATAAAGCCTAACTCAAAGGACTCTAAGGACTCTAAGGAAATAAAAATAATGTTTTTACCTGGTTGCGCAACAACATCTTGTTTCTTAATAAAAGATAAATCCTTGATGGGCAATTCATTTATAGCTGTTCTAAGAGAATAATTATTAGCGTTGTTTAAACTTAATGTTCTGTAAAAATTTGATATCACATTTCCGTCCAAACTCAAGAACACTAACCCTATTGCTATAGTTACAAGTGGTGTTAATTTTTTTATGTTTTGTAAACGAAAAGAAAGCCAATACAGTAGAATAAATAGACCTGTCAATACAGCTAATAGAAGTAAAGCATACAAGATAAATTCAGAGAAGATATTTGAAATAACATTCCACTCTAAATGCTCATAGAATTTATAGTCTGCTACATTTCCGGTTAAAAAACAGAGGCCGCTTGAAGAGTCACTATAGCAGTTGCTGCAAAGGCGATTATCGTTTTGTTCCTAATAAAGACTAGAATACCACAACCTATTAAAAGTAATATTAATAATTGTAAATAAGCCATTTGCAGTCTTTATGTAAATATATTAATTAAAAACAGTAGGGTTTAAATATCAAGCGTTTTGCTGAATGATCTTCTCCAGCACCTCCGCTATGTTACGATCGTTTGATAGTCTGGGCAGTTTATTTTGACCGCCTAGTTTACCTATGGTTTTCATGTACTCTTTAAAACCATTTTGAGGTACGCTAGTAATCTTTAAAGGTTGGAGAATTTTTCCCGTTATTAAATCGTCGTAATAGCTGTTTTGCTCTCGCATCTGAAGATCTAAAGCTTGAGCTAATTTTAGCATATCTAAGTCAGCAATAGCACCAAATTCCACAAACCACTCGTGGTAAGGAAGCGCATCGTTTTCTGGGTTCAATTGTGGTGCTACGGTAAATTCATTGATGATGATGTGCAACTCGTTAGAAGCGGCTTTCATGGCTTCTTCTACTTCTTTACCGATTACGTGCTCTCCACTGGCGCTTATATAATGTTTGATGCGACCGGTTACCATTACTCGATAGGGACTGGTACTGGTAAAAGCGATGGTGTCACCTATGTTATACGCCCACAATCCTGCTGTAGTAGAAATAATCATCACATAATTGATTCCTATTGCTACTTCGCCTATGCTTAATCGTGGTGGATGTTCCTCATGGAACTGATTTGCGGGAATAAACTCGTAGAAAATACCTGCATCTAGCAGTAAGAGCATTCCTTTCTCGTTTTGCTTGTCTTGATAGGCAAAGAAGCCTTCACTTGCAGGGAAAAGTTCGATACTATCTACTTGACGACCTATAAGCTGATCAAATTTAGCTCGGTAAGGTTCAAAATTAACACCTCCATAAATGAATAAATTAAAGTCTGGAAAAACCTCTCCGACCTTTTTACCTGTGCGTTGCACTATGCGTTCAAAGTACATTTGTACCCAACTAGGAATTCCAGAAATAACGCTCATTTTTTCTGGTAAAGTTTCATCTATAACTGCCTCTACTTTAGTTTCCCAATCATCAATACAATTGGTTTTCATAGAGGGCAATCTGTTTTTCTGGAGGTAATTAGGCACATAATGTGCAACAATACCACTCAATCTACCCAGTTGAATCCCGTTTTTGGTCTCCATTTTTGGACTTCCTTGAAGAAAAATCATTTTACCGTCTACAAATCCTGCTTTACCAGTTTCATGTATATAGCTCAATATGGCATTACGAGCTGCTTTGATATGCTCGGGCATGGATTCCTTGGTAAGGGGAATGTATTTTGCGCCACTGGTAGTTCCCGAAGTTTTGGCAAAGTAAAGGGGCTTTCCTGGCCATAAAATATCACTTTCACCTGCGACTACTCGATCTACAAAAGGCCTTAATTGCTCGTAATCTCTTACTGGAACCTGTTGTTTAAAATCTTTATGTGTTTGGATGCTGGAAAAGGAGTGCGCTTTCGCGAAAGCGGTACCAGCAGCAGTCTTTAATAAATTTTTAAAAACCTTATCCTGTGAGCCTACCGGATCTGTAGCCCATTTTTTAGTTTTTTTATCAGTTATGGCGGCAAACATCTTTGCGCCGAGTGACTTTAACGACATTTATTCAAAATTGATAAAATTAGTAGGATCTAGCGGATACCCATCGCTCCAGATTTCAAAATGAAGATGAGGTCCTGTGGTTAGCTCTCCCGTATTTCCAACGCTAGCGATCACTTCTCCTGCGAGTACCTGATCATTTTGCTCTTTGATAAGACTTCCTGCGTGTTTATAAACAGTAATAAGCCCGTAAGCGTGTTCAATTAACATGGTATAGCCAGTCTCTGCACTCCAACTAGCAAAAACTACAGTTCCATCTGCAGCTGCTTTAATAGGCGTTCCTGAAGCTGCTGCTACATCTACAGCATAATGTTTTATCTCTGTATCATAATCTCCAGAAATAATCCCTTTTATCGGAGGGAAGAAGACAAAGTTCGTTTTGGCCTTTGCTCCGGCAATGACACTGTAGCGATCTTCCTGAGCAACTTCTTCTCTCAAAAGACTGTCCTCCTTAATAGGTGCAAGATCTGCAGTCTCTATATCAGTTTCTACCTTTGCGATACTGTCAATACGCTCGTATTCTTCTGTAGTAATATCCCCATTGAGCAGCATTTTAATACGACCATAAAACTCCTCATTGGTACGTAGTACTTGCTGTATAGAATCTGTTTCCTTGGTGAGTTCTATAGAGTTTCTCTTAGTAGTTATGTCAGCATATCCAGGGATGTATTCTCGTATAGGTGTGAAAGCAATGAGAACTGTGGTTGCTCCTATCAATAAAACGGCACTTATAAGAGTTAGCATAAAAACATTGAGTCTGTTTAATTTCAGACTAAACCGTTCTTCAAAGGTATCGTCATTAAGCACCACCATGCGGTAATGATGTGTCCACTTGCTTTTTTGGTTTTTATCTTTTTTTCTTTTTCCCATCTGTCGTTAACGTTCAACAAATATAATTAGTTTTTATAGGTATGAGGTATGTCCCGTGAGCTAATCGCTTATTAGAGGTAAAGAATGGGTCCTGATAAGTTTGGCTAGAGGGTTGAGTAATGATGGGTTCAGCTCCGCCTGTAGGTATTAAAGCAGGACTGTTGAAGAATTAAATAACTGATCGCGGGCATTTTGATCGTGGCGCTTTTCAGTGTGATGAGGAAGAAGTTGGTAAGATTTGACATGCCAACTATTCGTGTTGGCATGGTCTAAATCTTTTCTGGACGCTTCTATCTTGAAAAGTACAAGCTATCTGTAGTGCTATAAAAACAAGTTTTTAATCTTATAAATGTATCAAAAATGACCTTTTTAAAGATTAACAGCCTATGTAGGTGTTGTTATATGGCATGTTGTATCTTTGTTCTTTATTAAAAGATCAAATCATGATAACAAATTTCTTTTTGGCAATGCCAGGTATGTGGAGTATCATCCTTATAGTGGTTGTGGTTTTACTTCTTTTCGGAGGTAAAAAAATACCAGAATTGATGCGTGGCCTAGGTGGCGGAATCAAAGAATTTAAAGATGCCTCAAAAGAGGATGATAATAAAAAAGAGGATTCTAAAAATCTGAACAAATAGTTTAGAAACACTTAGAAACTAAAAAATCCGCATCATTTAAAAATAATGCGGATTTTTTATGAACCCAATTTAACTGTGGATATATCCTACTATTTAATTTACTAACTGTAAGTTTCCAGAATAATTTAGGGTAAAACTGGCGTTAGCATCATCTGCTCTTCCTTGACCTGTAATTTTAAAACTGCCGTTAGAAAGTTCTTCTACCGTGATTGTTCCTTGAAAGATTTCATCTTCTAACAGAGCCGTGTCTGTCTGCGCATCATAATCAATTCCTATATAAACATATACAGTTAATGCCTGATCGTTAACATTATCTAGATTATAAACTCCCGCTTGCAAGCCGTTATTGCTTGCAGTATAAAATTCAAGACCTACTACATTGCCATTTCCTGCAATTTCATTATTAGTATCTAAAGTTAAACCGTCGTCAACGAGAAAAACACTTGTTATAAACAGTCCAGGACTATCCAAAAAGCTATCTGATCTAAAACCTGCAGTTAAAGGGTAATTATCACTACCTACCGTAAATTGATTTGCTAACGTTACAGGATCCGTTGGAGCTGGGTTATCGTCATCTGGATTGCAGCTGAGGAATGAAAGTAGTAGAAAGGTACATACTAGAAACTGGATTAATTTTTTCATGATTTTATAACATTAGTGTCCGATTAAACTTTTTTAAAAGCGGGATTACCATATAGGTTTTCCCGCTTTATAGTACTTTGGTTTTACCACAAAACAAAGACTATGAATAAAAGTACTCACTTTAGCGGACACCCCATAATCAAGCAGTTGTTAAATCTGATTCCCAGACACATTATTAGTCGGACAGCCGATTCATTTGATAGTGAGCGCTACTATAAAACGTGCAAGACCCACGAGCACCTGGTCTCCATGCTTTATGCTGCTCTAAGTGGTGTCAGTTCACTTCGGGAGCTATCTACCGTGATGCTGCCCTGCGAGGGAAAGCTCAGCCACCTTGGACTGGAGAGCTTCCCCAGGCGAAGTACCCTTTCCGATGCCAATGCAAATATAACCAGTGAGGTGTTTGCCTCCATCTATTATTCCCTTTTGGATAAATACGCCAGGTTTTTATCGGACAGCAATTCCCTGCGTCTTCCCGTAAAGCATCTAAGGATTGTTGATTCAAGCACCATCAGCCTTATTCAGTGATATTTTAAAGGGTGTTGGGCGCAACCCGATCAACGGTAGGAAGAAGGGCGGCATCAAGATGCATACAATGATAAATGCCCTAGAGGACGTTCCTTGTCTGGTTCGCTTCAGTAGAGCGGCAACGCACGACCACACCTTTCTCAGGGAGCTCGACCTGAAGAAGGGCTCGTTTGTAGTCTTTGATAAGGCCTATACCGATTACAGACAGTTTTTTGAGTGGACACAGCAGGATATCTACTTTGTTACCCGCCAAAAAGAAAATGCTTCCTACAAAAACCTGGAAGAGTTCGATCCACAACCTAATACACCGAACAATATACTTAGGGATGAGATCATTACCGTGGAGAAGAATGGTCAGATAATAGAGCTCAGGCGCGTAGCATACTGGGATGACGACAAAAAAAAGACCTATAGTTTTATATCCAACAACTTCCTGTTGAGCCCAGATAAAATATGTGATATCTACAAGCACAGATGGCAGATAGAGACCATGTTCAAGCGCCTCAAACAGAACTTCCCCCTAAAGTATTTTCTTGGGGACAACCAGAATGCCATTGAGATACAGATATGGTGCGGACTCATTATCCAACTACTCATGCTTGTGGTGCAGAAGAGAACCAAAAGAAGATGGGCATACTCAAATATGGTTTCCATGATCAGGCTACACCTGATGAGCTACATAAATATGTTCAGCTTCATGGAAAACCCTACTCAAAAGTGGGATTATCTGACCACCAAACCACCCGATATACAGCTAACAATGTTCTGAAGGATACCACGCTATTGGAGAAACGAAACCCTACCCCACTACTACAGGGCATGAAAAGGACGAAAGCAAAGAATCGTATTTTAGTCGGACACTAATGATTTTAAGTATAACGTTAAAAGTTTAACATTAGTATGCAATTCAAAAAAATGGTTGTCATAAAATGTTTGTTTTTACTCGTCCTTAACCTCCAAAAAATGAACACTTTTTAAAATAGCTTCTATTTCAAAGAGGTAATTGCGCTGCTTGCTGCTTGGTGCGCTTACATAACCTTCTATGATCAACCAGTTGTCTTTTTCTTTATTGTAAATCGCATAGTTGACAAATGGTCCTGCCATAAACATATTTTTTACTTCCCAAGTTCCCTTAGTTTCAAAGGCAAACTTTCCATCGATCTGACTTTCGTTAAGATATGGTGAAAAAGCAGGCTCTGTCTGGAATGGGCCACCATCTGTTAAGATTTTAATTTCTCCTATAGAATCTCGCACCTTTACAATATCCATCACAGTACTATCACTGCGCTTAATTCTATTGCGATCTACTTCATAAATCATCAAATCCATAGTGCCTTCACTTATATTTCTACGCAACCAGAAAAAATCATTATCAATCTCTCCATTATATGTGGCAAAATGATATGCTCGAGGAATGACGATTTCAAAACCAAAACGCTCTGTTAGCCTATCGGTATTTAAGGCTACTTTATCCATAAGGTATTGCTTGCGCTCCACTTCTCCTTGATTAAAAATAGCAATCATGTTATCTGCATTTTCTGAAATAACTTGAGCTATTTCTTTTTTATTTTTACCTCTTACCACAATTCCCAACTGCGGGTTTGCGTACACATCCTTCTTAACACTCACCCCGCTGCTATCTGACTTTTTTACGAACAAATAATTACGTGACTTTTTAAGCATTCCTTTAAAAGCTGCAGGTTTTACATGATTGAGTGTAAATATGGGCTCTTCTCTTACGATACCGTCTAGGGGTCTGGCAAACTCTTTTCTAATCGTATCACCTAATGGTCCATCCCAATCGTTATTTTCTATAACTACTAGTATATCGTTGAGTCTTCCTGCACTATCTTGAACAACAATCGCTTGATCATTGCAACTTATAAAAGCCAGACATATGGCGAGAATTGCGTATAATTTATTCATGTTACTTTAATTTTAAAGTGGCCCCTATTTTAAGGTCATCTGAGATGGTAGGGTTCATTTTGCGTATGCTAGCAATAGATATGCCATATTTATTGGCTATTTTCCATAAGCTATCACCGCTTTTTATTTGATAAGTAGAGGGTGCTTCGGTAGACTCTGAACTCGAGCTAGTTGCTGGATTTCTAGAGTGGATGTACAGCCTTTGTCCAATACGTAAATTATTACTCCTTAAACTATTCCATCGTTTGATCTGGCTTACTCTCACTCCGTATCTGTTGGCTATTTTACCTAGGTAATCTCCGGTTTTAACTCGATATACCGTTCGGCTTTCTGCTTTGAGAAGTTCTGGTATTGGTTTTTCTATTTTTTCAAATTCCGCTTTCGCGAAAGCGTACACCGCATCTTCATTACTAACAAATTTTGCCGCGTCCCTTATAGGCAATCTCAAATTGTAACTTCTGCCATCAACTACCGGGATAATATCCAACTTATAAGAGGGATTATGAAATTGAATCACTTCCAGATCCTGATCCGTAAACTGAGCGACGTGTTCTAAAGAAATCATTCTTTTAATACTAATGGTGTCGGTAGCAATAGTTTTATATAAGGTCTGTTGTGGCTGGAATCCGTGCTCTGGCGCATATTTAAACAGATACATCATCGCCTGAAAAGCAGGGACATAACCAGCCGTTTCTCGTGGAAGATAAGGCCTGATGTTCCAGTAATTTTTATAACCACCACTGCGACGTATCGCTTTATTCACATTTCCTGGGCCAGAATTATAAGCTGCCAGCACCAAGTCCCAATCTCCATAGATATTGTACAAACTGCGCATAAATTTACAAGCTGCTTGGGTAGATTTTATAGGATCCATGCGCTCATCTACATATGAATTTACTTCCAAATCAAAACTACGACCTGTAGTAAACATAAATTGCCACAATCCTGTAGCTCCTACTCGACTCTTGATACGCGGGTCTAAAGCACTTTCTACAACTGCCAAGTATTTCATCTCTAGGGGTATATCATACTGATCGAGATAAGGCTCAAATAATGGGAAATAATAATCACTCAATGTCATCAACCGCTCCATATATACCCGTTGGTAACTGAGCTTTTTATTGATCAGCTTTTCCAGTACTGGATTGTAATCTATCTGAAAAGGTGTGGTTTCATTTATAGCAGCTAGTCGTGCTTTAAGCGTGTCAGTGGGAAGTGTTTGTTTTACGGTTTCACTATAATCCATTTGTACCAATTCATTATACATATAATCGTATAAATCATTGTTGTACAGTTCATTAAGTAATTTTTCGTCAAAATCGTCTGCCTCTGGATACCTCTTTAAAGGCTCACCAGTCACAGCGGTATCCACTGCTATTTCTTGGACAGGTATTTCTCTGACCATCTTCGTTCCTAATTCTAACGAATCCTTTTCCGTTTGCTGCTTTTTAAGCTCTTTACGATCAGTTACTTTTTCTAGAGTATTTGTAGAGTCTTGCTTTACTTGCGCCTTTGACAGAAAAAACAGGAAAGAGAAAAGAAAAAAGAGAAGGTATTTGTTCATTTGTTGATTTTAGTTGTTTGAAAGACATGCTTTAAAAACAGTCCTTTTTTCAAAAAAAGGGCTCGCCTGAGTTCACTATTCTTAAGAAAAGCGCGGCGAGTTTAATTTATGATTTTATGAACCTACTTCTTCATTGCAGCAATACCAGGAAGTACTTTTCCCTCTAGCATTTCTAGCATTGCACCACCACCAGTAGAAACATAACTTACTTGGTTATCAAAACCAAATTGCTTTACTGCAGCTACAGAATCTCCACCACCTACTAACGAGAAGGCACCGTTTTTTGTTGCCATTGCGACAGATTTACCTAAAGCGACGGTCCCTTTTGCAAAAGGTTCCATTTCAAAAACTCCTGCTGGACCATTCCATAGAATGGTTTTAGCGCCTTGAAGTACGTTGTGGAAGTTTTCACGAGATTTTTCTCCTATATCAAGACCCATCCAGCCATCTGGAATTTCATCAATAGCAGATTTATCAATAGATGCCAATTCTGAAAAAGAGTTTGCTATGATCACGTCTACTGGTAAATGTATGTTGGTATTGGTCTCCTTAGCTTTAGCAATAATTTCTAAGGCTAGTTTTTGTTTATTATCTTCTACTAAAGAATCTCCTATTTTTCCATCCTGGGCTTTAATAAACGTATAAGCCATTCCGCCAGCGATGATCAGATCATCTACTTTAGTTAATATGTTCTCTATTACGGTAATTTTAGAGGATACCTTTGCCCCTCCTAAAATCGCTACTAGCGGTCTTTCGGGAGTTTTCAAAACTCTGTCAAGACTTTCGATCTCGCGATTCATGAGCATCCCAAAACATTTTTCTTTAAAGAATTGGGCAATTATTGCCGTACTCGCATGAGCCCTGTGAGCAGTCCCAAATGCATCATTGATGTAGACGTCTCCTAATTGTGATAATGCTTTCGCGAAAGCGGTATTTCCAGCAGTCTCCTCTTTATAATACCTAAGGTTCTCTAATAATAGTACTTCCCCTGGCTCCAGATCATGTGCTGCCTTTTGAGCAAGCTCCCCTTTGCAATCTTCTACAAACTTTACCTGTACCCCTAAAATATCGCTAGCCTTCTCTACTACATGGCGCAGTGAAAATTCTTCTTCTTTATTCTTAGGACGACCTAGATGCGACATTAAAATCACCGAACCACCCTGTTCTAAAACATAAATAATAGTGTCTTTTGCAGCCTCAATTCTAGTCGCATCAGTTACCTTAAAGTTCTCGTCTAGTGGTACGTTAAAATCTACTCTAATCAACGCTTTCTTATTGTCTAAATTAATCTGGTCTATAGTCATCTTATGGTATTCAAAATTGTTTAAAAACAAATATAACGGTTCTCTATTTACCATGGGCTTATTGTTATTTAAAGAAAACTAAAAAGTGAAGTCATTTCAAGTTTCCTGACCTAAGGGGATCCACTTATATTTGCAATATGCAATATCAAGACGTTTTAGGACTAGAACACATCAAAAAGCACCTGCAATCTACGGTGCAAAACGATCGTATAGCTCATGCTCAGTTATTAGTCGGTCCTACTGGGAGTGGCGTTTTACCTCTTGCTGTTGCTTATGCGAGACATATTTTATGTGGTGCTTCTAATGAAAGCTGTCATGCACAAGTCAATAACCTCGCCCATCCAGATTTACACTTTTCTTTTCCCATGCCATCCTCTGTTGGAAGCAGCACTACCAAGACAACTTCAGACATGTTTTTAAAGGAATGGCGTACTTTTTTACTTTCTAACCCTTATGGAAGCTTACCAGACTGGTATAAAGCCATCGATATAGAAAAAAAGAATGCTGAAATACGCGTAGCAGAAGCGCAACTCATCATGAAAAAGCTAAGCTTAAAATCTTATGAAGGAGGTTTTAAAGTGGTCATCATTTGGGGTGCTGATAAAATGAATACCGAAGCCGCAAACAAACTGCTCAAGCTAATAGAAGAACCTCCTGCAAAGACTATTATCCTGCTTGTTGCCGAATCTGAGGATCGAATTATCAATACCATCAAATCCAGGTGTCAAATTATCAGTGTTCCTAAACTCCATGCTGCTGTCATTGCTCAAGGACTACAAAAAAATCTTCAATTAACTGAAAGTCAAAGCTCTATAGTTTCAAGACAAGCAGATGGAGATTACAGAAAAGCCGTACAGTTTTCACAAAATAGCGCTGAAGAACTGCAATTTGAGCAGTGGTTTGTAGAATGGGTACGAACAGCTTTTGTAGCAAAAACAAAAATGACTGCCATAAACGATCTTATCGAATGGGCTCAAAACATAGCCGCAGTAAACCGAGAAACGCAGATACGTTTCCTTATGTATAGTATGGAATTCTTTAGACAGGCCATGTTGAAAAACTACAAAGCAGAAACCGCAGTATATCTATCTCCTCAAAGCGGTTTTGACCTAAGTAAATTTGCCCCTTTTGTAGACGGAAATAGAATGATAAAAATACAAAATCAACTTCAAGAAGCCATTTATCATATCGAACGTAATGCTAATGGCAAGATTGTTCTTACTGATTTGAGTATAGGAATGACGCGTATCCTACATTCTAAATAAGTTTAGAATTAAATATTTGAGCCTTTTAATAAATTTTAATCTCTAATAGTTAAAAGGCTACCTCATTTTGTTACATTAGATTAAAAAAATGATGTTCACCTACTCTGGGATAATCCTTATTCTTGCCTTTCTGCTAGTAACCTATTTAATGTCTGCTTATGAAAAAATGTTTGATTGGGGGAAAACATTTGAAGACTACTGTCTTATGTATAAGGACGTATTTAACCCTATCGTTGTTAGATTAAGTATCATTATCATCTTAAGCATAGAAATTACACTAAGTACCCTAATCGGTATTGCCGTATATGATATCATATCCGTTCAAAGTTTGCTGTATGCGCAATACGCATTTGTACTTTCAGGTTTTCTTATTATTATTTTACTAGTAGGTTTAAGAATCGTAAAAGATTACTCCGGTTCTTCAGGATTAGGAATTTACCTTATCATTAGCATGATAGGACTCTTTTGGTCTCAATATATTTAATATCTATAGTAAATTTTATTTGTATAAGTAAAAACTATAAATTTAGGGGCTAAATCAAGTCGTTTAAGCTTGTTTAAATAAATCGACAGCAAATATTGTTGTTGGATCAAAAAAGCGCTTTTAAAACAATTTAAAAGCGCTTTTTTAGTATGTAAGTGATGGAACTGGGCTCTTTAGTAACAATTGCCGTTAAATTAGAGAGCAACCCAATGAACATTCCTAAAAGAAAAGGGAAAAGTGATTTTTTATATCTAGATGATAAAATCGAAACATAAAAACTGTCCAGCCACATGGGTTTCATTTTTATGATTTCAAAATCCTTTTCAAATAGACTTCTTACCGCTTTTTTATTAAAGTGAAATAAATGTCTAGGCACATCATAACCGGCCCAATACTTTCCATAAAACTTAGCATCATAGGATTCGTAATTAGGTAAGGCTAAAATCAAAACACCTTTTGGTTGTAACAACTGAAGTATTTTTTCTTTCTGCTTTTCTACATCTGGAACATGTTCTAATACATGATACATAGAAATAAGCTCAAAACTATTTATTTCAAAATGTTCCAAGGTCGGTTTTAAATCGATTCCTTTTTCTAAGGCTACCTGCCTTGCTTTTTCACTAGGTTCAAAACCTACACTTTCAATTCCGCAATCTTGTAATGCTCCAATCAGATCTCCTACCCCGGCACCTATATCCAACACTCTTCCTGTTAAAGTAAATTTCTTAATTAAAGAAGTCTTTGATTTTAAATTAAGGCCCTTAGCAAAATTATAACATTGTGCAAAAAAGGATGTTGAAGAATCATCATGAGAAAGATAATCTTTGCTTTCATAATATTTATCTAACTCCTTTGGTTGAGGAATAGTTTTTATCAATTCTGTATGTGGATCCCTATACAACTCAAACTCTTCCTGCGTCAGAAAATAATCATTGAGTGTGAGAAAGTGTTTTGAGAAATTCAAATCCATTAATTGTTTCACGTGAAACTATCGGCCCATGTGTACTAATAGTACAGAGATATCACTTGGCGAAACACCAGAGATACGACTGGCTTGCGAAACCGTCACGGGTTGTATTTTAGTTAGTTTTTCTCTAGCTTCATAAGAAAGTGATTTGATACTTTTAAAATCATAATTAGACGGAATCTTTACATTTTCTAATCTGTGGAGTTTATCTGCATTGTCTTTTTCCTTTGAAATATATCCTGCGTACTTCACATGTACCTCTACTTGTTCTAAAATATCATCATCTAATTCGTTCTCTTCTAAATACGCCTTCACCTGAGAAATAGTTTTAATATCTTCCAGATTGATCTGAGGACGAGAAAAGACTTTAAACAACTTGTCATTTTGAGTAACTACTTTACTTCCTTTTAACTCGAGTAAAGGATTCATTTCCTTATAATCATAGCTGGTATCACGTAAAAACTGAACCATTTTTTCTGATTCATTTGCTTTATGCTCTACTCGGCTCAAAGCCTCCTCGGTGACGATCCCCAACTCTACCGCCCTAGGTGTCAATCTTAAATCAGCATTATCTTGTCTTAATAGAGTTCGATATTCAGCACGTGACGTAAACATTCTATATGGCTCATCTGTTCCTTTTGTTATTAAATCATCTACAAGTACGCCTATATAGGCTTCATCTCTTTGAAGTATAAAAGATTCTTCATCTCTAATTTTACGTACCGCATTTATGCCGGCCATTAAACCTTGAGATGCTGCTTCTTCATAACCTGTAGTACCGTTAATCTGTCCAGCAAAATACAAGTTGCTGATCAACTTCGTTTCTAGTGTATGCTTTAATTGTGTAGGGGGAAAATAATCATACTCAATGGCATACCCAGGTCTGAAAAACTTGACTTTCTCAAATCCTACAACACTACGCAATGCTTTAAACTGAATATCTTCAGGTAACGAAGTGCTGAAACCATTTACATACACCTCACAAGTATTCCAACCTTCTGGTTCTACAAAGATTTGATGCCTGTCTTTAGTGGCAAAACGATCTATTTTATCCTCTATACTTGGGCAGTACCTTGGGCCTACAGATTTGATTCTGCCATTAAACATAGGAGAACGATCAAAGCCTTCTCTTAGTAAATTATGTACCTCCGGACTCGTATAGGTCATATGACAATCCCGTTGATGTTTTAACGAACTGGTCAAATTGCTGTAACTAAACTTTGAAGTAACTTGGTCACCAGGTTGAGGTTCCATTTTAGAATAATCTAATGACCTTCCATCAACTCTTGGTGGTGTCCCTGTTTTCATCCTTCCCGACTCAAACCCTAATTCTACCAACTGTGCAGTGATACCAGTAGAGGCTCTTTCTCCTGCTCGTCCTCCACCAAAGTTTTTGTCCCCTATATGGATCAATCCATTGAGAAATGTACCATTAGTTAGCACCACAGCTTTAGATCTAATTTCAATACCCAAAGAAGTGCGCACCCCTACTACTTTTTCACCTTCGATAATTAATCCAAGAACCATTTCCTGATAAAAATCCAGAAGCGGAATTGCCTCCAACTGCATTCTCCATTCTTCCGAAAAACGCATGCGATCGTTTTGTGTTCTTGGAGACCACATCGCAGGACCCTTAGATTGATTAAGCATCTTAAATTGAATCGCACTTTTATCAGAAACGATACCGCTCAATCCACCTAACGCATCTATTTCTCTAACAATTTGTCCTTTTGCAATTCCTCCCATAGCAGGATTACAGGACATTTGTCCTATGGTTTCTAAATTCATAGTAACCAGTAAAGTTCTGGATCCCATGTTAGCTGCGACTGCCGCTGCTTCACTCCCAGCGTGTCCAGCACCTACTACTATTACGTCGTATTCCTTATCAAACATTGTTTATTGTTTCACGTGAAACATACCGATTTTTTCATTTTCCTTATCACGCATCAATTGCGCTTCAGCCTCCGACTTGTCTCCATAACCACAAAGGTGTAAGAGACCATGTGCCATTACTCTGAGTAATTCGTTTGTTAGGCTCACACCAAAACTACTGGCATTCTCCTTAACCCTATCGGTACTGATGTATATTTCACCATTAATTAATCCCTCTTCGCAATAATCAAAAGTGATGATGTCCGTAAAGGTATCATGATTTAAATAATCCTGATTGATACTTAACAAAAACTCATCAGAACAAAAAACATAGGAAATTTCTCCTATAGTTTTTGCTTCGGTCACCGCTATTTGCTCCAGCCATTTGGTATGAATCAACTCGTCCAAATGTTCAAAATCATTCTGATAATTTAATTCAATCATTAGCCTTAAAATAATCCTTTACCTTATTGCGATATTGGGGCTGCAAAGGTAATGCTTGTCTATTTAAAATCTCCTTGTTATTGAAGTACTTAGAGGCATCTGGAATTGGAGCATTTGTGTTGTTATTAAAGTCTCGTAAATTCGTACGAGCCTCCCGTCTATTCTCCTCACCCTGTTCTAATCCAGCATCTCTTAGTTTTAATAAATCCTGCTGTATATCCATCATTCTTTGTTGTACTTCTCTATTAAAGCCTTGGTCTAATAATTTAAGCTCGACCGCCTTCATCTTATCTGTAATATTTCCTACTTTTTCTTCTAAACCTTCCCGACGTATCATAACTTCTAGCTCATTACGCAACTCTTGTTGTTGCTTATAGATTTCATAGATACGCTTGGATTCTTGTTCGCTTTCTCTATAACTTTGATTCTCGCCATCCTCACCGGCATTGCCATTACCGGTACCTGAACCATTCTCACCAGACTTTCCATTCTTTCCTCCGCTACCTTCACCTTCACCAACGTCGCCGCCTTCTCCAAGCGCTCCTCCCTGGCCACTTTCACCAGACTGACCTGACTCCCCGCTTTCAGCACCTTCACCACTCTTGCCATTATTACCTGAGTCCCCCGACGACCCACTTTCACCAGATGATCCTTTCTCCCCATCTTTACCATCCGAACCAGGTTTGTCCCCCTCACCAGATTTGGAAAGACTCTCTTGCTTCTTGATAATATTGGGCAACTGAAAACCTGGACCTCCATCTTTGGATTCCCCCATTCCCGGCATCGGCATGCTATCATTCATAGCATCTAGAGAATTGCTGAGCATCTCTGCAAGTGTATTTGCTCCTTTAAAAACAAATTGCTGAGAACCTTGTCCTTCGCGCATTTCAAACTCAGCGATTTGTTCCAATGATTTTTCTAAATAATAATAAATCTCAGTTACCTCTTTGTTAATATCCTGACCTATTTTAGGATTGCGTGTTGCCAATGCAAACAAACTGTCGTCTACATGTTCAAACGCTCGCTCTAAATCTTTTTGTGCTTTCAGCTTTTTACCTAAATTAGGACTAAGTCTATTCATTTGCTTCATGGATTCCATGAGGGCCTCTTCTTCTAACGAGAACACTATCAGATTATCTAATATTTGACGCAAACTTTCCGCATCTTCTTTTTCCCCTTCTTGAGACATCGAAGACATTTGAGACGCCATACTTGCCGCTTGTTTTTGCATTTTTTGCGCGGCGCTCTTCTGCTTCTTTTTAGCTTCTGATGTTTGAGACTTCTCTAAATCATCACTAGATTCCTCTTGCTCGTCTTTAATTTCTTGTGATTCGACAGGCTCAAATTCCATCTCCATAGGTTTCTTAAGACCCTCATTCTCATCTTCCAATTCTTTCAATTCCTTTTCCCAAGCTTTATACTCTTTATTGAGTTGATCCTGATCATCTTTTTTATTATCTGCGGCCTCTTTCTCTGATTGCTCCTTCTGCTTTTGCGCTAACTTTTCTAGTTCTCTACCCAACTGCTCAAACTTCTGTTTTACGTAATACCTTTTAGTGAGCTCTACAAGTTGTTCTAAATTTCTCTTTTGCTGCTTGGATTTATTCTTAGACTTATCCATCTTCTCTTTCAATTCCTCAGGAGAAAGTTTGTCCTGATACTTTCGAAGCTCCTTAAGAAGCTCTTCATTCTTCTTTAATTCCTCAGAACTTTTCTCCATTCGGTCTTCCAACAATTCCTTTATTGGGTCCTTTTGAGTATTCGATTTTTGAAAGTTATCTTTCATCTTCTCTAGTTCCTGACGCATTTTTTGTTCCTGCATCTGTTGGTTCTTTAAAGCCTGATCTAACTTACGCTTGTCATTAAAACTACGATCCTTTTTTTGTAATTGATCTTTTGAAATTTCATCCAGTTTAACTTGTTGCTTTTGTTGCTCTTTAACAGCTTCTTCTAAATTGGCGAAGGATTCCTTTTGTTTAGTAAGCTGCTTCTCCTCAAATTCGTTGTTAGACAGCTTGCGATAAGAAAAAACTTCAGATTTTGTCGACTTATAATTGTTAACTGCATCATTATCAGTAACTTCAAAGTAAAACTGATAGCTTGTACCCGCTTCTAAAGGAACAATACCTGGAAACGTGAGTAAAAACTGATCATAGGTGCCCCGATTAGAACCCACATCATAACTCTTAGTCTTTGAAACATCATCAAATGGATAATAAACAAGTTTTATTTTACGTATTCCATAATCATCTGCCACTTGACCTTTAAAATACATCAGATCGGAATCTATAGAATCCTTTTTCATTTTTATATCTAATTCTGGATATTCGTCTTTTACCACATCAATTTTAAAATTGAGGGATTCGTATTCTTTGATATAATCGTTAGAAGTTGCTACAGCGTATTTAAGAGGTTGCAATACCGCTTTAGCGAAAGCGAAACTGCCATCCATCTCCTTAAACTTATTCCTATTCTCTGATGTAATAAAATCTACTTGAGTTGTTTTTGATGTATTCAGTGTCCATGTAATTTGGGTTCCTTGTGGCACGATTGCATTACCCGTACTCACCAATTTCTCATCTCGTTTACCAGTGTGCGATGGATAGTCCAAAAAAAGTTCCAAACCATTAATAACAGGCACATCTTCTACATTTAGTAGAAATTTGCTACTAGTCACATCGTTTGCTGACAATTGAAAATTAATCGCCTCTAGAGGTTTTGAAAAAATAAAACTGAATTTTCCTGGGGCCTCTTGGGTTAAAAAATAAGTTTGATCCTTATAATTAATACTTGCATTCTCCGGAATTTTACGACCGCTCACCTCTACATACAGCTTAAAATCCCTACGTTGCAGAGTGCTTAAATTTTTATTGAGAATTGAAAAGCTAAAAGGGGCTGGGGGTACATACTCATTATTAAAATCAGCTACACGCTTAGCACTATCTGTTAATACTTCATTATTTCCTGTAAAAAACAAACCCGCGATGATCGCAACAGGGATTGCGAGATAAGGTAAAAACTTTTTATTCTTTCTATAATCAATAGCAAGGCTGAAAGGAATGGGTTTAAGAGCCTCACTCTTTTGATTGATACTTGCCCAAGTCAACTCATCATCGCCTCCGTTTTTATGAAGCTGTAACACATTGATCAATTTATCTGAAACTTCAGGGAAGTGTGTTCCTATAATCGAGCTTGCATCTCTAAAATTAATTCCTCTAGACAACTTCAATAGTCGCGCTAACGGAATTCCTACAAAACGCACCAAAAGAAATAATTCCGTCGTAATAAATAACCCAAACAAGAATGTTCTCCCCAAAGGATTGAGCCATAAGTAATATTCTATAACAACCGTTAATAAAAAATATAACAGGCCTAGCGCGACAAATAAAATCACACCGCGTATTAAAGCGTTGCGGTAGTATTTACTGATAAAACGTTGGAGCTTTTGCTCTATAATCTCAAAGTTTGTCATTATCTATATAGTCGCGTACTTATCGTAAATATAACGGATTAGAGTGACGTTTATGATCGGAACAACAAAGACCTTGAAATTGGATGAAAAGCCTTAAAATACTATTTATAATCATTAGTGTCCGATTAAACTTTTTTAAAAGCGGGATTACCATATAGGTTTTCCCGCTTTATAGTACTTTGGTTTTGCAACAAAACAAAGACTATGAATAAAAGTACTCACTTTAGCGGACAC
>Ga0307934_1000237_pt1 | contig 42809 bp, 32 predicted proteins | sample OrgLakmetageno90_FD_201838 | JGI IMG/M metagenome (GOLD analysis project Ga0307934, IMG submission 201838) | Saline water microbial communities from Organic Lake, Antarctica - #90 | ecosystem: Environmental > Aquatic > Non-marine Saline and Alkaline > Saline | place: Antarctica: Organic Lake...
TCGCTCCATCCCTGATCCTTTAATGATTTTATGGCTTCCTGCTGTTCCATTTTGATGATGTTCGACATCTTCAAAATGGTGCACTTTAACCCGCAAATTACTGGTGCATTTTACCCGCAAATTGACATCAATGTAACTGCAGTAAAGGTCTATTAGTTCCGATAGGTGAAAAATTGAACCAAAAGCACTTATCGCAGATCCGACTTCTTCATTTTACCGGCGAAAACCCACAGGATTATTATCCATCAATACGACTAAGCGAGGGACGCTCCCTACTACTAAAAAGAATATGGTGGCGTTACTAAAAGTGCTCTGGAATTCTACAATTAAATACGAAGTTGAGCAGATTAAGCCACATAACCCCATATAATCGATGGGGCCGTGCGAGGATAAATTTCATCTAAAATCGTATTCAGCCTGCTATGAAGAAAACCTTTAACAACTCTGAGCTTTCGTGAGGGTACTACTCGATGCACGTTTTGCTTCCGGAGCTATTCACAATGGACAATCCATGTATTTGCATAAGCTCCTGCTTAACCTCGGTTATATTGACTTAAAAAATGACTATGACCTTATTTACAACACTGGCGATTTACAACTTGGTAACTTACTACCAACGCGCTTTAGATTTAAAAGAATACCAAACCTGCCCTACAAACTAAGGAGTTGTATTCCATTTCAAGATGTCTGGTGGAGATGTTTAGTGCAGCTAAATTATTTGTTCAAGACTGGGAATCAAGTGGTCTGCAGTGCCATAAACGTAGGCCCTCTGCCTATTCATCGAGGAATTTATATCGCGGTCGCCCATGACCTTGACTACATTGATTTCCCTGAATTTTACACGAGGTCTCACGCTAAAAAGAATATAAAGAATACTCACAGATCAGTCAAAAGAGCTGATCATATAATAGCCATATCGCAAGCAACCAAAAATCAAATTCTCAAGCATTTCGATTATCCGGAAGATCAAATTAGCGTAATACACCACGGATACGACTCGGATTTATTTACCTCGAAAATATCTGTATCCGACAGGTTGAGAGTGCGAAAGCAATATAGTTTACCCGAAAAATTTATATTTTCGCTCGGTTCTCTTTCCCCTAAAAAAAATATAACCACCCTCTTAAATGCATTAGCGATCCTTAAGCTCTCTCAGCAGGAACCAATCCATTGCTACCTAGCTGGTGGATTCGATCACATCACGGAGAAGACTGTAAGTCATACAATCCAGAATCTGGGCCTAAGCGGTTCAGTTCATCTGCTAGGCAGGATACCAGAAGAAGACCTTCCGGTAATTTACAACTTAGCTTCAGCATTCGCATTCCCCTCCATAGCCGAAGGTTTCGGACTTCCGATCATCGAAGCAATGGCCTGCGGCTGTCCAGTCATCACTTCAAATACTTCCTGTATGCCTGAAATAGCTGACCAAGCAGCCATATTTATATCTCCGACTGATTCAAAAGCGCTCTCAGATTCCATCCAATTACTTGTGCAAGACGACAGTCTAAATAGCCAATTAATTGAAAAAGGACTGAACAGAGCAAAGTGTTTCTCGTGGGCTAAAACAGCTGGTGAGACGCTAAAGATTATTACTCTACAAAATCAGCAATGACATATGAATCATTAGATTATGGCATCATATTTATTACATATTATCGAGATGTTTGGTTATTCGATTGAAGAAGGCGATTTGATCCCATTCGCAAAACTGGTTGAAAAGACGATTGCCGCTTATGCTTCCGGTGACGAATCAGTAAAAGAGATGGGGCTAGCTAGCTCTAACTACATTCTTCAGAAGTATCAGATGAGCGGCACATCTAGAGCTTTGCTAAGTGCAGTAAGTTCATTTGATATTTAAAAAAGCCGTTAGTTGAGGCGAAAAAACATCTTATAGAAATGCGCATACTTTATTCATTAGCCGGCACAAGCTTAAAAGCCAGCTCGCGCGTGAGGGGTTACTGGGTCGCAGAGGAGTTGATAAGATTAGGGCACGTATGCACTCTAATGCCTCAACTGAAACGATCAGACATTATAAAATTGGCTCGAGAAATCATTAGGCACGATGTAATCATTTTCCAAAAGACCTATGGCCGCTATGATAACTACCTTCAATCATTTGCTATAGCATTAGGCAAAGCTACGTATGTAGACATAGACGATGCCCCGTCTTTGAACAACGATACAAGGACACTTCGGCGATTTGAAATGATGGTTGAAAAATCTAACGCAATCTTTGCTGGAAGTCAGATGTTGCTGGATTATACGAAAAAATATAATATTAATTCTCATAAAATTCCATCATCTATTAAGCTGTGTAACTACAAAGGCAAAGAGCCATCAACAGAAGCTGAACGGGGGGGAAAAGTCTGCTTAGGGTGGATCGGGAACGGTGCCCACTATGGTATCGACCTGAAGACAATTCTCCAAGCACCTTTAGAAGCATTGTCAAAGTCCCACCAAATTAAACTCAAAATAGTTGGAGTCTGTGAAAACCCAGTTATAAATAATACATTTTCTAATATCGCAGGTTTAGACTATGAAGGCATTGACACAATTGAATGGGCAAATTCAGTTGCTGTCGCCGAGCATCTAAAAAGTTTCGATATCGGTCTTTATCCGCTAATCCAAAACTCTTTCAATAGCTTTAAATGTGGATTCAAAGCATTAGAATATATGGCATCTGGACAACCCGTAGTTTCAAGTGACGTGGCAATGAACCGTGATATTGTTATAAATAATAAAAATGGATATTTAGTGAACTCTTCTGCAGAGTGGATACGCGCACTAGAAGAGTTGATATACTCAGCTGAACTACGCAACCAAATGGGCATTGCTGGGCGTAAACTTGTGGAAAGCAAGTATTCTACCGAAGCTATAGCCAAAAATATCTCTGATATTCTAACGAATAGGCATACGCTCGATCACTAAGATAAAATTTGATGAAATTATCGGCTTAGGCATACCCAAAACAGAAACAATTAGCCTGGCGTTGTGCTCGATTTAATAGGTATCAATTTTGCCCCTTAAAAAATCGAGTCGATAAATCAAAATCCCAATGACCATGACTTCGATACAGTTAAGATGCTACCCAAACCTGTTTATTATTGGCTCCATGCGAGCAGGCTCAACGACCTTGCATGAAATCTTAAAACAGCACCCAGATATTTTCATGTCATCCGTGAAAGAACCCTACTTCTTCTCTGCCCAACAATTACGCGATCAACTGAAAAGACCCAACCTGAATGCGTCAGAAAAGAGTCAATACAAAGAACAATTGCAGATAACAGTTAGAGGTGGTCGTTACAGAACGCACGAAGCTTATCACTCACTCTTTGAAGGAAGTCAAAATTTCAAATACCGAGGTGAATCTTCTCACTACCTATACCACCGTAATGCGGCTTATTCAATCAAAGAACATTCTCCAGAAGCATCAATAATTGTCTCCATCCGTAATCCAGTAGAAAGGATTTATTCTGAGTATGGCTTGCTTCGGAGATGGGGTAAGTTCAACGGGACATTTGAGGAATTTATTTTCCAAAACGTAGAAAAGAGGGATATAAAACGAGAGCGTCTGGAGAAAGGGTATCAAGGGGCCCAAATTGATCTATGGATCAGAGTTTTTGGTCAGGCAAAAGTCCACATAGTTCTCTTTGATCAACTAAAAAGTGATCCTGAAAAATGTTATAACAAAATCTTCCGATGGCTCAACTTAGCGCCGATGGAAGATTTCGTTCTACTCCAAGCACAGCGATCAGCAATTCCTCGGAATCAGACTATTGCAAATCTCGTTCAAAAAGGTGGCGGTGATTGGTTAAATCCGATCAAAAAATTATTTCCCAAAACATTGCGAACGCGAGTCAAAGATCGAATGTACAGGTCAAGGTTATTCAAAAAAGAGAGAATGCCTGACGATGTCGCAGAAAAACTGCGTGATGCCTATAAAGATGACATTCTAAAATTGAGAAAACTAACAGGCTATGACTTATGTGACTGGCTTAAAAAGCCATGACTTTGGCTTGTTTTCGGATTTGGTGACATCGAACAAGTTGCTTTAGTGATATAATGTATCTCTCTGATAGATTCGTTTATATAGACCTAAATAAAACAGGATCTGTATCTGTCGCAAGATGGCTTGATGCCATAGGCGCTAAAAAGTTAATGTATCAGCATCATTTAAAGCCATCGGTAAAAATAATTAACAGTAATCTATTTAAGTTAGCTTCTATCAGGGATCCTTGGTCCTTTTATTTATCTCTTTGGACTTACGGTTGCAAATACAAGTCTCAGTCAGGTCCATACAATGCGCTGACAAAATTAAGACCTATTAAAGGACGCTCCTTAAGACAAGCAGGTCTTATGGCACCAGCCAAAATGGCTCTATATTTGTTTGCTTTTTTGAAAGAAGATTCGATTAAAAACTTGAAACTCTATGCAGATGCAAATGACCCGGATAGATTTGATACATGGCTTAGAAAAATCCTCGATCCGAAGTTTGCGATAATACTTAGCGGAAGCTATTACAATTCTGGATTACACAAGTTCTCAGGCTTATTTACATATCGTTACTGTAATTTGTATTGTTCTAATGAGGGCTATTTGCATTCAGGAAATATAACAAATCTTAACAGATTGAAAGACTCGGAGAGAGTTAACTGCTACATCGACTATTTTTTACATACACATTCGCTTCATAGTGATTTTGAGCATTTCGTGCACAAGCATACCAATTTTAATACCCACAGCATAAAGGATTTCAAATTTAATGCATCAAAGCCAAAGGGAAAAGTTACAAAGGATTTTTACCCGACCCAGAACATTCGTTTAGTTGAAGAAAAAGAAGCATTATTGTGTGACAAATTTAATTACAATTTTAGCAGATTACACCTATAGAAACTGTTGCTTCCAACATAACTCATATGATGTTAATAGAAATAGCCGAGTGTCAGGAGAAATTTATGCTAATTTCAGCAATAATAAAAAAACCAACAAAATTGCGTATAAAATAATCAAGCACTTCCTACCTGCTTAGCCTGATTAACAGACAAAATATTTGCGAGGCCTAGCATGACCATCCATCACATCGTCAACAGCGACAGCATACATGCTGGAGGAGCAGAGAAACTGGTTCGCAGGCTTTGCTATGGGCTAAGCACCCACGGATTAAAGACTCGCTTGGTAGGCTTGGTCCCGGAGCTAGAATCTAAAAGCGAAGGCTCCATTCAAGGCCGTATCGATAAGACAAACCGATTTCAACCCGAAGCGATGAGTAATGGAGAGGTGAATCCTGTTTGCTTGAATGTTGGCTCGCTCAACTCTTTCAAAGCGTTCGGGAAAGTCGTTGGTTACATTAAAAATTGCGTCAGAGAAGGAGAAATTGTCCATGCACATCTTTCACCGACTGTATTTTATTGTGCCGCAGCCAAGTGGCTCTTACGCAAAAGATTCATTTTAGTTATAACCGAACATAACAGCCACAACAACCGGAGAGGTAAATGGTATGGCAAACTCCTCGACACTTTTTTATATCGCAGCGTAGATCATACTGCTTGCATTAGTGAAGGTGCCCATAAAGCACTTCTAAATTGGATGCCTTTTGTTAAGAACAGAGCTAGTATCATTGATAACGGGGTCACGCTGCATTTTACACGATTTGTCGAGCGGTCCGAAGCAATTTCTACCGTAAAAATACTTTCGGTTGGTCGATTGCATGAACAGAAAAACATTGCGTCCGCTCTTTCTGCCATTGCCATAATAAGGAAACAGAAGCCAGAGATCAAAATGCAGTATATAATTGCTGGATCTGGTGCCCAAGATGCGCCGCTTAGGGCATTGACCAATAAGCTAGGCCTGGAGAACACAGTTAACTTCCTTGGAAATCGCACAGACGTGCCAGACCTGTTGGCTGAGGCAGATATTTTCCTAATGCCTTCCCTTTGGGAAGGTTTTGGTTTAGCCGCTGTCGAGGCAATGAATGCAGGACTCCCCATTGTCGCGAGTAATGTGGACGGGCTAAGCGAGGTCATCAATAGCCAAGGAGTCACAGCAGGTATCTTGATCGACCCGGAGGACACGCTAACAATCGGTCATGCACTGATAAAACTTATAGAACAACCGAAACTTAGAAGTGCATTGGGCCGAATTGGTTTTGAACGTGCCCAGCACTTTTCTGAGAGCCGCATGTGTCAAGGTTACTCAGAACTTTACAAGAGCATACGATCTGAACCGAATTGATTAATACTTTATCCTAATGTTTAACAAAAAGCTGTTTTATTCTTAAAACACAGAGATTAAACTCTTCTAACTTAATTGTAACATACTTTGAATTTCCCACTTAAGCTGCTGACCATTGCGACGTTCATACTCGTCGCGATGCCTCAAGCAAATTTCCCCTACGGACCTGCTCCGATTTACGCAATCGATCTATTGCTCATAGGTGCTTGTTACTATGGAGGTCTGAGGCGTTTTAAAAAATTTGGACGGATACCACATTCAGGCTTCGTGATCTGCATCCTCACATTTGCACTTTTGAGTGAGTTTCTCTCGATGTTTTTTTTAGGCTCTTACATAGAGAGTATCTATATGACCGGCCGATTGTGTGTCTCGGTGTCAGTATTCTTTTTGGTCAATAATCTAATACGGAGTGAAGCAGATTTATTACCGATTATCAAAGCGGCCGTCGCAGGGATGCTCGTCACTGCCTTCCTTATGGCAATGACATCCCTACCTGGAACACGAAATTTAGTTGCATGGGTGTTTGGGATCGAACTATTGACTCCCTCCGGAGATAGGTTTTTTAAAGCTAATGAAACGATTAGTCGAGGAATCAGAGGGCAATCTCTGGTCGGATATAATATAATTAGCGCATGGTTTGTGGCACTTATTTGGCCCCTAGCTATCGCACTCTACAAACATCCCCAAACGATTGGCCTATGGCGCAGGATTGCTCAAATAGCCTGCTTCTTGGGCCCATTCGGGGTCATCTTCTCATACTCTAGAGGTGCGATCCTAGGCCTCCTTTTAATAATAACAGCCCTTCTTATCTTTGGGGAAGGCCGGTTGAAAACTCAAATCTCAATCGCGATCATTTTCGTAGTGACTATAATTACTTTTTTTGGGTGGGATTCTGACCTTTTCTACTTCGAACGTATTGAGCGTCGCACGCGGGCAACCATTGAGAATCCATTTGCAAGTGAAATGGAATCCGAGCGTTTTTACTCTTACATCGATCCATTTATCATTGTCTCGGATAATCCGATGGTCACTCTTTGGGGAGAAGGCCTGACGGTCGAGCGCCTCAGAGAGCGTGCGGGCAGAAACATAGAAACGATCATCTCAAAAAAAAACCGAAATGTCGCTGACCATTCCGTTTTCTCAAAAGCCACACTTAGTTATGGAATGTTAGCTGCATTCTGCTATCTGGGTCTCTGGGCATCTTCCACTCTACGTGCTTACGCGGAGGCGCGTATTTCTACTAAAAATCAAGGGTTAGAACGCTATTTCCCTCAACTTGTCTTTGCTTCTGTTTTCGGGCTTAGCGCATGGATTGCTTTCGATAAAGGGATTATTATTCAACCACGTGGCGCGATGATGTTTTTTCTAATCACAGGACTGGTGGGCGTATGTCAAAACCTTAGGATCAATCGACAGGCCAGAAATCGATAGTTACTCGAATCCCAACCTATCATCACCTTTTATTAGAGCTACTTACTGATTTTGGACAGAACAGTCATCATACTCCTTTCCGATAAGCGATCGGGTTCAACTATGTTTCAAAATGCGATCTGCCGACATCCTGCCATTCAGACTGTAGACTACTCTCCACACACCTACCTGGAAACACATCATTGGTTGAAAGCATCCGTCATACTGGATAAACCCGCAAAAAGAAAATTAGGTACGGAAACTTACCATGGTTACGGTAGTAGAAAAAACGCACGAACCTACATGATTGATTGCTTGTGCTCAAATCTACCAGATTTTGAGATACCAGCGACCGATGAAGCTCTGATTTACAGTGGATGGGAGGCACTTTGTGAACGCTTTGCTCAGCCTGTTTTTTTCGAAAAATCACCTCAGTATCTTGGCTTTCCCGCGAGCTTAGACCTCATTGAGGAATGGCTAGGAAAGACGAAATTTAAGGTGAAATTCATCGGCCTCACTCGCAACCCCTTAAGTGTCCAATACTCCGCCTGGAAATTATTTCATAGGGATCCAAAAGACCGACAATTTGGCTGGAAAGAGCTACAGGAAGAGATGTTGGATTTCGAAACTAAAATGCCTGTGGGTAGTTTTCTTCACGTTAAATATGAAGACCTTATTCAATCTACTATTCAAAGCTTTCATAAGATATTCAACTTCATCGGCGTAGATCCAGATGTAGACCTATCAAGCGAGATCCACCGTGATTCGCTCAATAAATGGAGAGACGATCCCCACTTCACTCTAAGACTTGATGACTCGGTTAAACAACTGGCATTAAGGTTCGGTTACTCAGAAGAGGAACTCACAAATCCTGAAAAACCGGAACCTCCTATCTTAAAAAAAGTATTTCACCAGCTCATTGGTAAGTGTAAATTAGCTAAGGCGCATCTCAAAGATCGCTATTTAAAACCAATTAGATTACGATTAAGTAATGGTCGTAAAACTTAAATTACATCACTGCCTAAATTACGTAGTTAAATTAGTAAACGAATGACCCTTTTTGATTTGTTAATCTTATTTTAAATTTTCCGCCTTGGTAATGAATTCAGTAAACAAGCGCCCAACTTTAGGCGTCGTCGCCATCTGCAAAAATGAGGAACAAGATCTACCCGGATTCCTCGACTGTCTGCTACCTTGGATAGATGAGCTCGTTCTAGTTGATGACGGCTCAAGTGACCGCACTGCAATAATCGCAAAAAATGCGGGAAATAAGGTGAAATTCATTATTTCGAAACGCCTTAAAAATGAATTTTATGCCGACCAGAGGAATAAAGGAATCGATGCCGCCGAAAGCGATTGGCTGCTACACATGGATGTCGACGAACGAGTCACAGCCCAACTCGAAAATGAAATCCTGCTTGCGATCCGAAATAATGCATTCGATGGCTATCATTTTAGACGGATAAATTATTTTCTACATCGCCCGATGCGCGGAGGCGGCTGGCAGAATTGGAACTTAATACACTTGGCCAGAAGAGACCTCTTTCGTTTCGGTGGCATGTTTCACGAAAGCTGCCACTTAGACGCCGCAAACGATCGAATTGGTCAACTACAAGAACCAATGATCCACTTTAACGATGCTTCACTAGAAGAAAGATTCTCCAAAAGTATGACTTACCAGAAAGAAGTTTCTTTAGAAGCGATATTAAAAAGTAAAAAAGTTACCATGCTTTCGATGACAGGGTGTATCGTGAAGGAATTCATGAAAAAGTATTTTCTTCAAAAGGGTTTTATTGATGGAACACCGGGACTAATTTCTGCGATGCACTCGAGCACTGCCGTTTTTCGGACTCAGGCCTTAATGTGGGAAGCGCAAAACCAAATTGCACGTGAAGACTTGGAACAAAAAATCCGCGAAGAAAGCACACATCTCAATAAAGAATGACTGCCTGGCCACTTATATCTGTCGTCATTCCGACGTACAATCGGGCGAACTTGATCACGGATGCGCTCGAGAGCGTGCTACAACAAAGTTATCGCCCAGTCGAAGTTATCGTCGTCGATGATGCATCTGAAGATAATACTCGGCGCGTTGTTGAAGCGTGGGGCCTAGTGAACAATCTATCATCTGTTTTTACTCTACGCTACATTCAACAAGCTAAGCTAGGCGGTAACGCAGCCCGTAACCGTGGCATCGAAGAAGCAACGGGTGAATTGATAGCTTTTCTTGACAGCGATGATACCTGGCACACAGAGAAACTTGAAAAACAAGCAGCGTACTTCACGGAGTCGAGCGTTGGTGCCGTTTACTGCGGAGTGCAGCATAAAGACTTTACCACAGGTAATATCCTCGAACCGAGTGGGCGACTCTACCCGCAAGGCTACTTGCTGGAAGAGATGCTTGTTCGCGATGTAACGGCACAGACTTCAGCCTACATAGTGCGCAAACCTGTCTTCGAAAAAGTCGGTTGCTTTGATACTGATCTTTTGGCCCGGCAAGATTGGGACATGTGGATCCGCATTGCATGCGATTTTAAAATCGCGTGCGTACCCGAATTACTAGTGGACTTCCGCGAACATGCGGGCGAGCGAACCGCCAGCTACCCTCAGAAAGAAATCAACGGCTACCGCGCTATCCGTAAAAAATACGCTCCGCTCCTCAAGAAAGCCTCCCTACCCTGCCGCCTGCAGGCACGTAGCACCTACCTCAAGCGTATGGGACGCGTCCACTTTAAACACAAAATCTCCAAACCAAAGGCATTCGCTTACGCGCTTGGCGCAATCGCCTGCTGGCCGCTCGACTTCGATACATGGGCGGCAGGCACCGGCATGCTCTTGCCGCAGAACTTTCGCAAATCTCTTCACCGATCGTGGAATACCCTCTTCGGTCGTACACGGTTGGCGATCCGGAGCCATTAGCTGGTAATGCCTATTAATGAAAGCCCTCTAACCTGGCAAGCAGGTAACATTCCCTAATTAAGGGAAGAAGTGTGGTCGGTTCGCTCGACCAAAACAGTCCACTCCAGGTCAAAACCTCACTAGCTAGCCCATGCATTAATCAATGTTCACTAATCATAAATTGATAATCAAACGATGAACGTCGTTTTATACTCCGACCCATTCGCTCGTAAAACGCCCTTTGGGACAGGACGCTATGCGCGGCACTTGCTCACTGCTATGCGCAAGCTGGAACCGGAATCGACCTTCACCCCTTGGTCGACGTGGACGGACTGCGATCCGGCGGGACAACAGAAGTTGCGAGATGATTTTGACTGGAGAAAGCTCCCCCTCAACCGGAAACTCACGGGCTCGGCTTGGGCATTCTTGAAAAATCCACCAATCGAATTCTGGGCAGGTAATGCGCATGAGCTCGTCCATGTAGGTGAGTGCGTCTATCCGGTGCGGACAAATAAGCCGCTGGTCGTGACGATTCATGACATTGGACCGCTCAGCCATACCGAGCTCTTCACTTCCGTGCGCCCTTGGTTAATGAAGATGGGCTTGCAGCAGGCGATTAAAGAAGCGGCTGCCATTATTGCAGTCTCTCAGTCGACGGCCGATATCTTTCAGGAGTATTTCAAGGTCGATCTCAAAGAGCGAATGCATGTCATCTACGAAGGAGTCAATGCTAAGTATTTAGAAGAACCGGACTATAGCGTGCTGGATGTGATTAAGGACTTACCGGATAAAGACACACCCTTTCTATTGACGATGGGTGCGATCTCTCCACGCAAAAATCTCCCGCTTGTAATTGAAGCCCTGGAACAGTTGGCCGATACCATACCCCACCATCTGGTGCATGTAGGAATCCCACACTGGGATACGGACGAATTTTTCAATAAGCTAAAGAACTCTCCATTCGCTAACCGCATCCATTTGCCTGGTTACTTGAGCGACGATCAAGTCCACGCACTCTACAACCGAGCACATGCTTATATATTTCCCTCACTCTTCGAAGGCTTCGGTCTACCGCTGCTCGAAGCGATGGCCGGCGGCTGTCCGATCGTCACATCCAACCTTTCCTCTATGCCCGAGATCGCAGGCGACGCAGCAATTCTGATAGACCCGTTCAATCTCCAAGAAATGAAAGACGCCATCCACGCCGTCTGCACCGATGAGGCATTGGCGGAAAAACTCAGACAGAACGGAGCCCGAAGAGTTCAGGAGTTCTCATGGGAGCAATGCGCCAAGTCCACACTTGATGTCTACCGTCAAGTGACCAGCTAAAGCCTCTCTAAAAAATGCGTATTGTATTCATCATTACCCGAGGCGACACCGTCGGCGGAGCTACCATCCATGTGCGTGATCTGTCGCGACGACTGATCGACGATGGGCATCAAGTAATAGTCTACGTCGGGGCAGGCGAGATTGTTCCAAAACTCTTGGATGAGGCAGACGTTCCCTTCGAGCAGTTTGTAACAATGGAGCGCGCAATCAATCCGGGGCGAGATTTACTGACTTTATGGAAGCTTACCTGGTCTTTAAAGAAATTTCATCCTGACATCGTTTCTGCGCACACTTCTAAAGCAGGAGCGCTCGCGCGCATAATTTGCACTATGCTGCGCATTCCGATTCTCTATACTCCGCATTGCTGGTCTTTTGTGGATCACTTCCCGAAGGCGAAATTGTATCGAAGAATCGAGCGTTGGCTACGACCATTTGCCACAGTAGTTATAGCCGTATCCGAATTTGAACGTCAAATCGGACTTAAAGAAGGTGCCTGCTCTGAAGCGAAAAGCGTTACAATCCATAATGGTATGCCAGCGCTAAAGAGAGCAGAGCTCGCAAAAGCTGCGCAAGTGCCACCTCAATTAGTGATGGTAGCTAGATTCGATAGACAAAAAGATCATTCCACACTCATTCAGGCACTGGCTCAGCTGCAGGAAAAACCATGGACCCTAAATTTAATAGGCGATGGACCTCTAATGAAAGAAGTCCAAGCACAAGTGACTCAAGCGCACTTGACTAATCGAGTATCTTTTAGCGGTTATTCGAATCAAATCGAAGACGCTTTAAACCGTGCACAGATATTCGTTTTATCCACGGTATGGGAAAGCTTTCCTCGATCTATTTTAGAAGCGATGCGAGCAGGTTTACCAGTTGTTGCGACGGATGTGGGTGGCTGCGAGGAATCGGTTCTTCATGGAGACAATGGCTATATTTTCAAGCTCGGCAACGCGGACAATCTAGCCAAATTGCTGAAGCAGCTCATCGACTCGTCTGATTTACGCGAACAAATGGGCCGAAAAAGCAGAATCCTCTACGAAGAACGGTTCACTTTCGACATTATGTATAATAAATATCTTCAACTTTATGGCGATGTCTTGAAGCTCGATAGTAGTCAAAATTCACAGAGTGATTAAATTAGCATTTGGATCCGTGCCCAAAGACGGAGGCACCTTCACATTTTACCGCAATATGCGACCAGCTCTTCTAGAGCATGGGATCGATATGCGATGTGTCTCTGTAGGCAAAGAGCAAGAACGATTAATAGAGCCTGCTTATATCGACGAGGGATGTGTGCTACTGGCGCCGAAGACTAGGTCGATTAAGAAACAAGCACTTGCATTTTGTCAGTGGTGCGTAGACACAAAAATGGATATCGTTCTCGGAATTAATTCTGAAGCTATTCTCTCTGCGCTGCCCCACTTACCTGAACATATAAGATGCCTGTCGCGCTGCGCGAATTCGTTCGACCATGGCTATCGTATCACGCTGTCTTGCTATGAGCGACTCGGGGCGATCATTGCCCAAACGCCACGTCAGTACGACGACTTAGTCAATCGATATGATGCCGACAAGAGCCTAATTTCAGTCATTCCAAATGGAATCGACCCCAAACCGTTCGAACACATCCAGCGCAAAAAAAAACCTGATACATCTAAAGCGTTGAATTTAGGCTTTCTTGGACGCTTGGAACATTCGCAAAAAGGCGTCTTTTTTCTACCCGAAATACTCAATGCACTGGATCGTAAAGGCGTCAGTTACACCCTCAAAATCGTAGGGAAAGGAAAGGACGAACCACGACTCAGGAAACAGCTCAACGCTCAGATTTCAAATGGGAAGGTCCAGTTACTGGGGGCACTGCCCCCAGATAAAATCCCAGACTTCCTTGCAAATACAGAAGTATTCCTGTTTCCCTCTCAATTTGAAGGCTGTCCCAATGCTTTAATTGAAGCCATGATGGCTGGCTGTGTGCCCGTTGCGTGGAACTTGAAAGGCATCACTGATTTTATAATTGATGAAGGTATCTCCGGCCAGCTCGCACCGATCGGTCAATCAGAGATATTTGCAGGTATGATTGCCGATATTTCAAACAGTCCAACTCGGTTGTGGTCCATGCAGCGGGAAGCGATTACGCAATCTCGCGAGCGATTCTCTACTTCACGTGCCGCTGAGGCTTATGCCAATGTTTTCAAAAGCGCAATGGACCATGACCCACCAAATTGGAACCCGCGACAGTGGGGTGCGTTCATGCCTGACCCCAATTTTATACACTCGTGGAAAGACTGGATTCCTGAAGAAATAAAGGATTTAATCAAAAAGAATATTATTACAGATTAATGACAGTGATACCGCATACGTTGTTACAATAACCCCGGGATTATCAAGAAACCATTTTGGATACTTCATTAGACAGCTACGCCATAACCCATATTAGACGGCAACGAGAATTAGCGCTTAGAAGCACTCTGCTACTGCTCTTTATAGCAGATTTGATTCTAATCGCACTAGCCTGTATAATTGGGTTTTATATTAGATTTACTTTATTGCCTGAAACTGGAATTCCGCCCAAGGGAATTGACAGCCTTGATGCTTACAAGGTGCATATTGTGTCTGCCATCATATCGATGGGAGCTTTACTCTACTTCAATGGATGTTACCGGATCGATTTAATTTCTAGGTCTAGATACAGCAGCCTTCGTATGCTTGGGTGCTCATTTTACTGGGCCTCATGCTATATTTTTATTTCGCTATCTTTCAAAATTGAACCTGAAATATCGCGACTTTGGGTAGCCTACAGCGCATCGCTGATGGCACTAATTCTATTTTTCTGGCGTCATATTTTCAGCCGATATCTTCTGAACTCGCATATTATATCCGTACTCAGACGTGACACAATAATAGTAGGTTGGAACGACCAAACAAATGAACTCTACAAGCGCTCTCAAAGATGCATTGGCGGAGAAAGTTTCTTCCAATTTAATGTTAAGTCCGCGATCCTCTCAGAAGAGACAAGACTCAACGAGTGCATACCAGAGGCACTTTACGCAGGCAAAGGAGTACAACAATTTAAAGCGCTCTTGGCATCTGGCAATTACGACACCGTGATGCTGGCCAACTCTAATTTGAGTTTAAAAGAAATTTCTAATATACAGGAAATCTGTGGCCTTGAAATGGTTGATTTCATGATGGTCCCAGATTTTTTCCAAACACTTACATCTTGCCTGCATGTTGAGTCCTTTGGCGGAATTCCATTACTTACACAAACAAAACGTGCGCTTGATCGCACATCTAGTGCTGTGATTAAGCGTTGCTTTGATTTAATCGGTGCCTTAGTTGGACTTTCCTTATCTGCACCCATAGTAATATATTTTACAGTTAAGGTATATTTAGAATCTAAGGGTCCCGTCTTTTACTATCAAACCAGGCTAGGTAAAAATGGTAAACCCTTCAGAATAATTAAAATACGCAGCATGCGACTTGATGCGGAAAAAAATAAGGGTGCTCAGTGGTGCTCAGAAGAAGATCCGCGACGACTTAAAGTAGGCGAAGTGATGAGGAAGTATAATATAGATGAGTTGCCTCAGTTTTGGAATGTGTTGTGCGGAGAGATGAGTTTAGTAGGTCCGCGACCTGAAAGGCCTGAATTAATCAAAAATTTCAAACACCAAGTGGGTTTTTATAACCTTAGGCACACGGTAAAACCCGGTATGACCGGGTGGGCTCAAGTCAATGGATGGCGAGGCGACACTAGCCTTGATTCGCGAGTCGCATTTGACATAGAATATATTGAGCGCTGGAGTCCATGGTTTGATATTTACATTTGCCTGCGGACTCTTCGCGCAACAAAAAATGCTTATTAAGGCCTACAGCTACAGCCCGCTTAGCTTTCTTTTTCGTATGTTTGATATGATTTATAATCAGCTGAGTAAGAAGAGTAGCCATACCCATAGTCATAACCATAGCGCTGCCCGTTACTTGAAGTTCGATTATTAATGATAAGCCCTAAGACTTTAGAGTCATTACCATCTAATTTCTTGATGAAATGCCGCACCTTCAACCGGCTAATCGAATTGTATTTGGCGACGTAAATGACCTCATCGACATGCTCACTTAAAAATTGTGCATCCGAAAAGAGCGAACTTGGCGGAGTATCCATGACGACCACGTCGTAATTAGCTCTAACCGCATTCATAAGGGATTCGAATGCTATCGAATCAATAACTTCGCTCGTGCGTTTAGTCGAACCGCCCGCGGGTAAAAAATCGAAGTTAGCTGCTAAATTTGTTATGCCTAAACTTTTAGAAGAAAGGATATTGGCCTCATCAGATTGCCCATCTTTTGACCGTATCCAATTCAGTATTCCATTTTCATTACTGACATTAAAACTTTTATGCAAAACTGGGCGCCGTAAATCAGTATCAACAAGAAGGCACTTTAGCCCGTGCCGTGCGAAAGTCGGTGCAATATTTGCCGCTACAAATGACTTACCTTCTCCAGGTTTGGTTGACGTAACTAATATAACCTTCGGGTTGGCTACGGTAGACTGAAGATGGATTGCCGAATACGCAGACCTAAATGCCTCCAAAACAGCCTCATCAGTTTCATTTAAAACGTAATTAGGCTGTGTTTCACCTCGACGGAGTTCTTTTAATTGAGGTAGATCTGCTAACAAGGGCTTACCAACAACATGTTCGACATCGTACAATGATTTAAGCCGATTATCGAAAAGATTAACTATTATGGGCACCCCAAAAAAACCAAGGATGAATAAGAATACACAAATAGTGTATATTTTCTTTTTATTAGGTTCAATTGGGGTATATGCAGGCAGCGCCTCATCTAAGATTCGAAGGTTTGTAGTATCTAATTTTGAAGATAATTGCGTTTCATTAAGGCGATTGATGATAGTGTCGAAAGTTTGACGGTCACTATCCAACTGTCGTTTGAGAACATTGTATTCAGTCGCATGCTGGTCTAGCGCTAACGCTCCTTCTTCAGCCCGTGAAAGCTCAGCGTTAAAACGCTCTAGTTGCAGGTCTACTGCATTCTTTTGATTACTTAAATCCCGCACGGCACGATCTACCTCCATTTCTAGCTGCCCATTGATTTGCTCTAAACTCTGCTGTGCCTCCACTATCCTAGGATGTCTCTCCAAATAGCGCAGCGATAACTCGGATAAACTCGCCTCCGTCGCTTTTTTACGCGATAGGATATCAGGCACTGTCCCGTAGCGCGCAATGATGGGTATTTCGGTTAAATCAGAATTCGATTCAAGGGCCTGCTGAACTTGATCCACCGAGGATTCCAGTAATAACTGCTCTAGGCGCCCTGCTGTCTTGCGCGAATTAATGGATTTCAAACGATCTACTATGATGTTTTGCGAATCTTCCAAGGAAACGAGGTTGTATTTACGCCGGTAGTCTGTGAGGGCGTGTTCAGAGGTAGCAATTTTACTTCGCAGGTCTTCTGCCTGTTCCTCGAGGAAACTAAGGGCAGAGTCGTTGCCGACTCCTGATCGGGTAATCACACTTGTAATGTACTGCGCAGTGAATCTATTCGCGATTATCGCGGCTGCCTCTGGGTCGTGATGACTACACCTAATAGAAAAAACTTGTCCCTCTCGATTAACAGTCACTCTGTTTAGCATCGAGAATATCGATGGAGGATTAGCTTCTGGTCTACCCAGTAAATAAACGGCTTGAATACGATCAATCTCCTTTGGAGTGAATGTTTCAGCAACTGAAAGCCGAAATGTACGGCTCAGCATTTGGCGGAGGTGATTATCCAGTTTGGATGTGCTATTACCTGAAGTATCAACCACTTCTTCGACATCAATGATGCGTTCACTTTGCGCATCTATAAATAAGTAAGCAGTTGATGCATAGACCTCATCTTTGCGCAGATTTACAAATGCGTAGAGCAAAGATAGAAATAGAGCTACACTCAAACCCCACTTCCATCGTTCCTTTATAATAAGAAGGAAATTGAAGATTTGGCTTACATCAAAACCAATCGGTAAAGCCGAATCTTCAATAGAGGCATTCCTCGACCCATTACTGTCACTTGTGATTTTTTCATTCATCCGGGTAAAAAGGCTATTTTAAAATAAACGTTCAGGCACGTGCACCACATCACCTGGTATTAGGTAACGATACTCCTTGGGCACTTTATCAATGCGGCCTTTAAGCAATGCATCGACATCAATAATAGAGGATACTTCAGAACCATCTTCGTTTCTACGAGTTATTCTGACTGAATCGCTATTTGCTATACCGGTGAAACCACCAACACTGGAAATTCCGTCGACTAAAGACATACGGTTAGTTTCATCTTCAAATTTCAACCTACCAGGGCTTGAAACCTCACCTAGAAAGACGACGTATTGTGCAGCATATTCAATAACCTGCATCGTAACTTGAGGGTTCCGCAAATACCTTTCTTGAATATAACGATGCTCTATAGATGTCTCAGCTTCTCGTAATGTCATACCAACCACTTGCACTGTTCCAATAAGCCCAATCCGAACCTGACCACTAGCGTTAATTCTCTGTGAAGGTGCACTTAAGTCTTCTTCACCGAAAACAGTGATTGTGACCACATCCGATGGTGAAAGCATATAATCCGAATTCTCTTCATCAATGTTATCATCAGCGCTAAGCGCCCGTATAAACATCAGCGTTATGATAAACATTTTCCGAAAGAGCGTATCATTAATCATATCAAACAAACCCAAAGAAAGCGGGAGATGAGCAAACTGATACCCATCTCCCGCAAGAATAACTAATAAAATAAACTAGTATGTAAAAGAAAATCCAAGAGTCGCAATAATACGCTCATACTGAGATAAGACACGCTCGGATTCACGATCTTCATAAGACAATGAAAGATTGATCGCTCCAAAGTCACTTATCGTGTATTTACCACTGCTTCCAATTCTGTAATAATCATCTACACGACTGCTCACTCCGTCCAATTCTAGTTTGCCAATGGTAAAGAAAATACTACCAGAAAATTGCTCTGTGAAGTCTTGGGTGAGTGTCGTTCTAAGCGTGGTCGATATGGAGTCCGAACCAGATGCTGCAGAACTTATAGCACGAGAGCCCGTAAAATTAATCTTAGTCTTGTCTCTAACAGACCAATCCAATCCAATATTATATACAGGACTCAAATTGTCACTCGCTGGAGAGTCAATAAACGAAATACCGACGCCAATTGTGCCCTTTAATTTTGACGCTAACTCACCTTCCGCACCTAGGACAGCAGCGTGCGAGTTTAATGAATCAATTCCATTGTCCCGTTCAATAGTGCTATAATTATAGCCCCCAGTAAAGGTGAGCTTTGAAGAATAATAGTACAAGGAACTGACCCCGAATCTATAGTTTCTTGAGTCTATGAGATTAGTTGGATTATAACTAACATCACTGATAGCGCCTGAGAAACGAACCCCGTATTTTTCGCTATAATCGTAGTCTACTGAACCTGATGTGCTGATCGTAGTTGTTTCAATGACTTGGCCAACTGCTTCGTCTGCAGTCGTGCTTTGGTTAAATCCGCCGCTGTATTTGTATTTCGTCTTAGCACCAACACGGTTGGGACCATTTAAAGTGAAATTCGCAAAAAAGTCTTCTGCATCTTCATCATTGTTATCGCTATAGTATGTTGCATTTACGCCCGCAACAGCCTGAAGGCTGATCAATCCTTTTGCTTGAGAGTATCGGATACTAGGTGAAAAAGAATAGACTAAGTCTGATTCTTCACTCGAGTTTGCAAAGATATTACTATCTTGGGTAACTCGGCCTACAGCATCTATAAAAAATGCGCCATTACTGGTTTCGTAGAACGCTGTGGCGACTTGCATCGACGCAGTGCATATAAATAACCCACATACGCAGGTAGATATTCTTAATTCTTTAAACATAGGAACGTAATCTCGAAGAATAAAACTAACTAACTAACGGATTGATCATCTCCAAGAACTTCTATTATTGCAGGTAAACCATCATTATCGTTATCTTGAACTAATTGATTTGCGGTCTGGATAATGTTAGCAATGTCTGCGGCCGTGATGTCATCCTGTTCTTCACCTTCGGTAAAAGATGCACCTTGGCCTGAGTTGAGAGTTACATTGGTAGATTTCGTGCCCGCAGTGTTGCTAACCACAACACGGCCAATCCCAGATCTACTAACAATAACAGATTTACCATTTGCACCCGCGCTGACCGAAATCTCTGAACTACTTGTGTAAACAGTTTCAGCCGTCGTGATGATAGCTGGCTGTTCTGTATCAATCACGGCAGTGTTATCGACTGAGGCTAATCCAGTTAACAGTTCAATTCCGTCGTCAGAGGTTACTTTGAAAGAAGACCCCGGCGCTATAACAATCACACGTCCGCTTTTAAGCTTTAGGCGGATGACCTGTGTCGCAGTCGTAGTGAAAGTTTCAGAACGGCTAATCGTAGTCGCATCATAATTGACAACTTCTGCCGATTGAGCGGAAAGACTTGCGGAAAATAGGAGCGATAAAGCTACTATTGGAAGCACTGAACGTAATGTTTTCATAGTTAAATGGATATTTCTTAGATTTTAATTAGCAAGGCAAATAAACTATATTCATAAGCTGAGGCATAAGTAATTTTGCGATGAGATTAGCTTATTTCGCGCCAGAATGAACAGCTTAGCAATTAAATAGACAACGTTCTCCACGTTGGCGGTTCATCCAAAATTGAAAGCCACTACTCTAGCAGCATAAGTATACTGAATACGAAAGAATAACCAGAGTAATGATCCTAATAAAATTATGCAACATAAACCCGGATAATGCAATAGGATGAGAAGTGCGTTCCACAACTTAAGCACAAAGTAGCGTTTAAACATACTTGACTGATGTGCTGTAAGGCAGAGATGTGTGCTTGTCGCCTAAGTGTTTTCCGAACACCCTCTGGTGAACACTTTTTAATACAATGCATTAGGAATGTGTCTGGTTAATAGTTACTGACTACAAAGATAATAGATTCGGCGAGCTTGTATATACCGCACGAAAAAGCGGGAGGCCCTTGTAGGCACTCCCGCTGGTTCAAAACATTTCTGCCTAAGTTCTAGCTAGCTTCTTCTTCGCTCGCTTTCTCTGCAGGCGCTTCTTCGACCGCTGGCTCTTCCGGCTTTGACTCGGAGCTAATTTCCGGTGTTGGCAATGCCACACCTTCCACTAGTTTCGCTGCTTCTTCCGGGGACAGTTTCTCCATCTCGGCACCTAAGGTGTCGATGCGAAGGTTGCGGTATACAGGAAGACCTGTTCCGGCTGGAATCAAGTGACCCATGATCACATTCTCCTTAAAGCCCTTCAGCATATCTACCTTACCGAGAGTCGATGCGTCTGTAAGAACGCGTGTCGTTTCTTGGAAAGAGGCAGCCGAGATAAAGGACTCTGTTTCAAGCGATGCCTTCGTGATGCCGAGAAGAACGGGCTCACCTTCCGCTGGCTTACCACCCGCTTCTGATAGGTAATCATTAGCAGACATGAACATGAAACGATCGACTTGCTCGCCCCAGAAGAAGTCGGAGTCACCTGGATCGGTGATACGAACTTTCTTCAGCATTTGAGCAATAATCACTTCAATGTGCTTATCGTTAATCGTAACTCCTTGCAGACGATAGACTTTCTGGATTTCAGAAATCAAGTAGTCTTGAACAGCTTGTGGCCCGAGAATCTCAAGAATCTCATGCGGATCCGCGCCACCTTCAGTCAGGTTTTGCCCTTTATGAACCAAGTCACCGACTTGGACAACGAGGTGCTTACCATGCGGAATCAAGTGGGCTTCTTCCTGACCAGTTTCAGAATCAGTCACAAGCAACTTCTTCTTGCCACGAACGGTGCCGTCGAGCGAAACAATGCCATCGATCTTCGCCATTTCAGCGGCGTCTTTCGGACGGCGTGCTTCAAAGAGCTCTGCTACTCGAGGAAGACCTCCAGTAATATCCTGTGTCTTCGAGGCCTGACGTGGTGTCTTCGCAAGCATGGTGCCGGGAGCAATCTCGTCATCCTCATTAACCGCGACCTGCGCGCCGGTCGGGATCGCATAGGTAGCAATCACTTTACCAGCATCGTCTAGAATCTCGACTTGAGGATTCAAGTCTTCTTTGTGCTCGATCACGATCGTAGCAATACGTCCAGTCGACTCGTCAAGCTCACGCTTTACCGTGACACCTGGAATCATTTCGTGGAAACCGATACGACCGGCCTTCTCGGAAAGAATTGGGATATTGTGCGGATCCCACATAGCGAGAATCTCCCCTTGATCAATTGTTTCGCCATCATTGCGTGTCAGCACAGAACCAACTACAATTTTGTAAACTTCGATTTCGCGATCCTCTTCGTCAACGATTTGGACAGAACCTGTCTTATTCAGAACAATGTTTGCACCGTCCGCGGTTTGCACGATACGGAGGCCGCGATATTTCACGATGCCGCCCGCACGAATCTTAATTTCAGGATTCTTGAGAACACCCGAAGCAATACCACCGATGTGGAAAGTCCGCATGGTCAGCTGTGTGCCTGGCTCACCGATTGACTGCGCAGCGATAATACCTACAGCAGAACCACGCTCAACCATACCGCTTGTCGCAGGGTTGATGCCGTATTCAAGGGCTGTGATACCGACTTTCTTACGCGTAGTCAGCGCAGAAAGCACTTTCACACGCTCGACGCCAACGTCTTCGATCTTCTGACCAATTTCTTCAGTGATTAATTCACCATTCTTAACGAGAAACTCGTCAGGATTGAGCGGATTCTTAATGTCATTTGAAGAACAACGACCGACGATACGGTCGTAGAGGCTAACGATTTCGTCATCACCTTCGAAGATTGCATATTTCCAGACACCATCACGATTTCCATCGTCGGAATCTTCAATAATACAGTCCATAGCCACGTCACAAAGCTTACGTGTTAAGTAACCCGCATCCGCAGTTTTCAAAGCAGTATCGGCAAGTCCCTTACGAGCACCGTGCGTTGAGATGAAGTATTCGAGAACTGATAGACCTTCACGGAATGAAGAGAGAATCGGGCGTTCGATAATTTCACCGGATGGCTTGGCCATAAGTCCACGCGTTCCGCACAACTGGCGAACCTGCTGCTTGTTACCACGTGCACCGGAGTCCATCATCAAGAAAACAGGATTAACTGCATCTTTACCACCGTTACTCTTAAGCTCTTCAAACACCGCTTTCGCGATTTCGTCTGTAGTTCCCGTCCAAATATCGATGATCTTATTGTAACGCTCACCTTCAGTGATGATACCCTTCTTATATTGACCTTCGACTTCGTCGATCTTCTTTCGTGCAGCCTTCACAATCGCTGGCTTGCTCGGTGGAATGATCATATCGTCAATACCGATGGAAACACCTGCCTTTGTCGCAACCTTGAAACCGGTTTCTTTGAGTTTATCCAAAGTCACCACAGTGCGCTCACGGCCGACAGTCTTGTAAGTCTGAAGAATGATATCACCCAACTTACTTTTCGGCACTGGGAAGTTGATAAATCCGAGTTCGTCAGGCCAGATAGTATTGAAGATTACACGACCAATCGTTGTGCGGATAAGCTTCTTTTCTGTATTACCATATACAGTAGCGTCCTTACCAAAGTCGGGATTTACGTAGTTGATCCAATCGTGGACACTGAAAGCGCCATCAGCGACTGCAGTTTCAACTTCGTCGGAGCTGACCAACATGGACAAGCGCACATCCTTAGGAGCCGCATGACGTGGCTCGAGGGTGAGGAAATAAGAGCCCAGAACAATATCTTGAGAAGGCGTCAAAATAGGCTTACCACTCGAAGGCGAGAAGATGTTGTGTGTCGCCATCATGAGGGTCTTTGCTTCCATCACTGCTTCGAGCGAGAGAGGCACGTGAACCGCCATTTGGTCACCGTCGAAGTCAGCATTGTAAGCTGTGCAGACGAGCGGGTGGACGCGAATCGCATCCCCTTCAATCAAGACAGGTTCGAAAGCTTGGATTGAAAGACGGTGCAACGTAGGCGCACGATTCAAGAGAACCGGGTGACCCTTAGTGACTTCTTCAAGAATGTCCCACACTTCAGGGGATTGCTTTTCGATCATCTTACGCGCGCCGCGAACGGTGTGCACGAAGCCAAGCTCTTTCAAGCGACGGATAATGAACGGCTCGAAAAGAACCAACGCCATCTTTTTAGGGAGACCGCACTGGTTCAATTTCAAAGAAGGACCGGAAACGATCACGGAACGACCGGAGTAGTCCACACGCTTACCAAGCAGATTCTGACGGAAGCGACCTTGCTTGCCTTTAAGCATGTCGGAGAGTGACTTCAGGGGGCGGTTACCCGCACCCGTCACAGCACGGCCATGACGACCATTATCAAAGAGCGCGTCAACAGCTTCCTGCAACATGCGCTTTTCGTTATGAATGATCACATCCGGAGTCTTCAACGAGAGAAGATTCTTCAAGCGATTATTACGGTTGATCACACGACGGTAAAGGTCGTTCAAATCGGAAGTCGCAAAACGGCCACCTTCAAGCGGCACCAATGGACGAAGGTCCGGTGGGATCACTGGAAGCACTTCAAGAACCATCCACTCTGGGCGGGTGCCGGATTCCATGAAGCCTTGGATTGTCTTCAAACGTTTGGAAAGCTTCTTTTTGATCTGCTTCGAGCGAGTCGCGTGCATTTGCTCATGGAGCTCAGCAACAGTTGACTCGAGGTCCACATTTGAAAGTGCATCACGAACGGCTTCAGCACCCATCTTGGCAACGAAAGAATCGTCACCATACTCATCCTGAGCCTGCATATACTCCTGATCGGTCAGAAGCTGACGCTCCTCCAGTGGAGTTTTGCCTGGATCAATGACCAAGTAGTTTTCGTAGTAGATAACACGCTCAAGATTCCGCGCAGTGATATCCAGAAGCAGTCCTAGGCGTGAAGGCATGCTCTTCAAGAACCAGATGTGCGATACAGGGACGGCCAAATCGATATGGCCCATGCGATCACGGCGAACTCGGGATACGGTCACTTCAACACCGCAACGGTCGCAGATCACACCCTTATATTTGATGCGTTTGTATTTACCACAAGCGCACTCGTAGTCACGCACAGGGCCGAAGATGCGTTGGCAGAAAAGACCACCCGGCTCCGGCTTGAATGTGCGGTAATTGATTGTTTCAGGATTTTTGACCTCGCCACGAGACCACTCACGAATCGCTTCGGGAGAGGCGACCGCGATACTTACACGGTCAAATGTTTTGGTGGCTTCATAGCCTAGGACGTCGCGTGCTATTTCAGTGCTCATTTAATATAAATCTCTTTTTTAAAATTAAGGTGATCAGGTGTCACTTAGACATCGATTGCATTGGCGGCTGTGAGATCGAACTCACCCCCAGAACCAAGACGCACATCGAGACAGAGACTTTGAATTTCCTTCATCAAAACGTTGAACGATTGAGGCGTTCCCGCTTGTAGGCTGTTGTCACCCTTAACGAGCGATTCGTAAATGCGTGTCCGGCCAGCCACGTCGTCAGACTTGACTGTGAGGAGCTCCTGCAAGGTATACGCAGCGCCGTAAGCTTCCAGCGCCCAGACCTCCATCTCACCGAAACGTTGGCCACCATACTGAGCCTTACCACCAAGCGGTTGCTGGGTGATGAGTGAGTATGGACCAACCGCACGAGCGTGAATCTTGGAAGCGACCAAGTGATTCAGCTTCAACATATACATGTAGCCGACCACAACCTCTTGGTGAAGGGCTTCACCTGTCTGGCCGTCGTAAAGAATGCTCTTACCTGTGGAAGGAAGACCCGCTTCTTCGAGATACTCACGAACTTTTTTCTCACTGATACCGTCAAAGACTGGAGTTGCCACCTTGATGCCGAGCTTCTTACAAGCCCAACCGAGGTGCGTTTCCAAAACCTGTCCCACATTCATTCGAGAAGGAACACCGAGTGGATTCAAGCAGATCTCAACTGGAGTGCCGTCTGGTAGGTGAGGCATATCCTCTTCGGGAACGATCTTAGCGACCACACCCTTATTACCGTGACGACCCGCCATCTTGTCACCGACTTGCATCTTACGCTTTTTAGCGATGTAGACTTTAACGCTCTTGACCACGCCTTGATCCGTATCTTCGCCAGACTCTACGCCTTCGATTTTACGCTCACGATCATAATCGAGTTCGTCGAACTTACCTTGGTAGTTGCTGACGATTTCCATGATCTTGATCTTCACCGGTGAAGGATCGATCTCGATGTGTTTGGAGACAGCGGCCAAACGACGTAGCAAGGTCTTGGTGATCTTGCGGTTTGCGGGAATGATGATTTCGTCTGTGTCGCTATTCTTAACGTCCAGAGGAATCTTTTCACCCAAAAGAATATTAGAAAGTGCTTCAGTCAGATCTTCACGAAGCTTATCACTCTGCGAGCGGTATTCTTCGTTGATCTTCTTCACTTGGCGGCGGCGGTCAGAAGCAGACATTTGCTCTGGCTCACCATCCACGCGGGCTGAAACCTTTACGTCCATGATGATACCACGAACACCCGATGGAACAACCAACGAAGTATCTTTAACGTCGGCAGCTTTTTCACCGAAAATCGCACGCAGCAATTTCTCTTCAGGAGCGAGCTCAGTTTCAGACTTCGGAGTGATCTTACCGACAAGAATGTCGCCAGGTTTCACTTCCGCACCCACACGGATAACACCGTCGTGGTTAAGGTCTTTCAGCGCTTCTTCACCGACATTTGGAATATCACGTGTGATTTCTTCTGGTCCAAGCTTCGTGTCACGGGCAGTCACTTCAAACTCGTCCACGTGGATCGAGGTGAAGATGTCGTCCTTAACGATCTTCTCAGAAATAAGGATCGCATCCTCGAAGTTATAACCATTCCACGGCATGAAGGCCACGAGAATGTTACGTCCAATCGCGAGTTCGCCGTCATCAGTCGAAGCACCGTCAGCGATGACCTGGCCCTTCTTGACTGGTTGGCCCTTCGCTACGATTGGCTTTTGATTGAAGCATGTGCCCGCATTCGAGCGCATGAACTTACGTAAATTGTATACGTAGACATCCTTCTTAGGGTCGCTCTTCAGCTCTTTCGCCTTGGCTGGCATTTCGCCATCCTTAGTCAGGATGATGCGACGTGCATCGACTCCAGCAATGATGCCGTCAATGTCAGCAATTTCAACTGTTTTGGAGTCGATTGCAACGCGTTCTTCGATACCAGTGCCCACAAATGGTGACTCTGACTGAAGAAGCGGCACACCTTGGCGCTGCATATTGGAACCCATGAGTGCACGGTTGGCATCATCGTGCTCGAGGAACGGAATGATACCAGCGGCAACGGAAACAAGCTGCTTCGGAGAAACGTCCATGTAGTGAACGTCCTTACCTTCAAGCTCGAGAACCTCGTCTTGATTACGGCAAGTCACACGACCAACAAGCATACTATTTTCGTCCAACTCAGAATTCGCCTGAGCGATCATGTAAGGTTCTTCTTGGTCGGCATTCAAATACTCAACATCGTCCGTTACCTTGCCATCAATGACTTTGCGGTAAGGTGTTTCAATGAAACCAAACTCATTGATACGTGAGTAAAGCGAAAGCGAATTGATCAGACCGATGTTTGGACCTTCCGGTGTTTCAATCGGGCAGATACGTCCATAGTGCGATGGGTGCACGTCACGAACTTCAAAGCCGGCACGCTCACGATTCAGACCACCCGGTCCGAGTGCAGAAAGACGACGTTTGTGGGTCAGTTCGGCCAAAGGATTAATTTGGTCCATGAACTGAGAAAGCTGACTACGGGCAAAGAAATCGCGGATTACTGTGCTCAAAGCCTTCGGGTTGATCAGCTTTTGTGGGCTGATCGAGTCGACGCTTTGATCGTAAAGTGTCATACGCTCCTTAACCAGGCGCTCTGTGCGGGCAAGACCAACACGGCACTGGTTCGCAAGCAACTCACCTACAGTCCGCACACGACGGCTGCCCAAGTGGTCAATGTCGTCGAGTGTGCCATCACCGCGCTTGAGGCGGGTCAAATACTTAGTCGCTTCAACCACGTCTTCAGCTCCGATCACGCGGAACTCAAGGTCAGTATCCATTTTAAGCTTTTGATTCAGCTTGTAACGGCCCACACGACCGAGGTCATAACGGCGTGGGTCTTGGAAGAGGCGCTTGAGCAAAGCTTTCGCGTTTGCAGTTGTCGGCGGCTCACCAGGGCGAAGACGCTTGTAAATATCTTTAAGAGCTTCTTCTTCGTTTTGAGTCGGATCCTTCTTCAGGCAGCGAATAATCGCACCGTCATCAACAGTTGTGTCAATCGCAACGACCTTCTTGAGGCCAGCCTTCTCGAAAGAACGAACGATCGTCTTTGTCAGTGGCTCGAAAGCGCGGGCGAGAACAACACCCTTGTCCGCATCCACGATGTCTTCTGTCAAAACAAGGTTGGAAACTGATTCCCGCTTGAGCGCATCAGCGACGGTAATTTCGTCGAGATCGTAGAAAAGATTTAGGATTTCCGAGTCAGAACCATAGCCCATTGCGCGCAGGAGCGTCGTCAAAAGGAATTTACGACGGCGACGGCGGCGGTCCAAGTAAACATAAAGCAGATCGTTTTGGTCGAACTGCACCTCTAGCCATGTGCCACGGTCTGGAATGATACGGAAAGCATGGAGGATTTTACCGCTGGTGTGGGTGCTTTCTTCAAAAGCGATTCCCGGTGAGCGGTGAAGTTGGCTCACGATAACACGCTCAGCGCCATTGATAATAAAAGAGCCGCGCTCGGAGATCATTGGGAGTTCGCCCATGTAGATCTCTTCATCTTTAATGTGATCCTCTTCGCGAAGGCGAAGTTTCACATACAAAGAAACGGAATAGGTCACACCTTCGCGGATCGCTTCGATCTCAGATTCACGTGGCGGAGTGACGTTGTAACTCACATACTCGAGATGGCAGCGACTATCGTAGCTCTCAATCGGAAAGACTTCAGAGAATACTGCTTCAAGACCCACGGTCTTTCGCTGAGTCGGCGCGAGTTCCATCTGTAAGAATTCCTTGAAGGAATCTATCTGATTCTCAATCAGATTAGGTGGCTGAATGACTTCCTTGAGTTGACCGAAATTGATGCGCTTTGACATAAGCTTATTGTCTGAGATGACAGTTGGAGAGTGTGTGATTTTCTGATGAATGCCGTATTAGAACGGCGGAAAGACAAAAACAGCTAGGCAAGACTCACCCGATATTGGGTGAGCTCACCTAACTGTGAAAGTTGTGAACTATTAAGTATAATCGGTATATCCGTTACTTCAATTCGACTTCAGCGCCAGCAGCTTCAAGCTTCTTCTTGATTTCTTCTGCTTCGTCCTTGGAGCAAGCTTCCTTGACTACCTTAGGTGCACCTTCGACGAGGTCTTTCGCTTCCTTCAGGCCGAGACCTGTGATTGCGCGAACTTCCTTAATCGAAGCGATTTTGTTTGCACCCGCTGCCTTGAAGATGACGTCAAATTCGTCTTTTTCTTCTGCAACTTCAGCTGCGGCAGCAGGGCCAGCAGCAGCTACGGCGACAGGAGCAGCAGCGCTTACGCCCCACTTCTCTTCGAGTTCTTTAACGAGATCAGCGACTTCGAGCACAGTTTGTGCGGAAAGCCACTCAACGACTTGGTCTTTAGTGATATCTGCCATGATGTTTTTACCTTTCAATTGGTTAGCGCCCCAGAATGGGATCATTTAAGAGGAAAATGCCTCCTAACCGGATGTTTATGGTTGTATGTTATGTTTTCGCGGTAGCCCGTCAAAGAACGACCGCAGAAAGTTGATTTAGTTGCGCTATAAACGATTACTCGCCGTTTTCCTTGCGGACTTTGGCTTGTAATACGTTGACGAGTCCTTGCGGCACAGCGTTGAGGACACGGACAAATCCGGTCGCAGGTTGTGTGAGCAAGCCGAGAAGTTGAGCACGGAGCACTTCGAGGCCCGGAAGCGATGCAAGCACAGTGATTTCATCTTTAGTGAGCGCACGCTCATTAAGGATACCAGCCTTCATTTCGACCTTCTCCTTCTTCTTGAAGAATTCACCGATTAGCTTAGCGACGCCGGATGGATTGTTACCGCCCACAATGATCGCTGTCTGACCAGTGAGGAACTCACTCATGTCAGGCAGTTCTTTGGAAGCTGCAGCCACACCGAAAATGCTGTTTTTGATTACGTGGAACTCTGCATCGTGCTCGGAAAGTTGAGCACGAAGCTCAGCGATTTCGTCCACAGTGATGCGTTCGTAATTCGTAAGATATACGTAGTCAGACTTCGCGAGGTGTGTGTTCACCTCTTCAACGAGATATTTCTTTTCTGGTCTCATGTTGTTTCAGTCTCCTATTACTTGTTGTAGGTCGCAGCTTCGACAGGAACCCCGGGGCTCATTGTCGCGCTCAGAGTAAGGCTCTTGAGGAACTTACCATTAAACCCTTGAGGACGTGAATCGACGAGCGCTTTAATCGCGGCCTCGGCATTTTCAGTGATCTGCTCAGGGCTAAAGGAACGCTTACCAATGACGACGGCGACGTTTGCAGTCTTATCCATCTTGAATTCGACACGGCCCGCTTTTACAAGCTGGATGCCTTCTGCAATATCATCGGTTACTGTGCCGGACTTCGGATTCGGCATCAAGCCGCGAGGTCCAAGCACGCGAGCGACCTTACGGACACTCTTCATTGCGCTGGTAGTCGAAATGGCGACATCGAAGTCGATCCATCCTCCTGTAACTTTCTCGATCAATTCATCGAGACCTGCTTCATCCGCACCCGCAGCAATTGCTTCGTCCGGATTTTCGGTGAATACGATCACGCGCACAGTCTTACCACTACCGTGAGGTAGCTGTAATGTGCCACGGACCATTTGGTCGCTCTTACGAGCGTCCACCGCGAGATGGGCGTAGAGCTCAACAGTTTCGTCGAACTTCGCCTTTGGTAGTGTGTTTAATAACGCAGACGCTTCTGAGATCGGGTAGATCTTCGTCAAGTCAGTCATTTCGACTGCTTGCCGGTAGCGCTTGCTTCCCTTTATTTGCTGGGTGGCCATGGTTTGTATATCTTTAGGTTAAAAGAGTCCGAAGACTCGGTGAAAATTAGTCGATGACTTCGAGGCCCATCGAACGGGCGGTGCCAGCGATGATATGGAAAGCCGCATCTGGATCGCTTGCGTTTAAGTCGTTCTTTTTGATCTCAACGATTTCAAGAATTTGCTTACGGTTGACTTTGCCAACTTTTTCTTTGTTGGGAACTCCAGAGCCCTTTGCGATGCCAGCAGCTTTCTTCAAAAGAATAGCCGCGGGTGGCGATTTCAGGATAAAGCTGAAAGAGCGGTCCGCATAGACGGTAATGACCACGGGCAGAATCATACCTGCCTGATCTTTTGTCTTTGCATTAAACTCCTTACAGAAGCCCATGATGTTGACGCCCTTAGCACCTAGAGCGGGACCGACCGGGGGGGCCGGGTTCGCTGCACCTGCTGGCAATTGTAGACGGATTTCTCCTGTTATTTTTTTAGACATCGCTCGAGTTAGCTTTCTTCAGTTCTCTGGACTTGCCAGTATTCAAGTTCAACAGGCGTGTAACGCCCGAAAATGGAAACGGATACCTTCAACTTGCCCTTGCCTGGATCGATTTCTTCGATCTTTCCGACAAGATTCATGAAGGGGCCGTCGTTGACTTTCACCATCTCGCCAAGATCGTATTCGATCTTTGGCTTTTCCTTGCCCTCGGCTTCTTGGACTTGGTTGATGATGCGATCAATTTCGCTCTTTTTGAGAGGGGTCGGACGATCACCACCGACAAAATTAATGACTCCATGTGCTTCGCGCACGAAATACCATGGCTTCTGCAGGAGCTTTCCATCGTCGTCATACAAACGCATGTTTACAAAAACGTAGCCAGGATAGAATTTACGAGTCTTCGTCGTTTTCTTACCACTCTTTACCTCTGTAACTACTTCGGTCGGCATGAGTATTTCATACACATAGTCCTCCATCTCCTCGACAGCGATAAACTTATCAAGGTATTTCTTAGCCTTCTGCTCTTGGTTAGAAAGCGTTTGGACGGCAAACCAGTTAGGACCCGAAATTGGTGTAGATAGAGACATGTAAGTTTATAATTTCAAAAAGATGCAGAATATTCGTTGCGAACGCGTTAGCGAACCAACGACGTCAGTAGTTTCACTCCATTCATCAACGAAAAGTCAGTCAGCGCAATAAATGAGCCCAAAATCGCAGTCGCAATAAGGACCACAATCGTGGAATCGCGCAATTCGGTTTTCGAAGGCCAGGAAGCCTTCTTTAGTTCCGTCATCATCTCTTTGTAGAAAAGACGAATGCTGCTGAATGGGTTTTTCATATAGATTTATAAATGGCAGGAGAGGAGGGACTTGAACCCACAACTTACGGTTTTGGAGACCGTTGCTCTACCAATTGAACTACTCTCCTGTATTAAGATGTTGTAAATTCTGTTTTAGACAGTGAAGCCGAGGGCCCTTAGAGAGCCCTCGGCAAAAACTGGAAAGATTATATCTTAGAAGTTATTTTATGACTTCGATGATACGTCCGGCACCGATTGTGCGGCCACCTTCGCGGATAGCGAAACGTTGACCCGGCTCCATAGCAATCTTCTTACCAAGCTCGATTGTCACGGTAAGGTTATCACCTGGCATGACCATCTCGACACCCTCTGGGCACTTGATGATACCAGTCACGTCGGCTGTGCCGAAGAAGAACTGTGGGCGGTAACCGTCAAAGAATGGTGTGTGACGACCACCTTCATCCTTGGAAAGGACGTAGAGCTCAGCTTTACCGATTGTGTGTGGAGTGATTGTGCCTGGCTTTGCGATAACATGGCCACGCTCAATGGCTTCCTTATCGATACCACGAAGGAGGATGCCAACGTTGTCGCCAGCCATACCTTGATCGAGTTGCTTACGGAACATTTCAACACCAGTAACCGTTGTTTTCTTAGTGTCACCCAGACCAACGATCTCGATTTCTTCACCAACTTTAACCACACCACGCTCGATACGACCTGTTGCTACTGTTCCACGACCTGTGATCGAGAAAACGTCTTCCACAGACATAAGAAGTGGTTTGTCGATTTCGCGAGCTGGCTCAGCGATATCTGTATCGATCGCATTCATAAGTGCTGTGATCGCATCGGCACCGCCTGGCTTGTCTTCGAGGGCTGCTGTTGCAGAACCGCGAACAATAGTGATGTCATCACCAGGATAGTCATACTTGGAAAGGAGGTCACGGACTTCCATCTCAACAAGCTCAAGAAGCTCTTCGTCATCAAGAAGGTCTACCTTGTTCAACCATACAACGATGGTTGGAACACCAACTTGCTTGGCAAGAAGGATGTGCTCACGAGTTTGTGGCATAGGACCGTCTGCTGCAGAAACCACAAGAATTGCGCCGTCCATTTGAGCAGCACCAGTGATCATATTTTTAACAAAGTCAGCGTGCCCCGGGCAGTCAACGTGTGCGTAGTGACGGTTTTCTGTTTCGTATTCAACGTGTGCCACAGCAATCGTAACTGTCTTCGTTGCGTCACGAACAGTGCCACCTTTAGCGATATCTGCGTAGGACTTGAATTTAGCAAGACCCTTGTCTGATTGCACCTTGAGGATCGCAGTTGTAGTTGTTGTCTTACCATGGTCAATGTGACCGATAGTGCCGACATTGACGTGTGGTTTTGTTCTTTCGAATGTTTCCTTAGCCATGATTGATATGTTTTGTTGTTAAGAGATTGATTATGTTATTGAGAAATTTGAGATGGAGCCCTCGAGCGGGATTGAACCGCCGACCTCATCCTTACCAAGGATGCGCTCTACCACTGAGCTACAAGGGCACATCGGGAAAGTTGAGATAGTCGACCTTCAGCAACGCTTCTGGTTGAAAAAAGAAAGATGGGGAACGTGGTCGTCCCTACTTAGTCAGTCAATACTTATTTCAAAAAAATCTTAGGTCATTTCAAAGCTAGATTTCCAGCATTTTTCGCCGCATCCCAAGCCGCATACAAACATTGGAAAGTAAATAAGCACCCGCTGCACACAAAATAATTGTCGGCCCAGTCGGGAGATCAATTGAATAGCTGACTCCTAAACCAACCGCAATAAATAAACAGTTCAGCCCAATCGCCCCCAAAAGCATACCCAGCAAGCTGCGAGCACGCAAAGAGGCGATCGCAGGTGAGAGTGATAAGAGAGCAATTACCAACACAATCCCAACGAGCGAAACCAGCAAAACAACGGTCAGCGCAGTCAAAAGTAGCAGCAAAAAATAAATCCCGCCCGAGGCCACCCCACGGATCGAGGCAAATTCTGGATCAAAACAAACTGCTACAATCTGCCGATGCCAAACTGCTAAAAGCCCCAAGACCACACACCCCACTCCGAGCGCCAGCCAAATATCTTCACCCCGAACGAGTAAGATATCTCCAAATAAATAAGCCATCGGGTCTACATAGCCCGGCGTCTTCGAAATAAACAGGAGCCCAATCGACATCCCGACCACCCAAATCGCACCAATCACCGCGTCCTCACGCTCCTTCGCCCGCACCGAGACCCAGGCAATAACCACCGCCGAGAGAACGGCCGCAATCAATGCACCTAACATCGGATGCATCCACGCCCAACCGAGCACTTCGCGTGCATACAGCGCAGCGCCGATCCCTCCGAGCACGGAGTGCGCAATCGCCGCGGCCAAATAGCTTATCCTCCGCGCCACCACAAAAGTCCCCACCACGCCGAGCGGCACACTTCCAATCAACCCAAGCAACAAGGCATTCCGAAGAAAACCCATATTAGGATCGAAAAGCGCATCTAAAAAAGAGGACATAAGCAGGCGAAACTGTTAATAGAAGCCCTCGCCACCCAGAAATCAATCTAAGAAGCACCTGCGTGTGGTAACAATAAAGGGTAATGCTCCGGTCCTAAGGTCCAGAGCCTGTCGAAGAGAAGAGACGCACCCTGGAGGGCCATGCTCCGCCATGGCCGCAAACGCAGTTACAGATACCATTCAGAGAAAAGTGCCGCCTCCTGCAAACTGCGTAAACATATGCGCCTGCGCGGACACGGCGGAGCGTGTCCCTCCAATAACACGCAACTCAGACCTCAACTCCAGTTTCCTTGCGCTCCAGCCATGCGCCAGTCGCGCCCCGTTTCGCCCAGAGGCGACCATCTGCACCCATCGCGATCAGGTGCACCCACCCGTTTTCGACTAATTCGCGCACGTGCTGCTGCCGCGAGAGTATTCCATCGAGCACCTCGGGCTCCGCCGCGATACAAACATGTAAGCGTAGAGGTTGATGCACCAGCTTATTTCCGTCGTGCACCGACTGCCAAGCTAGACCCGGCCGTAGGTCACTTTCGTTACCGATCGCAACTCCAACCCCACCAACTACATTGTGGATCGATTTATGGCCACTTCCGAAATGCGTATTATCCACCGACGATGCGTAGTATTGCAGATTGATCCAGCTCGTCACTACCAGCGGACCCCCGACAATCTGCTCAAGCACAGCCGCCTCAGGATCATTTGCCGCATCATAATCGTGCAAAAAGGCCCGACCTTGGAGATCGGCTCCAGCCGTCCATGGCCGCGGTGCGACCACAAACGCGGCATTCCCCGCGAGCCCCCACTCTGGCCGCACTTGCGACCAGTCCTGACTCCGTGCCTGAACGCCGGCGAGGATGTGCTCCGAACTGCCCGAGAGATCCAGTTTAAGTGACCGCTCTAAAGCGGTTTGCGCGCCCGCTGCCTTTAAAGCCTTACGCAAATTTTTAATCACACCGGCTTCCGCGCCTTCTGTGTCAAATAAGGTCACTTCATCCGTCGTCGTATTATGCAAGCCTCCGATAAACCGGGTGTCCGCTGGAACGATCGCCCCACGTTTTGCCAGCTCAGCCCGAACATCCACTCGATTTAAAAGCGCTGCCGCAATCCGCGCATTCGCATCGCCCGCATGTCCACCGCAAGCGCCACAATCGAGACCGGATGCATACGGATTGTTCTGAGTTTCACAGCCATGCCCACAGAGCAGGATTACTTTGGCAAAGGTCTTGTTTAAGCCGAGCCCTTTCAGGATGCCCTGCGCTAGGTCGGTCGAAGCCTGCAAATCCGGCAGCTCTAAAAAGCCTGGAAGTTCGGCGTCTTTTTCCGCAGATTTCCCCAGCCCAAAACTAGCTTTGATCAGCTTGACCAAGTAGCCCAAACCAAAGGTCTCCACAAAGGTAAAGCAGGAAGCCGCGCCCTCTTTATAGCGCTTTTCTGCCCGAGCGCTTTCACGCGCATCGATACTTTCAAAGATAAACGACTCCATTTCAGGCACAGCCAAGTCCCCTGCCCGCTGAGCGGTTTGGAGAGGCGGTGCTAAAATGACCGGGCACCGCGCCTGCGATTTCCCAAACATAGGCACCTTGTGGTTGATGGGCAGACCAAAAAATCCGGCAAACCCTAGCGTCTGCACTGGTAGCTCCGTCGCTTCAAGCGCGCGGCGAAAGACTTCCGACCGAACATCGATACAAAAAACCGCCTGCACATCAGGCCGATCAACAGAAGTTGGCGCCGATGGTCGTATTTCGTTCGAAAGCCGACTCTCGAAGACGTTCTCTAGGGCTGCTTGCCAAACGAGCCGCTCAACCAATTCCAAGTCAACCTCAGCCACATTGATTGCCTGCCAGTCTTCGTCCAAGGCGCGCTTCCACCCGAGCATACAGTCTTTGTCGGATGCGTGGTTTTGAAACAATATCCGCTCATAATTAAGCAATATAGCCAAGAGCTCCTTAAGTAAGGTGCCCTCGCCTCCCCGCAACTCGTGCTCACGGTCCTTATAGCGCAGGTGTCCCGACCATCCTGGCAAAGTTAGCAGCAATTGATAAAGCATCGTCTCCAAGCGTTCTCCGGGCACTCCGAGTAGCTGAATCGCCTCTTCAATCGCAGCATCACAATCATCAGGCAGTAAAGCCACCTGCTGACGAAAGCCCTCAATTCCCTGTAGCTCCGCATTGCGATCCAGCACAGCTGCTGCCTTCCAGCCATCGTATAGGCTTTCACCCTGCCAAGGGAATTTCCAGGAAGACTGGCCTGCGTCATCGTAAGCAGCGCACCACTTGGCCACTTCTTCGCGCAATACATGCTGCCAGTGCGAACCTTCGCGGCGATCTAGATAAATACTGAACGCGCAGGATTCAAAATACGGAATTTCGTCCATCTCCGGCTTGCCCAAGCGTTCGACCAAGGTCGTCTCATTTAATTTTAAACCAGAAATTTCAAAGGTCTTCTTAACATCCTTGGAAGCCCCCGCCACCGCGACCCGTATATCGTGCATGCCGATGTCCCCGGCTTCGTAGAGCGCACCATACCAAGCGCGGGGCATCAATAAATCCGAATCCTGGATACGCTTTAAATATGCGGCTACTCGCCCGAAACGTTGATCCGAGAACCCCGCAAACGGATTGACCGCCACGAAGTGCGTCAGGGGCCAAAGCGGCGCGACCTTCCGGTTTAATTCTTTAAGTGCTTTCTCTATATTGGAAGCTGCATTCATAGTCATATGCTCTCTTTTTATAAATTCGATTAACGCCCGCCAGGCACTAAGCCCAATTTCCGGGCTATCCGATTCACCAATGTATTCATGTAAAAACCGTTCAGCGCGTGGACATACAGTTTTCGCTTATAAGCGACGCTCAGAAAACCGGGCTCACCATCCTGAAAGCGGATCGAAGTGAGTAAGAATACCGCGAGCAGCAAGACCATGAGCAATTCAAAACCCAGCGATACCGCACGCGTATCAGGAGCCACCCCTTCAAGTAACCAGTCGGCTGCTCGAGCGAGTGCGAAATAGAGTGCGCCATAGAAAGCGGCTCGCGTGAGCGCCGATAACCAGGCCCCACCCTTAACACCTCGCCGCATCTGCACCCACAGCCAATGGGTCAACGCCATCACCACAACCAGCGACAGGACAAGCATGCCCGGCTTGTTCTCCGGGTTGAGCCCGAAAATTAAACTCAGCACGATCACGATCGAAAGCGAAGGCACCAGCGCCACCCAAATCTTATTTTGAGGCAGCGAAAGCGTCGCCGGATCTGCATTCAGCTTCTGAGCTGTCTCTACCGCCGTGCCTGAAGATAGAAACGTGTGCGCCTTATATAATGAGTGGGCGATAATGTGGAGCGCGGCCAAATGGAAGGCCCCGAGCCCACATTGCAACATCATGAAACCCATCTGAGCGATCGTCGAGTAAGCCAGCGCCCGTTTCACACTTGTCTGCGTCAACATAACCATTGCCGCATAGATCGCCGTCAACATGCCGACGATGGCCAGCAATCCCAAAGCTCCGGGCACAGAAACAATCAAAGGACTCAGCCGTATGATCAAATACCCACCGCCATTGATAATACCTGCGTGCATCAAGGCAGAGACTGGAGTTGGCGCACCCATCGTATCCGGCAACCAAGTGTGAAATGGAAATTGAGCCGACTTCAATAAAGCACCCAACGCGATCAACCAAGCCGCCCAACTAATCCCTGTGATCGAAGCAACCCCGCCGTCCACCATCACAAATAAAGTCCCGAAGTCCTGCGTTCCGAAGTGCTTATAGATCCCAAAAAAAGCCGCAATCAAACAGACATTACCCAACTGACTCACGACCGCCTTCTTCCGAGCGGATAAGAGCGTGCCCTGACGGTCAGGAAAATACACGAGCAGTCGATGCAGGCCAAAACTTGTCGCCATCCAGCCCAGCAGAAATTGCCCGAGCCCAGGTGCTACGGTTAGCGTCATGACCGACCCCAGCGTCATCACCATCCATTTCGTAAAATGGCCCTGCCGCTCATCCCCGGCTAAATAGTTTCTCGAAAATCGAAGAATGACCAAACCAAGAAATGCGATCAGCAAAAGCACCGAACCAGAGAGCGCATCCAAGCGCGCACCCAGGATTCCGTCCGGCCCAATCCCCAGCGTCGCGACGCTCCAATCGGATACGACCAATAAGCCACACGCCAGTAGCGTGCTGAACAGCACGCCAACAAAAAGCTTACAAGCAAAACTCGCCACCGCGTCCCCACGAGCATTCAACCATCCCGAAGAAAGCACCCCCCAGAGCACACAGCTCGGCAAGATCCAAAGAAGCAAGAGTCCGATTAATATTTCCATGCGAGCAGATTACCAAAAATTCTTGAATAAATCCAATATAAGTATTTTATAAAAACGTTCTATTTTTTATATATGAAGTCGGGAGATAGAATACAGAAAACAGTAGTCAGAAGTAGACCAAGTAAGGAATACAACCAAGCAATAAGCCCAGACATACCCCTCAAATAATATACAAAAAGTAACACGATCAATTCAATCTACAGAATTTTCCCGCATCCCGCATCCCGCATCCCGTATCCCGCATCCCGCATGCAGCAACTCAACTACAACCATCTCCGTTACTTCCACGCCATCGTCAAAGAAGGCACCCTGACCCGTGCGGCCGAGCGGCTCAACGTTTCTCAATCGGCAATCAGCATTCAGCTTAAGAAACTGGAAGAATCCCTCGAGTGCCCACTCTTCGACCGCGAACACAAGTCGCTCATCCTAACAGAAGAAGGCCGCATGGTCCTCGACTATGCCGACACCATCTTTCGGGCCGGCGAAGAAATGCTGGCTACTTTGCAGAACAAAACTGGCCGCTATCGAAACCAACTCCGCGTCGGTGCCGTCTCAACCCTCTCGAAAAATTTCCAACTCGAATTCCTCCGCGAAGCTTTCGACGATCAGGAAGTCGAAGTCATCATTCACTCCTCCAGTCTGCGCGAGCTACTCAACGAGCTCAAGGCCCATACCATTGACCTCGTCCTCTCCAATAACCCGGTCCACCGACACACCGATCTGGCCATCCACAGCCATTTGCTCAGCGAACAAGCCGTCAGCCTCGTTGGCCCACCACAGTTTAAAACGAAAAAAGCCTTTAAATTCCCGGAAGACTTACGCGGCCAGCCCATGGTCCTGCCTTCTCAGGAAAGCGGTATCCGCGCTAGCTTCGACCTACTGATGGAGCAAGCCGGATTCGCCCCACTCATCGCCGCCGAGACAAATGACATGGCCATGCTCCGCGTGATCGCACGCGAGACCGAAGCCATCGCGCTCGTCCCACCTGTCGTCGTCAAATACGAACTGACCAACGGTCGACTCGTCGAACTCTATAAAATTCCCGAAATCAACGAAACCTTCTACGCCATCACCGCATCGCGTAGATATCCGAATCCATATATACAAAAACTGCTCGACGAAAGGTAGTGACGTCTGCCTATAAGACTTCCGCTCTACGCACCGCCTATCACTAGTTTTACGAGCTGAGCAGAACGTTCGCCGACTACGGCGCAAGTAACAGAGATCAAAATGCACTTTCAGGTGGTCGCACTAGTTCGATGAAGGTCTTAAAAGCAATATAAAGATCCAATTTCGGCGACCAATTACTGATGTAATAGATATCGTGCCGCACACGGTTATGAATATCCTGAGGTGAAGTCACCTCACCGCGAAAACCTCGAATTTGAGCATAACCTGTAATCCCTGGCTTAACAAAGTGCCGGATCCGGTAGGCCTTAATCTCCTGCTCGAACATTTCGTCATGAACTGTCAGGTGTGGTCTCGGCCCGATCACACTCATTTCGCCCCTCAGCACATTGATAAACTGTGGAAATTCATCCAACGACATGCGCCGCAGAAATCGACCAAAAGGGTAAACACGTGGATCAGCTACCGTCGCCTGAACTGACTCGACACCTGCCGAGCGATCCATCGTGCGGAATTTAAGAATGGTGAAATTTTTCCGATTGAGCCCATAGCGGGTTTGTCGAAAAAAAAGTGGTCCGGGCGACTGTCTGCGCTGCACCAGCCAAACAGTCAAAATCAACAACGGCAGTAACATGACCATGACTAAACTGAAAGCAATGTCTACGCATCGCTTAAAAATCCGATTCAGAGGATTTTGCAGCGGCTCGTCCGAGAAGGTGAGAAAGTGGCTGCCTCCATCAACAACAATCTGGTGAGGCTGATCACCAAAAAGTTCCTTCTCGTGCAACATGATCTGGCTACGAATTCCGAGCCGATGACATAAATCCAACGCCGATTGGTAATCGGAATCATTTAAGTTTCTACCGAAAAAAAGCGCTCTACTGACAGCTGGATACGAGCTAAGGGCATCGCTCTTCAGGTCGGCAAGACTGCCCTTTCGTATGAAGTTAGTTTCCGATTTCTGCGGGTCGCCGTAATAGTCACGGAAATTAACGCCAAAATGACGGCAGCGCTCCGTGTAGTCAATTATCTCATACGGGATGACTCCTTTGCCAACTAGGATTGCCAACTCTGAATCGGAACGGTTGAACCCCCGGCGTAATAAAGTGGGCAGCCATATAATTAAAACCGTGTTGAAAGGAAAACCAATTGCCATGAACCAGAGGAGAAAGGCGCGACTCGTTGCAATATCTCGCAACAAGAAATAGATCATGGTGAATGTAACACCCTGTATCAAAGCAAACCGTCCCGCTAACAGAGCACCCTCAAAAGGCGAGCTCATAAAAGAACTCTGCAGCACTTCCATCCAATGCTTATTCAAATATAGCAACGAGGCTAACACACCGATCAAATAAACCTCGATACTAGCGTCCGGAGTCAAAAGTAAAAATCCACTAGCCTCAAAGCCCCATCGAAGCACACCCATAAGTGCAACAGAGCTGATAAAAACAATTCCGATGAAAATTTGTTTTTGTGCTGTAAGTTTGTGCCGAATCATAAGGTGTTTACTTTAATAAAGCATTTCATATGCGAGGAACCAGCTTATTCGGCTACTTTTACGTGGCCGGATAATGGATAGCTAGACCATATTTAACCGATTGAAGAATGACGAAATCATCTACGCCACCCGCCGCCACCCTAATCCCTATTTCAAACAGCTGCTTAATGCATAATGAAGGGACGACCTTGCTCGGCTGAGCTTTGTCGAAGTTCGTGTCCTCCGCACTACCAAAGCATAGCCCAAAATAAATGAAGGAACGCCCAATCCCGCTTGGCGTGACTTGGAAGCCTTTAACTTTAAATAGCTGTGAGGCGACGATGCGAGCCAGAAGATTAGAGCCAAGCCAACAGACACTCCCGCCTATTTCTTTTCTTTATAAATCGTGTCGATCGCCAAGCCGGCAGCAAGTAAGAGTGTGCTCATTTGCGGGAACAAATTAGGAGAACAAATTAGGACACCCACAGTTTGGCGAAGCCACACCTCCGGAATTGGCATCATAAATTCGTTCGAATACGCGCGGCAATTTGCCATACGCAGCCCGACAATTCCCCACGAAAGGCGTGCGGACGCCACATTATTTCTCCATTCCCCGGCGATGGCTCACAAAACCACCCGGGAATTCAAAATCCCCGAACTACCCGCTCGACACTACGCCGCTTTTTCCCGGGTTCGGTACAATTGTTCGCTTCCGCTACGCCCCCGCAGCCAATGCTGACCCTTTTGACGCGCACGGCTAAGAATCAGCTCCAGTTGACCAGCGATCCGGTAGAAAAGCCCGCCGTAGCTTCCGACATTCCTTACCCAGTTCTCCGTATCCAAGTCAAAACGCTCCAATACTGGCCTTAAGTTCACTGGGATATAACCCGGCTTATCCTGTCGAATCGTCTGCCCCGTCCACTCAACCAGCCTCAGGTAATGGGTCAAAATGGGGTCAGTCCACGTTTTCCTGATTTTTAAGCTTCGTCCACAAGCTGCCATTGTGGGTCAAAATGGGGTCAGTCCACGTTTTCCTGATTTTTAAGCTTCGTCCACAAGCTGCCATTGGGCTGTCTCAACTTCCGTTGGCGGCTAATCTGGCTGCTCAGTGAATTCGGGGTTCCCATGTGCA